>Ga0214542_1005356_pt1 | contig 24445 bp, 10 predicted proteins | sample CNSS1metaG_FD_160096 | JGI IMG/M metagenome (GOLD analysis project Ga0214542, IMG submission 160096) | Root nodule microbial communities from cowpea collected in UCLA plant growth center, Los Angeles, California, USA - CNSS1 | ecosystem: Host-associated > Plants > Roots > Nodule | place: USA...
TTTTACCACTCAAATTCTCCTTGGTTTCTTAGGCAATTCAAGAGATTATGGCCATAACAAAGAACAATTCTCCAATATGTGCAGCGAAACGCTTGTAAGTAGACAAAGAAAGGTTAACAAAGAAAAAGAAGAAAAAAAAAGGCCAAGAAAAGTAGGTAAAAAGAAGGAAATCAGCAACAATCCTTCAATAACACCAATATATTACCTTATAAAAATTGTTACGAGGCATGAATCATTCGACCCAATTTTTTTTTTCACAGCTTCAGTACAATTACGAATTGCTGTAACTATTTTCTTTTTTTAATTTTTAGAAGGGCCTAACTTTTGCAATGATTCAGCACACACATAAATAATACAAGTAATAAGGTAATGAATTGGTAAAATAAGAAAGAAGGAAGGATGTTACCAATTTGACGTTCAAACACTTAAACCGAAGCTCTGAATACCAAATGATATGAATCTCATTGCACAAGGGCTGACTTAGGATTTTTTTTTCTTTTAGGGTTAGAACCAGTTATGACCACGAGATGTTTTGTGGGAAGAATTAGATATTCTTTTGAAAATTGGGTGAAGAAGAAAGTAATAAGGGGTGAATCTAAAAGTGGAAGGAAAGAATCGCTCTTTCCAAAGGAGGCAACACACAAAGGATGGCAAAGGAGGACATGAAGAGGAGATTGACCACTGCACCGATACTAGCTATTCTTGACACAACCAAGACGTTTGAGGTGTACTGTGATGCTTCATACCAAGGCTTAGGTTGTGTATTGATGCAGGAGAAATGGCCTATTTCTTATGCCTTTTGCCAACTGAAGGTACACGAGAAGAACTATCCTACTCATGACTTGGAATTGGCTGCGGTAGTTTTTGCTCTCAAAACATGGAGGCACTATTTGTATGGGGCATAGTTTCAGGTATTCAGCGATCACAGGAGTTTAAAATACTTGTTTGATCACAAGGAGTTGAATATGAGCCAGAGGCACTGGATGGAATACCTGAAGGATTACGACTATGAGCTGTTATACCACCCTGGTAAGGCTAATGTCATAGCAGGCACTCTCAGTAGGAAGAGGGCTCATGTTTCAGCCATGATGATTAAGGAGTTGAAGCTAATCGAGAAGCTGAGAGATATGAATCTGGGATTGGATAGGGAGGCAGGTCATATACGGTGTAGCATGTTGAGGATATCTAATGAGTTCCTAAATGAGGTTCGGGTGGAATAGGGTAAGGATCAGGAACTGCAGCAAATTATTAATGAGTTGGGAATAGAGAAGAGAAAGGACTTCAGGATGGTATCTTGCGATTCAGAGAGAAGGTGTGTGTACCCAGCAGTCGAGTATTGAGGAAGATGCTCTTGGATGAAGGGCATAAAAGTCGTCTTAGCATACATCCAGGTATGACTAAAATGTACAAAGACTTGAAGGCGACCTTTTGGTGGACTGACATTAAAACCGATGTGGCAGATTATGTAGCATCTTGCTTAGTGTGCCAAAAAGCGAAGATCGAGCATTAGAGGCCAGGTGGTACGTTGGAGCCTCTTGACATTCCTCAGTGGAAATGTGACAACATTTCCATGGACTTTGTTACACATCTGCCAAGGTCAGTGAGGGGGCACGATTCTATTTGGGTAATAGTAGATAGATTGACAAAGTGCATTCATTTCCTGCCAATCAATCAGAAGATGTCCCTGGATAAACTAGTAGAGTTGTATGTTAGGGAGATAGTCAGGTTACATGGTGTGCCTACTAGTATTATCTCAGATAGAGATCTGAGGTTCACATCGAGATTATGGCAGTCATTGCAGAACACTTGGGCACTCAGCTGAGAATGAGCTCGACATATCATCCTCAGATTGATGGCTAGTTTGAGAGAACCATACAGTCTTTGGAGGACTTACTGAGAACATGTGTCCTGGATCACCTCGGGACGTGGAGTGATGTGCTACCGCTGGTGGAGTTCACTTATAATAACAGCTATCATTCTAGTATTGGAATGGCACCTTACGAGGCCTTGTATGGCAGGAAATGTCAGACACCTTTGTGTTGGCAACAGGATGGAGAGTCTGTAGTACTTGGTCCAGAATTCTTACAATAAACTACTGAGAAAGTAAGGGTAATACAGGATCGGATGCAGGCAACTCAAAGTCGGCAGAAATCCTACACAGATAAGAGGAAGAGGCCACTTGAGTTTGAGGCTGGTGACCATGTGTTCCTCAGGGTTACACCTACAGTAGGTATTGGGAGAGCATTGAAGTCAGGGAAGTTGACTCTTCGATTCATCGGGTCGTATCAGATTACGAGGTGAATTGGACTAGTGGCGTACGAGATTGCATTGCCACCTCACATGGCAAACCTGCACAATGTCTTCCACGTATTATGGTTGAGGAAGTACGTGGCGGATCCTACTCACGTGCTGGAGCAGGATGATGTCCAAGTGCGTGAGAATTCGACGTTGGGAGTTGGACCGATGAGAATTCTAGATTCTCAAGTCAAACAACTCAGAGGGAAGGAGATTCGGACTATGAAGGTTCTCTAGGATGAGACAACCCAAGAGATGACTTGGGAGATGGAGGATCTCATGAGGAAGTCTTATCCTCACCTATTTGCTGGTAAATCCTATTTTCGAGGACGAAAACTTTTAAAGGTGGAAGTGAAAAGGTAGAGGGAGGGCAGCCAAGAGGGGCTGGAAAACCATCAAAATGAGAATTTAACACCCCATTAAGCCCTTTTTCGTTTTAGTCTTTAAACCCTTAATTAAGACACATATAAAAGGGCCAAATTGGGGGAAAAGAGGGGTTTTGACAGTGGTGATCTTTGACTCTGAGAGAAGAACGAAAATTGGGTTGTGAGTGGTGAGTGGTGAGTTTAGGTGCGCAAAAGGTGAACTGGAAGGAGGCTTGAGGAGAAGCATTCTTCTTTCCCAATTTTGATCAATAATTCCAGGTTAGGGGTGCTGAAATTATGTGTATGTTTATATGGTTTGTGTTTCTGCGTGTTGTTCTCAAATTGGAATTTTATGTGTTGTGGTTTCTGGTATAATGTACACTGCAATTGAGAATTTGGCAAGAGAATGTGGAGTGTAAAGTCTTTTGGGTATGAAACAAGAATGTGATGAGGGTTTCGGGTATTGTTATTTGATTCATTGTCAATTTCTGCGTTTTGAGGATTTAAACATGTTTACAATGTGTTTTAGAGTTTGATTGATGATATAGATTGAATGAACATGATTGTATTGTAAATTGGCATTTGTTTGGTGTCTTTGGTGCACGAGCAATGGCAAAACTCTGCAAGTTTCACCCAAGCGACTCCTTCTCGCCTAAGCCAGAGTTGCAGGAGTCCATTCAGTGTTCATACTCAAGCAATTCGCTCAGGCGACCAAGGTTGGGTTTGGGCAAAATACAGTCTCGCTTAGGCGAGATTGGCTCGCCTAAGCGAGGTCGCGAGGAAACCTGGATGTTTTGAGCGCGACATCTCGCCCAAGCGAGAGGTTTTGGGGTTCTGAGCGACAAGTATGCTCGCTTAGGTGAGAATGGCTCACCTAAGCGAGGTCGCGATGAGACTTGGTGTTTTGTTGAGTGAATCCTTGTCCAAGCAAGGAGCTTTGTGTGTTCCGAGCGACTAGAGGTCTCGCTCAGGCGAGGAGAGCTCGCCTAAGCGAGATGACGAGGTACATACATTGTTACACGCTCGCTCAGACAAGGTGGACTAACCTAAGCGAGACCAAGGTTCTAGCTTGGGCGAACATGCGTGGCTAAAGCGAGAATGGCACAGAGCCATGTGTTTGTGCACTGTTTGGACTGTTTGCTTGTTATTTCCTAAAGGATAGGAATTATATGCTTGTGTTTGTGGTATTTGGGCTTGAAGGACTAAGTCCAATAGGGGTCTGGGATGTGCTTGATGATTGGACGCATGATGGGCATGGAACTGGTTGAGTTCCCATCGGCTGCTAATGGGCGAGGAGTCCTTAATATGGTGATTATATGCGTCGGACGCACGATGGGCAAGGAACTGTTATGTTTCTGTCGGCTACTATTGGGCGAGGAGTCCATAGTATGGTGATTGCGTGCGTGCCAGGGTCCAAGTTAAGAAGGCTTAAATGATTTACTACAGACGAAGAGTCTGTAGGGTAGGACTATGAGCAGAATAGGCTCATAGGGTTGGACCACGAATGGGTTAGTTTCGTGGAAGCACAATGAAGTCCCAAGACCTAGTTCATGTATATGACTCATGAAGGACTATGAGATCATGGATGAGTAATTTGAAAACAATGAAATAATTAGGCATGTTCTTTTTGGGATGGGTGGCATATTTATTTCATGTATATTTTTATATATTGTGCATAGCTCACCCTTTCTATGTGTGTGGCGATGATCAGATAACTTGTTATCCGGGAGCAGATGATTTGACAGGTGAGCTAGGAGATGCTTAGAGGCGCAGGGGCTACCTGGGTTTTTGACCGGATTTTTATATTTAGACTTTTGAAATTAAATTTATTATGTGGAATTTTGATGATTTTGTAATACTGTTATTGCGAACATATGAATTATGTTATATTAAAGTTCTTAATTTTCCGTGTTTTGGGAAATGGTATCATATTAAATGAGGTTTATTTTCATTTCCTATTTTATTTATTTAAACTTAGTAATATTCCTTAGGAATGTTACACTTATATTGTTTGAATGTTTGATTTTGAAAACTTTTTTCTTCTAAAATACAATTATTATAAGATAATTTTTTTTGAACATTGCAATATTATAATGTTAATTTGTACCATTATCTAAGTCCTGTTTTATTAACAAAATCAACTCTTCCATAGGCTTTAACCTACTCAATCCTCAATTTTACCTTGATTTTGTAAATAAATAATGTTTGGGTTACATTGATCTAATTATACCACTAATCTCCAATTTTTGTGTCTGATTCAGTAATATGAAGCTTTTTCCTCAAACCAAAGACGTTGGCAACGAAAGAAGAAAGAAAAAGAACTAATTTTGAAGATCTGAGCCATGGATCCAACGTTGCGCCACCAGAAGACAAAGCTTTGAGCCATTTGATTCGTAAACTCCAATGTGGTGCAGGATAGCGCTGGGTGTTAGCCTGATTCCAGAGAGTCAGCACCTGGTGCCACCTAAAGGGCGCCAAGCGGCAGACGACGCAGATCCATTTATCTTCACCTTTTGTTGATCGTGCCTAGCGGTGTACAACTTACACCGGATTCCACTTTTGTTGATGTGGAAATTTTGCCCTATATCTTCTTGATGTCTCGAAGGAAAGCCATCTTTGGCTAGGGAGAAACGCGAAAACATTCATTTGGAGTTCTTGGAAGGCTATTAGGGTTTGTAGGAACTATCCCTTTTTCCTTTTTGTATCTCCTTCTTCTTTCATCTTTCATTTTGTAAGCTTGTGCTTTCCATGACAATGGAAAGCTAAACTCATTTTGTTGGGATAGATGTAACTACTAAACTATCTTGTATTCCACAAATGCTTTGAATATATATATATATATATATATATATATATATATATATATATCCCCCTTCCATTAAATGCTAGTATTCTTGTTTCTTTGCTTAATGCTTCCTTGGTTTAATAACCCATAACTTGATACAAGGTTCATTAGGTATTGGAAAATATCTTTTGAAACCTAGAAATGAAACAAGATACATAATGGAGCTTGTGTCTAGGAATGGAGCTTGACCCATTGGTTGTCTTAAACCCTAGTTCATATAGTGGATTTGTTTAGTAAGGGTTCAAGGGATTGACTCTTAATAAGGAAACTTAGGCTTATTCTACTAAGGGATTAGGGTTTGAGTAGACGTGTAGGTTGACATTAATATATTAATGGAGAGGGTGTGATTTCTTTTATATGCATGAGAGTGAGGTCGGTGAAATATAACCCCAACAATACCATTCCATATCATTTCTCATCTTTTCCACTGTCTAAGCATTTTAAACGCCAAATTTCACCTCGTACTTGTTCATGCACAACTTTACTTTCTTGCACCAAAACTCAAATTATGGATTCATTCTTTAGTTTAAATTAGTTATTAATTACGTGATTAGTTAGTATTACACGTGTCTCTTGGGAAACAATATCCCGATCTTACCGGTTACTACTTGCACGACTTGGTACACTTGTCAAAGTCTTAACACAATTCATAACATTTAGTCTCTGCTTCAAACAATTTGATCAGTATCTCAATTCACATGAATAATCAAAGATCAAAACATGTTTCAAACGATCAAAGCGCATTATAAATGTTGTAGCATTAAAGGTCACTTGACACTTTGGTCATCTAATGACTTCACCTGCCTTAGGTCGTCTAACCATTTGGATTGTCTAATACCTTAGTCATCTGATGACTTAAGATACCTTAGGTCATTTAACCCTTGGTCGTTTAATGCCTTAGTCGTCTAACACTGACTTAGGTTATCTAAAGACTTTGGTCATATAATGCTTTAAACCTGATGGTTACTATTGTTAGACTCGTCGAACATTGTGAGTTGTTTAATCCTTAAACTCGTCTAGTGTTAAGACTTAGCCATTACATTAATCAAATTTCTTGCTTTCATCGACACATTCAATGTATGAATATTAATCATTTAAGTACATGCAAGAACCAATACACATAATATATTTTGATCATTGAACCACATTGATCAATTCCTTAATCTTATTATCCTAGTTAGACGTTTTCTTTGGTGTTTTGATGAGTTTTAGTTTGTTTTAATGTATTTATGTTAAGGAGAAGTCTGGCTCCCATGATTTTGATTTATTTTTGAAAACAACAAAGTATGAAATATGATCGTACTTCGTTTATAAGACGTAAGTACTTTTAAAAGCAACAAATAATGAAAGATACAATACAGTCTTATGTTTATGTATCAACATTTACATGGTTAGGCGATATCCACATAGTCTTAAGCTAACATTTTATTTCATGAATACTTATATGTTTCTTTTATGTTGTAGGGAATATGCGTTTCTTATGTATGACCAAGAATATCTACTTTAAAGCTTTTATCACATCAATAATCTATTGGAACTCACATTAAAACTATTTTGCTTTATTAACTCGATCAGGCTTGCTTTGTTAACTCTAGAATGAACTTTATGAATCTATGCTTTACTTAATTTAAAGTAAAGTCTCTATGATCAAGACTTGATAAGTCTAACCAATTGTTCATTTGTTGCTAGAATAACAGAAGTGCATTTAATGCATGTATGTAGTGCATTTAATGCATCTTCAATGCCAAAGCTATTCTGACACAAGAAAGTCATTCAAGTGAGTCTATAGTTGATTCTACGACCAAAAAATAATTTACAATGACCATTTTCTTCCAAGCCTATACAAAGTCATCTTTTAAAAAAAAGAGTTTGAATAGTAAACGTGTTGAATGTTGCCAAAACATTTATAGGTGTAAATAGTTTTGTAAAGAGCATTGTTTGTGCTCATTTAACAAACTAATAAAACTTGTTTAACCCTTTAAATGTCAAAAAAAGACAAACTTTCTTTAATGAGGGAAACTTGTGGTTTATTGGTCACATATTTTTTTTTTGTCTTTAACCATGAGTGACTTATATAAAGAATATTCATGTTAAGCTAGAAATAACCTGTTGTTTAAAGAATACTCACGTTAAGTCATAAATGTGTTATTGTTTAAAGAATACTTATGTTATGCCATAGGTGGCTTGTTATTGAAACAATACTCAAGGTTTTTGTCTAGAAGTGACTAAGTGCCAAAGAATACTTAACATGTTAGCCAAGAGTGACTGTTTTGAAATAATACTCCGATGGAGTTAGCCAAGAGTGACTATGATATGAAAGAATATTTATTTGTACTTCACGACAATAATCAACCTAATGGAACTTTTGTAGTTGGTTGAGAACTACACTACAAGAAAAATTGATATTACCGATGGTCAAAATCTATCGGTAATGTTTAAAATTCGTTGGTAATAAAATTTTTAAATTATTGATGGATTTTACTGAAAAATTTTAAGTTATGTAATTATCGGCAAATTTTATCAATGGACGTCGGTACTTAAAATTTGGATTATTGACGAATTTTATCGATGAATTTTTCTGTTGATAACTAAAATATATATTACCGACAAATTTTTTCATCAGTAATTAAAATATTAAAATCCGTCAGTAATTCATATTTACCAACGAAAATATATTTGTCGATAAAATTTTGTCAATAATTTTAAATTTTTTTTAGTGCTAAACATATTTTTCATTACTAGACGAATTAGTTTAAAAATACTAAGCAATCTTTTACTCCTTAATTTGTTTTTTACATGTTACTTTTGTCTATGTTAATCAAAGAAGGAGAGCATCCATCGCTTTTTTCTTTCAAAAATTTATTGATGGACATTTGTCATATAAACCACCATCTGACTACCTAGTATTTGACAATACTTTGCAAAACAAGTTTTTAAAAGATTTTGAAACACAATTCAATTCCCTTATTGTGTTTCTCCTATTTTTCATAGTTTTTTTTTTTTGTTGAAGTTGATTTTCTTGAATGATTTTAGCCGACCAAAATTTAATTTCAATAAACTAAACTTGTAAACTCAACGAGATAAGAACATTTCAACAAATTTAAAACATTTTTAATCAATAAAAAACTACTTAATTTTTATTAAAGAATTCAGATACTCCGAGACAAATTTAAATTAATCATGATCAACTCAAAATCACTTTAAAAAACAAGATTAATCTAACAATACATCCTTTATCAACTTCATATAAATGGAGACATCAAATATTAACGAGTTAAACTTTGTTTGACGATGCAATTTCGACAAATTTATATTTTCTCCTTAGATTTTAAGTCTTTTTTTTTTCCTTTTAAGTCTTGCTTTGTATATGAGGAAGATATCTTGTATGTTTTGATGAATTTGAGTTTGTAGTAATATATTTACTTATTAAAGTTGATTTTCTTGAGACAATTTATAGGACTTTTGAGTATTCTTAACTCATTATCTTCTTTATATCTTTAATTTTCATAATATCTATTTAAAATTTAAAAATATTATTTTTCACACCAAAAAAATAAATTCCAAAAAGTATGAAATCTTAAAATCATAATTACAAAAATAGTTAGAATATATTTTTATCACAATGATATTTTCATAAGACCAAATTTGTACGTAACACAATAATCATTTCAATTTTTTTAAGTTGAAAAATAAACACTCTCATTTTCCATGCAAACAACTCTCGTAGTTAACATATTAATATTCGTTCACAGAAACATAAATTTTTTTATTGATATATCATATATCGTATTTTTCAAATTTAGAAGAAATTACAAATCTTAAATATTAAAAAAACTATTTTTTTATTCGGAACTACATAACAACAAATCAATCATGGTTTAAACATCGAGATCTTTCAATTTTTGAATGTTTGAAAATACATTGGTGCGCGTGTCTTCTCCACATAGTTAGTAAGCATGTAAAGCCCAGGACACACGGGAGGGAACGCGCGCTCACTTATCTGCGAATTCAAACTTTATTCTCTCTTTCCCTCTCCGCTATCACACACTCTCACCCCTCAGATCCATCTCCACAAACCCTAAATTTCTCCTTCCGACATTCGGATACTGCAACCTTTGTCTCAGCGTATGAACGAGGATTGCAATTCTGGAACAGCGTCGATGATGTCCTCCCCCACGAATTCCAAGGTCAGTTTTTTTTTTTTTTCTTTCGATTCTTCCTTTCAAATCTAAAATCTTCTCATTGGACCTTTGCGTTTCAGATCGCGGGAGAGAAGCGAGGAAGCACTCACGCCGAACACAACACTCGTAAACGAGTCAAGATAAAAGATCTTGACTCCCTTGTTAACTCAGCGGGTAAATTCGCGTTTCAGCCAAACTACGTCGTTTTAAGCTTTTCAAAGCATGCGTTTTTATCTCCAAAGGATTCAGCTTTTCATCCAAATATCGGATTTAATTATTGTTTTTTTCAGTAAAATTCAACCCACATACTTATATTCTAGTCTGAATTTTAATTTGGGATTTCAATTAATATTGTTCAGAAACTAGTAGCGGTTATTCGGAGTTTAAAACCATCAAGGAAAACAATGTGCAATGGTCGTTGGGTGCCTCGGAGTCTTCTCAACAAGGGAATATAGGAAGGAACGCGTGTCCGGAAGTGGTGAATTTTGCGGCTAGTCCTTTGGATCTTAACGCTGAAGCATGCAAGAGCGGGGGCAATGTTGAGAATTTTTCCGAAGAATCTTTGACTGAGAAGCAAGGAAAAGGACATGATAATTTAGTAGTTTCAAGGGGAATTAATGTGGATCTGAATGCAGAAGATGTTTCAAGCTCAGTGAATTTGGAACCTGCAAGTTCCTCTAGAGGGCGCAATCCTCTTAAGATGAAGGATGTATCAGAGAGTGGAAGCTGTGTGGGACCTTTGGAGGAGAAAGATCCAATGACGAAATGGCAGCAAATGAAGGAGTATGGATTTTGGTCACCCTCTCACGCAGGTATTCCAAAGCCGAAACAACGTGGGAGGAAAAGTAAGAGTGAAATTCTCAAGAAAAAGATGGAACTTGCAAAGAGGGAACAGGTTAACCGGTTTACCAAGATTGCTGCTCCAAGTGGACTGCTGAATGAGTTGAACCCTGGAATTATAAATCATGTGAGGAATAGAAAACAAGTGCTTTCAATTATTGAGAATCTTGTAAGGTCTGAAAAACATGAAAGCACAAGCATGCCGAGCAAGCAAGCAGCACATCGAATACATGGAAGTTTAGACGTTAGTAAGAGGGATCAAGACAATGTGGCAGATGAGGAAGGGGTCCTACATAGCTCTTCAGGGCACAAACAAGCAAGAAAGTTTCCTGTGACAGCGAATGATTCTTCTTCCCTGATTTTGGAGGGTAAAGTTCGTGATCATGACGCTAGCACAGTAGAGAAAGGGAGTCTTAAAAGTTGTATGACACAGTCAACAAATGTTATGGAGGATAATGTTTTGGCACTGAAATTGTCATCTGAAACTAGGGCATCGACGAGTTCTACCAATTTGTCAAACGACGAATCTTCTAATGTCACAACAGTTTCATCTCTTTCTCTAAAAGGCTTGTAACTGTTTCCCTCATGCTTGTGCATTATTATGCTCAGTTTAGTTTTTCGTCTCCTTTTATGCTTGCCTTTAAAGCACTTCATGTAATGCATAATGATGCAAAGCATCAATTCTCTCATTCTTTTTAGAGTTTAAAAGCTAGCAATGAGCTGATGTGTTCTGAAATTAGTTTTTTACACTACACTTGAGTAGAAAATGGAAAATGTTATACATTTTAAAATAGAAGTTGTTCAGTGATAGATTGGGATACTGAAGAAAGATTCCTCAAAACAAATGGTTCCTTGAGCCTTTGCTGATATGGGTGGTTCTGTGTTTTCCAGCTGCTACTGTTGCTTCTCAATGGTTGGAGCTTCTGCATCAAGATATCAAAGGACGCCTTTCAGGTAAAGCCATATCTATTTCATTTTGCCAGGTTTTGGAGATGAGCTGCTTACATGTTATTTTTTGTACTTTCTTCAGCTTTGCGACGAAGTAGGAGGAGAGTTCGATCTGTTATCACTACTGAGTTACCATTCCTTATATCGAAGGAATTTGCTAATAACCAAGATTGTGATCCTTACATTATGAAAATGTTTGCGGGACTACCCACTAGCCAAATTGCAGATTTGCATGGGGCAAGATGGACTGCTTTGTTTAATCATATGGATGAAGCACTTTCAAAAGAGGAAAAACAACTAGTGAGTGCAAAAAGACATAATATTTTTTTAATCCTTTTATTGTTTACTCTATACTTTTGGGTCAGTAAATTCTATAATATATGAGAAATTATTGGGGAAGGTAAAGGTGTTCATATAAGCAAAGAAAAGTTTTACGGCGGATGGAATAGGTGTGCATACAAGAAACGTAAGGTGGTTGTTGGTTTTTTTCAGTTTATGTTTTTAGCTAGTATGCTTTAAGTAGGATTTGGAAAATGTGTACAGGTTTCAAAAACTAGTTTTTACCCTTGAAATGACTATAAATAGCTTTGTTTTAGGTATTCTCCCCCATTTTTTCTAATGCATTTTTGTTGATTCAGAAATATTACAGAATTTGAAATCCTGCTTCCTTGACTATTTCTACAAAATATTACCATTGTTTTGATCTCTGTTCCTTCACACTTTACAAGTACAAGACTTATTTTTCTCGTCTTAATGATGGCTGCAACTTTGAGTTGGATTGGAATTTATTTTTTTACCTTTCATGGGTTTGTTTCTGTTGATCATTTTGCTAATTTTGGCTGCAACAACAAACAAATACTTACAGTGTGAATCTGGCTAAACATTCAGAGGGTTATTTAGTTGCTAGATTTTGGCATCATTCCTGCAAAGGGTGAGGAACAAGATGAAAATCTGGCTTTGGAGTTTCCCTGCAGATAATTAATTAGGCATATGCTATGCATTGACTCGCATATTTGCTTATTTTTATTTATTAGGGAGTGGGGGGTGTAAGTATTTAATTTTTTTTTAGCTCTTAGAATCAGAATTAGGACTGCCCCATTTGATTATCTCTTTTCAGTTTAGTGCCTTCGACCTTTGATAATGTGTTTTCTAAATTTCTGACTGTATCTCTAATTATATTTATGTCAAGTAAGAGAAGCAAATCCTTATTAATTTCTCTTTCTTATTTTAGGCTGCTAATGGAAATCAATTTATGTTTAATCATATATAGTTTTTCTTTCTTAATTGTTTTATTATTTTAGTTTTCACTTCTACTTTCATATTTTGAGATATATTTTCTATTTCTATAATCAGTCATTCATTTCATAGTAATGGTCTTGACTTTAAATATTGAACTTATGAAATGCTATTTTGTGTCAAGGTTTTTGGGTAATTTTTAAGCTACATTTTTTTATTTTTCTTATAAATTTAAAAAAGTGAAATTCCTGGGATGAATTTCTCAATCTTAAGTTTTTAATGTATATATATATATATATATATATATATATATTATGAATTAATATATACTAGTTTACCGGGTGACTAAATGGTTTAACCTTTTATTTTATTTTCAATATTATCTAATACAAACAACTTATGACATGGTGAATGAATGATAGTATGTAGGCTTGAATCTAGTAACGGTGTCATGGAAGAGTCTTATATGACCTGTACTATATACTCATGAATTGTGGTGAGGACTTTGCAATAATTTTAGTAACGATGTTGATATGTGAGAAGAGGTTTTACTATTTGAGAAACATCATGGTGTGCCATAGGGTTACCCATAGAAATAGATAGAAGTGGAACAAGAGTTGGGAGACTAGGTGTGAAGGAAGACCACATTTCATGAGAAGAGTGAGTAGTCTTAAGATGAGACTCTAGTGGAAATGAATTATGGGATGAAGGGCAGGTGAGTAGTGATAATAACCTTCTTGGGAGCAATGATAACCTATGAAGACAAATTTCATGAACTGTGTTGAGAGTTTTCAGGCACAAAGTTAGATTCTAACACAAAATGTGGAGCTGAAGAAATGAGGACAAAGAGTATGAAGTGGTGAATGAGGAATTTAGTCATTTCGGACAAAGAATGATATGTGATTAATGTGGTCATTGGCCATGCATACATTACCTTAGAATCGTGAGGGAATGTTGTTGTGGAAGAAAAGAGTCCTCATAATGAGATGCATGCTCTTGTGCATATACATTGTGTTCTGTTGAGGGTTGTGGAGAGAATGCTAATAAAGAATGTAGTTGGATGCCGTAAATTGTTGCATTGATGAGGTAAGTATTTTTGTGCTTTATTATTGTGAAGAAATCATATTGGTAGAGTTTTTATTTCATGATAAAACTTCATAAAGAGAAAACAATTCGTACATATATTCCATCAAACATAATCAAGTACAACAAGAAAAATCATCAATAAACATGGAAAAATGTTTAAAACTAGATACCACATGGTGATATCATCAATGGTGTTGTGTAGAATTGTGAGTGGTGAACTGAGTTGTGGTAGTAAGAGAAACTTGCTGGTAGCGTATTGTAAATATTAGATATTGTTTAACAATGGTAGGGTAGTAGTATAAGAGATCTTTACTTGAAAAAAATGTTGATCAAGCACAGGGCGAAATGGATATACAATGATTTGCTAAAAATAATGTATTTGAGGATAGTCGGTCCACTTGGCAATCATGGTCACAAGATATCAATGTAGAGAAGTCACTAGGGCAACCTTGATGGCTGCAATTTTGGGAGCGTACCGATTGTTTGGATAGGGCAACTCTAATAGTGGAGTTGTTGACTAGAAAGTTCACGGTGATGTCGAAAATAAAAGGAACACAATTTTTGGAAAGATTTTAGAACCAATGGATGGTGGGTTCACAGGGAATGCAAGATTTTGACTAGGCTTTCGGTACTATGTAGAGATAAAAGATAGAATAATAAATCAAGCACAACAACGAAACATATTATATATGTCATGTACATTGGATTATATAGAGATAGGCCTAGTTCCATATAGTAAAATACAATTAAGATAAATGAAAGAGACTATATTTAGGAGTAATGGAGAGAGCTTAAAAACTCTCCCATATGCTCTCATTTATATTGGTAGGACCCTGATACAATGTGTATAGGGAAGGTTAAAGATCAATCACAGATACACAGATACAAAGATAAGATAGGTATGGCTAATAAGTATATAGCATTTTCCCAATACAACTACTTCCTAACTATATTTAGTGCCTATTTTAACACTTCCGCAAGTTGGAACGTACAAATTGTATGTACCGAGCTTGAAACAGATAAAATCAATTTGAGATCTCTTTAATGATTTTGTTAACACCATCTGCAAGTTAATCATTGGATCTAAAAATTCAATACCAATTTCCTTGCACAACAAATTTTCCTGGACAAGTGATAATGAATCTCAGTGTGTTTAGTTTTCTTATGGAACCCTGGATTGGAAGCAATGTTGAGGGCAACCTAGTTATCACAGCACATCTTCATTTGTTGAATCTCACAAAAGTTAAGTTCTTGAAGGAATTATTTCACCCATACAAGTTCACAAGTAAGAGACACCATTACTGTATATTCAACTTCAGTTATTGATTGAGCAACTACATTTTGTTTCTTACTTTTCCAAGAAATAATATTTCATCTAAGAAAAACAAAATATCCTGTAGAATATTTGTCCGTAGGAGATCCTGCCTAATCAACATCACAATACCTAGAGATTTGGGTATTTTTTTATCTTTATGTAACAAACCTTGTGATGAAGCCTTTATGAGATATCTAAGGATATGCATGATAACATTCCAATGACCAATACAAGGAGCTTGCATAAACTAACTAACCACACCAACTATGAAAGACAGATAAGGTCTAGTGATATTAAGATAAATAAGTTTTTCAACCAATCTTCTATATCTTTCTAGATTAGGGAAGGATTCACCTTGTTCGGGCATTAATTTTTGATTTAGGTCCATAGAACTATCCACTGACGTACAGTCAAACATACCTGTCTCTTTTAGGATGTCTAGAGCATACTTTTAAGAGATTGCTACACCTTTTGACCGAGCTATTTCAAAACTCTAGATTCATATCTTTCTCCAATCAGCACATTCATGTATAACAAAGGAATTGGCATAAAGGTTATTGAACAAGTGAAAGCCATTGTTAGGAAGGATGCTCCTAATTCGGAGGTTTTCGACAAGAGTAGAGGCAGAGGATTGTGGTTGACAATGACAAAAGATGGAAAATTTTCCGAATACAAGACTAGCAGAGCGGGATCAACCCGCACTAATACCAAGTTAAGATAATTAAAAGAGTAATTGAGAGAGCTTGAAAACTCTCCGTATATGTTCTCATATTTATATTCATAGGATCCTGATACAATGTGTATAAGGAAGATCAAAGATCAATCATGGATTTATATACAAAGATAGGGACTGTACCACTAATAAGTATGTAGCTTTTTTCCAACACAACTACTTAACTATAGAATTATATATGTTCTAAATGTATTGTGTGTCTAATGCAGGATACAAAGTATGTATTTATACTATTTTACAAAATCAATTATAATAGAAATACCTAATAATTAGGAATCAATCATCCTAACTTTTGAAATTACGTAGTGGTTAATTTCCTAGAAGTTTGTAACAAATTATCACATTCTAACATTCCACCTCAAGCTGGAACATATATGTCATATGCACTAAGCTTGTTACAAATGTACTCAATTTAAGGGCCTTTAAGGGACTTGGTGAGTATGTGCCTTTAAGGGACTTGGTGAGTATGTCAGCCAGCTGAAGTGTGGTGAGCCTATAGCCCATAGGTGCTTGGATCGAACCAAGCTTTGATAATATAGAATTGTATATGTTCTAAATGTATTGTGTGTATAATGCAGACCACACAATATGTATTTATACTGTTGAATAGTATCAATTACAGTAAAAATACCTAATAATTAGGAATTAATCACCCTAATTTACGAGATTATGTAACAATTGATTTCCTAGAAATCTATAACCACTGATTATATTCTAACAGATACCATATAGAATTGTATATGTTCTAAATATATTGTGTTTTTAATGCAAACCACACAATATGTATTTATACTATTTAATAGAATCACTTATAATAAATACACCTAATAATTAGGAATCAATTATTCTAATTTCCGAGATTATGTAACAGTTAACTTCCTAGAAGTCTATAATCGCTGATTACATTTTAACACTAACTATATTTAATGCCTATTCTAACAAATACATTGAACAATAACTTTGATTTTTGTTCTCGACAATTTTGGAATTTAAAATATTCGTCATCAACAAATAAGCAAAACAAAGTAAGATTATCTAAATTTTGTGTTACCTCATAAAATTCTTATAAGCTCTTGAAGGGACTCTTTCACTAGAGCTTTCATCTTCTTAAATGTTTGTAGTTGATGTAGCTGGTGGGCTAGTAGGTTCCTATGTTGCTTGGTTTATCCTTAAATGCTCTTAGTCATCTTCTTCTAAACATGGAAAGAAGTTGTAGTTTCCATCATGTGGTCCCCAACCCCATTCTCCTTTGAAATCATGTTGAATTATGATTGTCTTCCTTGTGTTATGATTGTAGAGCTTGTAGCCTTTGGAATTTGCGTCGTAATCGATGAAATTGTTATTGATTTTATCATCAAACTTGCTTCTTTTCTCATGGTATGTGCACATGAGCAGTGCTTCTAACAACTCTTAGATGGGAAATGTTTGACTTCCTTTCCATTCTTCTTGTGGTTTTTTTCCTTATACACTTCTTGTTGGAGACCAATCTGAAAGGTAAATTGCATAATCCATTGCTTTTGTCCAAAACTTCTTTGGTATTTTTTCATTCATCTTTTTGTCACTCCATTTTTGTTGAGGGGATCTAGATATTGTTAAGAGTCATTGGATTTGTTGATCTTAACCATACATTTGAAATTCTTTTGATGTGAATATCTCATGCCTTTGATATCAAGGCAACTTTACTTCTCAATAGGGGCATTGAACTTCTTGAAATTCTCAAACACCTTTGATTTATACTTTAAAAAATACATCCATGTTTTGTTGAAAAATCATTGAGGAATAGAAGGACCTCTTTGTCCTCAATCTCCTAGCAACCTTGTCCGTCCTTGTTGGCTTTGATTATTGTGACCATTGTCTTTGTGGGTTGAATCAACTTGCATCTTAAGTAGTTGCTCCATGGTAGTAAGTATCGTATGATTCACTATACGAATCGTACGATATGATACAACTGCCCAGTGATATGAATCGTATGGTGTATCGTTTATGTTTTTGAATCGTGCTTGAATCGCACGATACAAGTGTGAATAGCGATTTGATTTGCAATTCGTTTTAGCTCTTCTCTTGTTCGTGCATGCCTCTGTTCACTTGTTATATGCCTTCGCGACTTGAGCTCGCGGTGGTGGTTGCGTGGTGGTGCATGTCTTTTGGTCTGTATAGGATGGTGTGTGCTTCTGATTTTAGGGTTGATTTATTGCAGCTGACAATGGCACAACCTGGACTCCTTAACTTTCATGAGTAAAGACAGAAAATTCTAGGGTTTTTTTTGTGGGTTAGAAGTGGATCTGTTCTAAACCTAAAATTTAAGCCCATTTAGTAAATGGTCACTCCCTCTAAAGTTACTACTAGAACCAAAAGAAAAATATGACTATGAAAACACTGAGTGCACCCAAAAACTTATTTTATTTTGATCAAATATTTATGAACCCATATATTTCTTTTTCATTTAACAAAGAAATTGGGTCATATAAAATCCAATCATTATAATATTAACTTAGTTTATTACTATATAAACTCTTTTTTTTTTTAATGTGATCGTTACTATTAATTACATCTTTACATGTTTATATGTTTTGTATATTACTTTTTTAATTGTTCATGAATCGTACGATTCATGATTCAAAACGATTCATGATACAAAACGATTCATGATACGAAACATAGACTCTCTGATACACGATACGATTCACGATTCAACTACCATGAGTTGCTCCATGATTCCTCCTTATTTTCTTCGTAAGTTTGTAATGAGCCCAAGAGTTGCTCAATAGTCATAGCTCCAAGACTTTTGTTTCTATGATGACACAATAACTTCAAACTTTGTATCTAATAATCTAGAATTTTTTTTCCCATAAGGTTTACATCATCAAACTTCTCACCATTTTTCTTATGTTGATTAGTGACCATTAAGACTGAGAAATAGTTGGATATGGCTTCATATTCTTTGTATGAAGTTTGAAGCTTCTCTCATGTTTCTTTTGTCAACTTTAGTTCCTAAATCTTCACAAATTCATTTTACGCTAATCCTTGATATATTAGATAAAGATTCTTTTTGTCTAGAAGTTATCCCCATTCTCTGACTCGATATGACCCCTCAACTAACTCCCAAGCATCTAGCGCACCACGGAGAACATTCATCTTGATGCTCCATTTGTCATATTTGATCTCATTGAGAATTAGGACTTATAATGAAACCATGTAGCTACCTGCCACCATTTGTTGCTAGTTCCTCAACATGTCATCTTCACACCTGCACCAAATTGATGCAGCTTCGTCATTATTAACAATGTCAGCTTTAGTGACCAATCGATTGATTTGTTCAGTAAGTCTCTCAGAGGTTGTGTTGATAACATTTGTAACAAACCTGACTTAGATACATATGTTCTAACTTGAGAGGGAGTGTTAAATATGTGATTACATTAAATAGGGAAATATGATATTTGATTACATCAAATAGGGAAGTATCTTAGCAAATATTTCTCATTTATTGATTTTGTTACTTGTTAGTGTATCTCTTCATTATATATAAGGATTACATGTGTGTACAAAACATACAATTACAAGTAATTCTTTCAATAAGGTTTTAGCAGTGAAGAGAATATTTTGGAACGGGAGAAATTTGAATTTTGGAGGAAGAGGGTACTTGTACAATTGATCACGTATAGTTTATTTGACTTAATACAGAGTCTAGGACGACTACCCATTAATACTAGTGGTTTTTTTTTTTCACCCAAATCTGAACTTTTCCTTGTTGGTAATTTCAGGAGTGTTGGTTGAATCAAGTGAAAGAAAAGCAATTGCTGTGTGACCAGGGCATTCAACATGTAAACTGGAGTGTGGCTTTTGGTTTACAACAGCTGGGAAATTCTGAAAACAACTCCAGGTAAATGTGTTAATCACCTATCATAAAATTATGTTTTATCGATGTTGTGGACTTGTACTTTTGGTTAGGTTTGTCCCTTTAAACTAGAAAAACACGAAGATAACCTACCACCAATATGGTTTTTATCAGTATTTGGAATTTAGGATAGAACTAGACTTCTGAAAAAATAAAGCAAATTTAATTTGTTGTTAGCCATCTGTTCATTATAAATTAGTGAAATAAAATTGATATAATATTTTAATGGAATAAGAATAAGATTGAAGTCCATAGCATTCTGTTGAAATTTATTTCAAGTTTGTAACTAATCCAACATAAACACTTTGTAAGGAAGGTAATTTTATTTTTAATTCATATAGCTTGTGATGCTGTAATTAATCATTGTGCTTATGTAGTGAATCGCTGCATTAACATAATGGAAAAAAATCTTAAACTATTCGTTGCTTTCCTTCCTTTAGTGTCATGAATTGTACTGTGACGAAGAATTCTTTAAGCAACCTGATAAATGTTTGCATATAATGGCTTTTTGATCTCCATTGAGTTACTTTTAGAAGAGATTGTGCATTGAACTGAAACAGCTTTATGAATTTTCAAGAAAGACTACTGGATCTTTTGTTCTTGTGAAAATTATCACTTTCTACATAGGGTTAGCAATTACGTATCTCAAGTTTGTTACTCTATTATGCGTTAAATTTTCCGTTTAGATAGTGAAATGACTGGATTTCCCTTGTCTTTTATCACGAACGTTTGGTTCAGTTTATATTGTGTTCAATATGCATTTTACCCATGTTTAATTTCCCTGGCCCTGAATTTGATGGTAATCGTATATTTGATTTGGAAAAGTTAATCTGTGTTTATCTTTGAAAATGAGTGTTCGAAACACATTTTTGAGTGCTTTTGTGAATACTATCTGTGAGTCTGTGAAGTTTAGAAGCATTAAGCCATTTACAGATTGTATTTTTGTTCCTATTTTCCCCGTAATCATGCATTATATATTTTCCAGAATTTTATACCAATGTAGAAAATCTTATTTCTACAATAACGGTCAGAAATTTGACAATTTTGATATTCTACAATGTGTAGAGCATCGACATTTAATAGCTCCGAGAAAGAGTTAGCGGTGAATGCGGCTGCAGCTTCCATATATTCAACATGTAATTTTCTACTGTCCGAGAGCTAACCTGTATCTGACTTAGAGTTCATGCATCTTCTAATTATTTCATATCTTTCAATTTTTCGTAATTTATGAATTACTATCAATTGCTAGAAAATGTCATGGACACGTAGAAAAACTAAAATATAGGCCCCAGTGTATGAAAGAATCTTGATAATTATGATTGTAATTTAAGTTGTGGAATATAATTTATTTTGCTTGTCAGTAAATTTGAATTTTTATATCTCATTACTGACAGCCATTTTCGTTAATGATAAGAATGTCCCTCATTTAATACAAATCGTTTAGGTTCTATTTATTTACTGAAAATTAAAAAGTGATTCTATAAATTGAAGTGAACTCAAGGGTATTTTATATAACATCAATTTTTTATTTAAATTTTTTATAGGTTTAATTATTCGGATGGTACTAACTTTAGTATAAGTGTCAATTTGGTATCCGTTTTTAAGAAAGTATCAATTGTATTCCAATTTTTGAAAAAGTACTTCAATTAGGTTTTTTTCAGACGGAGTTGACTAAGGTCGTTAGTTAACATGTCACGTGTCAGTCTGTGGTTTTTTTTTTATTTCTTTTTTGTTTTAATTTTTAAATTTTTTTAAATTTTTTTGAAAAAAAAAATAATGTCATGTGTCAGGTCTCTGTGTGTTACATGTGGCATTGTCAGTGCCATGTGGCATTGTAATGACATGTGTTAGTGTCATTATTAAATGTCATTGTGTTGATTTTGATTTAGTTCTCGTATGTCTTTTGGATTCAATTTAGTACTTATGTATATATGATTCAATCTTGACCTAATTTTTTTCTAATAATTAAAATTCATTTTTTATAAAATTAAAAGTAATTAAGTATAAAACTTTTACAAAAATTAAGTATTTGATATTTATATTAAAATTTAGTGATAAAAGTCATTTTATTAAGTCATTTTAATAAAAAAAATTAGTATAATATTCAAACAAATAGAAATTTTGGTTCAAAATTAATAAGAGACAATATTATTCTATTTTGGAAAAAAAATAATTAACAAAATATGAGTACTTAATGAAAAATTAATTAATAAAGTAATATATTAAAAAGTCATTTTTAATAAAAAATATTAGTAAAACATTTATACAAATAACAAAATTTGGTCTGAAATTAAGAGAAAAAAATATAAATTTTAGTACTTAATTTTGTAAAAATATTTATACTTAATTAGTTTTAATCTTATAAAAAATGGATTAGAAAAATATTTTATTTATTAAAAAAATTGGGACAAAATTGAATCAGATACACATAAGTAGGTATTAAATTGAAACAAATAGACAATATATAAGGATTAAATCGAAATCAACACAATGACGTCTGATAGTGAAACTGACACGTGGCATTACAATACCACATGACACTGACAATGCCATGTGTCACACATAGGGACATGACACATATTATTTTTATTTTTTTTTTCAAAAAATTTAAAAATTAAAAAAAATAAAAAAAAAATCAAAAAAACTATATGGTACTAGATTGACACTTTAATTAAACCTTTTTTATAATGTTTAAAACTTAAACCAAACCCCTCAAGACCCAAGTGCATCTTTGAATATTACAGATTTTGGATAGTTTCGTAAAATCGGTGAAAGGAAAACGGAAGGTTTTGTATCCCAAATTGAAATTTTGCCATAATTAGGTTTCTTTATCAACTAAATATTTCTTTAAGCCAAATAAATTATTATTTGTATCTCGGTTTTTTATTTTTTATTCTGAATTAAATCTTGAATTACCGAGTTTGTGATGTTTCTCTTTTGAAAGGCTTTTGATGGGCTACTACTTTCTGCACTTCCCCTTTTCTCTTCCTGCACCTCCTCTTCTTCTTCCTGTACCCTATAAATTATAAAATCCTCATTTTATCTATTAAAAAAATATTAAAAGCCCTAAAATTCTAATTTCACATTCCCTTTCCGTTTCATTTTCTCCCTCCGTTTCATTTTCTCCTTTTACACAAAGCTGTGGAGGATTGAAGGCCAAATTAGCACTTAATGTGTGATAGGAGGTGAAAGATCGAAGGAGAAAGGAAAGTCGGAGAAAAATAAGCATAGGGAAGTTGTTTGGGTTATTTAAAAAAATAATAATTCTGAAATGGGCGTTCTAGAAGTTATCTTGAGGTTCAAAAACGGGCGCCTTCTCCCTGCACCTCCAAGAAATCTCCTGTACCCCCAAAATTTACGTTTCTGTCCTTATTTAATATCCTGTGAGAATGGGTGAAAGTTGGTACGGACGCAGTAAATTTGATTTACTGCGTCAACGTCCCTGCACCCCCCAAAACGTTACTATACGTTCCTTGTACTCCGTCTGTTCTCCATCATCCATTCATTCGTGCTTCTTCAGTCCTTCTCTGCAGTGGTCCCTCTCATTCGTGCTTCTTCAGTCCTTCATTCTCTGCAGTGGTCCCTCTGTCTTCCTTCGTTCATTCTATCTGTGGTGGTCCCTCGAAGAGGTTTGTATTGTATGACTTTGATTTATGTTTTTTTAAGTAATCCTGATTTGTTTATCCTGCCTGAGTATGCATTTCATTATTGTTTTGTTTATTGTGTGACACTGAGTATGGATTATTGTGATTATTATTATGATTGAAGGTTGATTCTTTGAAGGAACTGAGTAACTACGTTAGCTCCTCCAAGTGGTATTTCCATCAATCAATCCAGGTTAGCCTTCATACCCATACCCATAAGTTTGTAAATGGAATTTGTTTGAAGGGATTGTTTGGAATTCATAATTTATAGGAAACAGAATACAGAATCCGTTTCAAAACTGTATGAAACGGATTCTGTATTTCGTTTCTAAAAAAATTTGCAAATTTTTTTATGAAACGGAATACAGAATCCGTTTCATACAGTTTGAAACGGATTCTGTATTCCGTTTCATAAAAAAATTTGCAAATTTTTATGAAACGGAATACAGAATCCGTTTCATAACTGTATGAAACGGATTCTGTATTCCGTTTCATAAAAAAATTTGCAAATTTTTTTATGAAACGGAATACAGAATCCGTTTCAAAACTGTATGAAACAGATTCTGTATTCCGTTTCATAAAAAAATATGCAAATTTTTTTAGAAACGAAATACAGAATCCGTTTCATACAGTTTTGAAACAGATTCTGTATTCTGTTTCCTATAAATTATGATTTTCGTATCATTGCATATGTATCATGGTAGAATTGAATAACTTATTTCGTTGAAATTTCCGCTCCTTATTCCGTTTCATAGTATTCCGTTTCATACTTTGATTTTGTGTGTTGGTGTGTATATTGTGTTATTGGTGAATTTTTAATGTGAGTCTTTGTGATTGGTGAATTTTGTAACGTAAATTATGCAATGAATGCAATTAGTTTTCAATTTTTGAATATCAACATGCAATTAGTTTTGATACGTGTTGCATTCACTCGTTTGTCGAGCAGCTCTATGTGCTACATATGGGTTCCAAATCATCCCATCATATGTCAAGCCATCCAACTGGACTCTAACATCAGCTATAGCGGAAATGGCGCGTCCAGTGACATAACGTAGAGCACGG
>Ga0214542_1005359_pt1 | contig 24430 bp, 13 predicted proteins | sample CNSS1metaG_FD_160096 | JGI IMG/M metagenome (GOLD analysis project Ga0214542, IMG submission 160096) | Root nodule microbial communities from cowpea collected in UCLA plant growth center, Los Angeles, California, USA - CNSS1 | ecosystem: Host-associated > Plants > Roots > Nodule | place: USA...
CTTATATATATATATATATATATATATATATATATATATATATATATATATATATATATATATAAAAAAGTAAGATTGACTTGTCTTAGTCTCATTTTTTATGATTAGATCAAGTGGTAACACCATCAATACTTATCCTAAAGTTTCCTAAAGTTTCCTCCAACTAACATGATATACTGATGGTTTGGAAAATTTAGAGTATGTTTTGGGTCAACTTTTCATTGTTTTTGCTCTAAAATCTTAAGAATTTTACTTTTAGGCTGCATATCACTTAAGTGGTACCTTACATTTTTTATGATTAGATCAAGTAATAATGTAGACCCCGAGCATTGGAGAATATAGTTTAAGCGAGGAATCTAGCTTAAAGAAGAGAGGCTAAGACACATTTCTCTCTTCTAGAAATGTTGAAGCTCAAGCAACATGTTGATCTCTCAATCAACATCCTAGTGTTGCATGAGTTTTAGCATCTTAGTGATCATGAAATTATGTTAGGGGTTTGCTGCAAATAACACCAATTTTCCCATGATAGAGGCAAGGTAGACAAATTCACAATCCAACCATGGAGCTTAAACTCCTTGACACTTAAGTAGAAAGAGTTTGATCCTCATTATCAACTATAGCTTTTGGCCTATTAGTAGATGTTCAATCTAACAACTGTTGTTGAAGTCAAGGTTACAAGTTTGATTCATAGTAGGGTAATTATTGAGGGGGAAATTTTTGCAGATGACATCAATTGTGCAATGATAGAGGCAGGGTGTGCCAAGTCAATATAAAGTTTTAACACTTCGGCTTCTACAATCTTAAGTAGAAAGAGTTACAACCTCACTATCAACTATAACTTTTGTCCTATTGGTATGAGTTTGATTTCCAGCGAGACAATTTTTAAGGGAGAGATTATTGCAGGAGACATCAATTGTGTCATGGCAAACGCTAGGTGGGCCAAGTCACAATCAAATTGTAGCACTTGGACTTCTATATTTTTAAGTAGAAATGGTTGCACCCTAACTATTAACTATAAATTTTGACCTAGTGGTAAGCGCTCAATCCAATAATTGGTATTAGTCAAGGTCACAAGTTTAATTTCCACTAAGGTAGTTGCTTATGGGGAGATTGTTACAAGTGACATGAATTGTCTCATGGAAGAAGCTAAAAAGGCTAAGTCATAATTGAATAATGATGCTTAGTTTTGATGTAATGTGACTTTTGAAGGGGAGGGCGATGAATAGATCTTGAAAACAAATTTAAAAACTACGTGCACAAATATAAATTTACAAATGAATTAACTAATGAAACTAAATTGTAGGGATGGAGAAAATGCACACAAAAAATTTATAATGGTTCACCTCCACTTAAGGCTACGTCTTGTGTCTTAAGTAACCTGCTTAAGAAATTTCACCAATCAACACCTTTGACTAGTGACGTGTATCTTCCTTTCTAGGTTACACGAGTTTTAACCTCTCAAAGTACACAAGTACAAACCTCTCCAGGCTACACCGAGTATCAACCTATCCAGACTACACCGAGTATCAACCTCTCTAAAGATCCTTCTCAATAAACCTCTAAGATCAAGAACTTTCAATTACAATAAATGATCAGAAAACACTCTCACAACAAGAGTGTACAATACAACTCACAAGTTACAACTTCACTCAATGAAGGATATAAAATATGTAAGCTCTCAAACCAATACACTAATCACTAATGATATAACAATTTCTCAAATCTTCTATCATTTGTAATATATCTTCCTTGTTCTACTCATATGACTTTGTATCCTTTATGTAATTGTTGAATTTGATAGTCGTTGAGAATTTGAAATGCAACTCTTCTTTTGCAATCTTTTGGATATGGAATGGCTTGATCAATTTCTTCAAATTGATTTTTAGCTTGAATAGCATCATTCTTTAAGACTTCAATTTTGAATCAACTGACACCTTTATGATATCTTCTTTCCTTTTACTATTGAACTTATACTTGATTTGAAATTTTCTTTCTCTTCAACATTCACAATTTTCCTATCAAGGAAACTTTGTACAATTTGATTATGCATTTTAATCCTTAGAGCAATAATATTGTTCAACCAATCAAACAGCTCATTCATCAGTCGTATAGACTATTTTCTTAATGCTCTTATTATTTGACCGTTTGATTTCAAAAACTTTCTTCTTCCAAAATGCAATTATCAAATATCATTTTCTTTTTCAAAGCTCATATCATTAATTCTTTGTTTTAACACTTAGATCAATTTGCATGATCAATTAAAGATAATCATACTATCAAAACATTTTATATTTATTATAACTATTTAGGTCGTCTAACACCTTAGCCATTTGATAGCTTAAGCTACCTTGGGACGTCTAACCCTTTGAGTTCTTTAAAATAGTGGTTTTCTAGAGACTTCGGTCACCTAATACTTTAAACCTGATGAACACAAGTTTTGTACTCGTTTAACACAATAACTCGTACTGTTTAGACTTATTCAATGCTAAGACTTACCTTTACATTTGTCAAACTTCTAGGTTTCGCTAACATACATGATATATGAATATTAATCATTTTAGTGCATGCAAACAACTATTCAAATCTTATATTTTGATCTTCAAATCATATATATCAATTCCTTAGTCTCATTACATTTGTTAGATGTTCTCTCTTAGTCGTCTAATACAACTTCACTTCTAACCAGAGACCTACTCGTCTGGTAAAGTTATTGTTTTGTTATCATTAAACCCATATTGGTTATAGGGCTAGTCTATTTCAACACTTAGGATCCTACGCTCTTAAGTAGGAAGAGTTGCAGATTGACTATCAACTATAGCATTTTGTCTAGTGGTTAATGCTCAATTCAACAACGCTCAAATGAGGATTGGTGACACAAGCGCTAGTGAAACATCGAGTTTCATGCTTCTAGAACTCTTTGGAAATGATCCAACAAGCATATTATCAAAGTGTTGTGAGCAAAGAATAAACATAAGCTAGTTTTGATCCTTAAAGGCATTTAGCTTAGTATTGTAAGAGCGTTTAAGCAAGAAAGTCTTCTCTAGATATGGGAAGTGAGGTCCCTTAAGTGAGAGATGCGTGCTTAAGTGACAATGATTGTAATATTATAGGTTATATGTGTGTTTATGAAAGAGACTCAGGGACAAAGAGAGAGAGAGGGTTGTGATGGATACTTTGGACAGTATTGGACCCTAAGGGTCGAGGACTTAAGTATATTAGTTTATTAGGTAAAAGAGACAAGATGTCTTCAATTTTTAATATGTGTTTGTCTTGAAAAAGGTGTTGAGTAAAATGTTACACTAGGAATTGGGTATCTTGTTGGAAATGTTTCAATTTATACTATTCATTTGGGGTGTTGGTGAGGAATTCCTTCATCTTCATTATATCAATGCAATTTGTGATATATGTTATTAAGAGTGTGATGATATATGATATGTATATATGTAGGTTATATATGTATCATGTATAAGTTATTGAACTAAACTAGTTCATCATTGCATATATGTTATGAAACTAGTATGATTCTATGTGATACAATAGTGAATGATGTTACAGGTGCTACCAGTTAAGCCAAATGACCATAATGTGATGTTTTTTTTTCTATATATTCTTTTGGGTATTTTATATGTCTCGATGTCATTTAATATATTGTATATAAAAATATTAGTGTACAATTATGTGTGTATTCCATGTTAGTACCAACTGGTATATGTGTACTAAATTAATACGTTACATTAATTACAATAAAGGTTTAATTAGTATTTTGGTCCCTATTAAAGGCAAATATTTAATTGTTTTCCAATTTTTTCTTTGACTCAATTAAGTCCCAATTTCGTTTAAAATCGTGAAATGTTGACCCTTCAATAAATTGGTGTTAATGTCCGTTTGGTGGTGCCACATGCCAATATCTTGATTATTTTAATCTTTTTGTTTTCTTTTGATTTTTCTTCATGTTTCATTCGTTGCCTTTTCCTCCCCACAGTACCCCTTTCATCTCCTTCCTCTTCCTACTGTTATACCACCCCTCAATCTTTTTTCTCCTCCTCCCCCACACACTTGCCCTCTGCCTAGCCAAGGAAAAACCTAGTAAGCCAAATGTTTGAAACTTCCATCATTGTCAGTGAGCCAAGGTCACACCACTAGCATGGTCGCAACCTACAAACGCTCCAACTCCACCACCAGCAGTCTTTCTTCCCTTTTGTGGGGTTCACGATATCCCCTTACATATGTAAATCGTGAACCATAATTAGAGAGTGACGTCATCCAAAAAGGTTGAAGGTTGGTTTTTGAAGAGAGAGAGAGAGAGAGAGTGTGTGTGTGTGTGTGTTTCTGTACTAGTATGGGTGTAGTGAAAATGATAGAGTTAGTAAGGGTGGCATGGATGAACAATGGAGATGGAGAGAGGAGTGTGGCGTGCAGTGAAAATGATTGAGCTAGTTAGGGTGACATGGATGAACAATGGAGATGGAGGGAGGAGTGTGGCGTGCAGTGAAAATGATATAGCTAGTAAGGGTGGCATGGATGAACAATGGAGATGGAAGGAGGAGTGTGGCGAGAAAGAGGAAGGAGATGAAGGATAAAAGAAAAGATCCAAAAAAAGAGAAAACAAAAAAAAATAAAAAAATAAAAAATAAATAAAACTTTAAGATGTTGACACATGGCACCACCAAATGGATGTTAACGCCAATTTAATAAAAGAACCAACATTGCATATTTTAAAAAAAAATTGGGACTCAATTGAGTCAAAAAAATATTCGGAAACAATTCAATATTTGTTTTTAATATAGGGACCAAAGTACTAATTAAATCTACAATAAATTTGTCTATAAATTTGAACCCATTTTAATGGTTTTATTTTGTTGGCAAAGCATGATATATTGTTTTGATGGTCATTTTTATGATGCCTACACCTCTTATTGTTGGTTTCTATCTCCATGGATAGTTATCTTAGTTTGATCACAATGTAAAGCATGAATAATTATTTAAGATAACATTGAACACATTTGTGTTGAAATTTATTTTTGAACAAAATAATCGATTATGTTAGCAAATAATTGTTTATCCTGATAAAAATATAGTTTTCTCATTTTTTGCAAATAATCAATTATTTCAGGGAATAATCGATTATGTCAGGCACTTATAAATGAAATCCCAATTTGCAAATAATTGATTACATTGATTCAAAATGATTTATGGGTGATTTATAGGTTACATAAAAAACAAATAATTGATTATATTTAAACATAATCAATTTACGAGTTAATTACTTCAAAATTTTATTAAAAAGAAAGTTGTCACCTTTTCAAAAATTTAATTTTCATATATTTCAAATATAGAGAGCTCTATTATGATTTAGAAATCTTTTCGAATGACACTTTTTACATATTTCATATGTTTTGAAAGAAAGATTGTTTAAGATTCAACAATGGGAGGTGCTCATGTTATAGGTTTTACTTATATAATCATTCACAAAAGGTGATATATTTTTTTTCTCTCATAATTTGATTTGAATTTTGTACACCATTGTGATTTTGTTAGTGTAGGTAATTGAGATTTTGCATTACTTTTATGAATATTCTTGAATATTATTTTCGGGAATGGTTTATATATCTTGTTCTAATTACATATATGTTTCTTATAATCATATAATTCAATATTATGGTGATAAATTTGTTGACATGTGAAGCCAAGGTGGTATGCTTCTTGTGTTGGTATCGCGCAGCGGAATGTTTAAGCGTTTGGACAAAAACCAAGAGGGGGGAGAATTGGTTTTAAGTAATAAAATTAATACTTTAAATTTTTTCCAAAATTTATCGATTAAATCAAATATTAATTTCTTTAAACACAATAATAGATGAAATAAAGAGATAGAGAAGAAGATTGAACACAAGTATTTATACTGGTTCGGATCAAAAGACCCTACGTCCAGTTGTTAATCTCTCAAAAACGAGATTAACTAAGTCACTAACAAATAACAGATTACAATCAAATAATAAAAGTGTAAGGAAAGAAAACACCTCTCTTGAACACACAAGAGATGAACACCTTTCTCTGAATCACACAAAGAACCTTGACCTTAGCTTTCCTAGCAACAGCAGAAGCACTCAATCTCCTAGAACACCTCTTAGGAAAAGTTATCGCTCTACCTACACTAGGTTTTCAAAGCTTCTTTTGAGAATACTCAGAGAACTCTCTAGCAGTCACAATACTAGCACTCTAGCTTCTCAAAAAAGTGAGTGAGAAGTAACTCTGATGTTCCTTAAATAGGGGTTCTAGAAATTAGGTCAAAAACTGAAGAGTCGCGCCCAACAGACCAGGATAATCGATTATCACTAGTGATAATCGATTATTCCAGTGTGTTTTATGAAAAAAAATTGAATAGATAATCGATTATCAGAGGTGATAATCGATTATTCCAGTGCTTTCTTGAAAAAATTGCTTCAGCTCAGGATAATCGATTATCCTAAGTGATAATCGATTATCACTTTTGATTTTTCAAGAAATACCAAAATTTTCTTTTTGCATAATGATTCTAACTATTCTAATTACACTTTACAAGATAGCTTTAAACATAACAACACATGTTCTTCATATTGACTTCCAAATGGCTTTCAGGCTTCTTTTATCATCATCAAAATCTTGCTTCAACATTTAGACTTGTATTGCTTTTGCCAACAATCTCCCCCTTTTTGATGATGATCAAAACAATATGTTCAAAGTATCTGCAATCAAAATATCTTACAAGTAGATTTGTTAGTAGCACTGTTTGGTTTAAACTTTTAAACTTTTTCTCCCCCTGTTTTGATCATTTGAAAAAAGTTTTAATAGAAAAGCTCCCCCTCAATTAGACAGTGATAAATAAAATGGATTTTTATTAAGAAATAATTACAATCGAAAGCACTTTATAATAGGCAATAAAAAATAACAGTGGTGTAGACATTTGAGATGCTTGACTCATGTCATCATCTTCATCATATTTATCAAACTTATGTTCTAAGTTAGAAATCCTAGAATTTAATCCTCTAATTAAGCCAGTGACTTCTTCATGTCGGTGAGTGGAGAGGAGAAAGAATTCTTCAAGTCACTGGTTTAAATTTAAAATGTGATCCTCCAAAGAAGAGGATGAGCCACCAACACCACTGGATGATCCAATATTTGTGTCAACAGGAGGAATAGGAGCAGTGGGAGGATTCTCTTCTTCTTCATGGTCTGAGGGAGGCATATCATCCTTGTGAATGTAAGTATTCCCAAAAGGAATAAATTTCATCTGCTTCAAGGAGTTTTCCGCAATTTTGTTTGCCTCAGTGGTGTTATGAGATTGTTTATCAGAGACATTGACACCTTTGTACTCACAAATACGAGGTATTAGTAGGGAATACGGGAGTGGATATTGAGGCAATCTCTTGGCTTTGAGCATTGTGTCAAGAATGATGCTTGGCCAATGGATAGGAATGTGATTGAGCATAGCATAGATGATCATGAGATCTGTTTCACTGCACTGTGCGTGATTTGTACCACGTGGACATAAAATCCAGATAATAAGATAGTGAAGTAGACGCCCATCAACTTTGAGAGGTCCTGCCAGCAATTGTCGGCCTATTTCTTGATCCGGTCTTTGCATAAAGGATCTATAGGCGAATATTCTGTTGAACCCTTCAATGCCAGTAGTGAGAATTGGAGATGTGTCATCATGAATGAGAAATTAAGCAACATTTTCCCAAATATCATCATTGAGAATGGTGTCGACGCCTTTCACTTTTGTAAAACCCACTCCATCTCTGAATTTGTAGTTGAAGTAGAAGGCTCGTACCAGATCAGGGTAGTAGGTGCCTTGCATCTTTGTGAAGAATTTGACCCCTTATTCAGCAAGAAAAGCAGGAATTCATATCTTCTACAATGTGATGAATTTAGATCTTCTATCTTCATCCGAAATCCAGCCTTCAATGGAGGCAGTCCTAGGTGCAGTTGAGGGTTGAGGGGCACGAGTTACAATTCTTCTACGAGTAGGAATCTTCCTACGAGAAGGTTCAGCCATTGTTGAGGTGAAGGAGAAGGAAGCTTTGAGAATTTTTGAGAAAATGAGAGGTTCTTGAGTGTTGAAGGTGAGAAAAGAGTGTACTAGCGACAAAAATGGCTGATATTTATAGAGAAGTGTCTCCAATGGCCATATACACGCATTTTAATGCAAATCTAGCCGTTACAACGGCTAGTTTTTGAATTTATTTGGTCTAACGACGTGTAATAATCGATTATCTAAAGGTGATAATCGATTATTGTTTCAAAGGTTGTGTAAAACATGAATCCTAACGAGCTGATAATCGATTATCACTTAAGATAATCAATTATTCCAGAAAAGTTTTGATATTTGGCTCAGAATTAAGGATAATCGATTATTGCCCCAAATAATCGATTATTCCAGAATGGTTTGGGATTTTTAAGAGTGGCTGATAATCGATTATTGGCAACGATAATTGATTATTGACGTTGTTTTTCGGATTTTTGAAGGAACTTGAGTTTTGGTATTTTTAAGAGATCTCTAATATTCCTAAGTCTTTTCTTAGTTCATAGAATCGAACTTTTGCTAATGGTTTGGTAAAGATATCAGCTAATTGATGCTTTGTATCTACGTATTCTATCTCACAGTTCCCTTTATTTATGTGATCTCTTAGGAAATGATGTCTTATTTCAATGTGCTTTGTCCTAGAGTGCATTATGGGATTTTTGGTTAAGTTAATAGCACTGGTATTATCACATTTCAGAGGTATATGATTTAGAAAGATATTATAGTCTTCTAATTGTTGTTTCATCCAAAGAATTTGAGCACAACAGTTTCCAGCTGCTATGTATTCAGCCTCTGTAGTTGACAAAACCACACAAGCTTGTTTCTTCGAGTGCCAAGAGACTAATGAACTTTCTAAGAGGTGACAAGTACCACTGGTACTTTTTCTATCTATTTTATAACCACTATAATCAGCATCTGAATAGCCTATCAAATTAGGAGATCCTCCTGAAGGATACCAAAGTCCAAAGCATGTTGTTCCTTTTAAATATTTTAAGATTCTTTTCACACCAGTATGATATGATTCTTTAGGATTGGCTTGAAAACGATCACACACACATACAGATAGCATAATGTCAGGCCTACTTGTAGTAAGATATAGCAAAAAACCTATCATGCCTCTAAACATAGTCTCATTTACCTCTATTCCTGATTCATCTTTGTCTAGATAGCAGGAGGTTCCCATAGGAGTACTTGCTTCCTTAGCAGTATCCATTCCAAATTTCTTAAGTACTTCTTTATAGTACTTAGTTTGAGAAATGAAAGTTCCATTTTCCATTTTCTTAATTTGTAGACCCAAAAAGAATGTCAATTCTCCCATCATTGACATTTCAAATTCTCCCTACATTATACTTGCAAAGCCCTTACATAGTGAACTATCAGTAGACCTAAATATTATGTCATCTACATAAATCTGAACTAGCAAAATATGTTTATCTACTCTTTTAATAAATAGGGTTAAATCGATTTTACCTCCTTCAAAATCATTTTCTAACAAAAATGTACTTAATCGTTCATACCAAGATCTTGGTGCTTGTTTTAATCCATACAATACTTTCTTTAATTTGTAAATGTGATTTGGAAACTTATAGTCTTCAAAGCCAGGTGGTTGTTCAACATACACATTTTCTTTGATAAATCCATTTAAGAAAGCACTTTTGACATCCATCTGATACAATTTAAATTTCATGAGAGAAGCATAAGCAAGAAGTAAACGTATAGCTTATAACCTGGCAACTGGAGCATATGTCTCATCATAGTCTATACCTTCTTCTTGTATCCCTTTACTACAAGTCTGGCTTTGTTTTTTGTGATGTTTCCATCTTCATCCAGCTTGTTTCTGAACACCCACTTTGTTCCTATGACTTGGTGTGAATCATCCCTAGGAATGAGTTCCCAAACTTCATTCCTTTCAAATTGATTCAGCTCTTCTTGCATTGCTATACACCATTGATCATTTTGAAGAGCTTCTTCTACATTTTTGAATTCTATCTGTGAAACAAAAGCAACAGTCATACAGAAATTTGACATATTTCTAGTAACTACTCCCTTTGATATATCTCCAATGACATTTTCCAAAGACAATCCTCTAGGTGATTTTCAGCTTTTGGCAAGATCTTCAGGTTCAACCAATGGGTTCTCATTTAGGTACATCTCATCAAGAGCTTCTTTAAAATATTCTTCATCACCTGCATTTGTTTTATTTGACTCAAGAGGGTTCTCCTCAAGGTCCACAATTTTATCAAAAATAACATGCATAGATTCTTCTACATTCAAAGTTCTTCTATTAAAAACTCTATACTAGTTAATGAGTATCCTAAGAAAATAACTTCATCTACTTTAGAGTCAAATTTACCCAAATTTTCTTTTACATTGTTTAAGACAAAACATTTGCATCCAAATATTTTTAAATGTGCTACATTAGGCTTTCTTCCTTTAAATAATTCATAGGGGGTAATTTTCAGAACTGGTCTAATGAGCATTCTATTTAATACATAACAAGTCGTGCTCACAACATCAGCCGAAAAATATTTAGGCACATCATATTCGTTCAATATTGTGCGAGCTAATTCTTCTAAGGATCTATTTTTCCTTTCTACAACTCCATTTTGTTGAGGAGTTCTAGGTGCAGAAAAATTATGCATGATTCCGTTTTCTTCACAAAAGTTTTCAAACAGTTCATTTTGAAATTCTCCACCATGACCACTTCTCAAAACTTTAATTTTTAAATCTTTTTCATTTTGAATCACTTTTGCAAATTTCTTAAAAGCTTTAAAGGCCTCACTTTTTAGTGTGAGAAAGAAGGTCCATGTATATCTTAAGTAATCATCAAGAATAACAAGAGCATAATAATTTCCCCCAAAACTTTTTGTCCTTGAAGGACCAAACAAATCCATATGCAAAAGTTCTAAAGGCTTTGATGTAGAAATCACATTTTTTGAATAAAATGATGATTTTACTTGTTTTCCTTTTTGACATGCAACACATAGTTTATCTTTTTCTAACTTTATTTTTGGCAATCCAATTACTAATTCTTTAGAAATCAGTTTGTTTAATTGTTGCATATGAATATGAGCAGCTCGTTTATGCCACAACCATGGATTTTTTTCTTTAACGACCAAGCAAGTTATATCACTAAATGATGCACTATCAAGATCAATCAAGTAAATGTTATTGTGTCTCATACCTTTCAAGGCTACTTCCTTAGAATCCTTTTGATGAATAGTGTAGTAGTCACTCTTAAATATTACTTTGAGTCCTTTATCATATAATTGGCTTATACTGAGAAGATTGTGCTTCAATCCTTCCACAAGTAGTACATCCTTGATCTCCAAAGTATTTCCTCCACCTACATCACATGTTCCAAGTATTTTTCCCTTGTTGTTATCCCCATAAGTGACAAATCTTTGTTCCTTTCTTTTAAAGTTCTTAAACTTCCTTTTGTCTTCAGTCATATGCCTTGAACAACCACTGTCAAGATACCACATTGATCTTCTGGATTTAGAAGTTATCTACAAAATAATGGAACAATTTATTTAGGTCCCCAACAACTTGTTTGGGTCCTTGGGGTTAGAAGAAAAATATCTACCTATGAATGGGCACCCAATGATACTTCCCATTTGGAACACCAAAATGTTTAATATTGTATTTATTTGAAGTATGCCCCTTTTTCATGCAATAAAAACAAGTAGTAGTACATGCATATGCATTCATAGAATGAGAAGTTCCTTTTTCTACCCAAACTCTACGAGTTCTTTTAGTTTTATTTTTATAATTATGATTATGAGCATGCTTGTTTTTATTTGAATTTTTCTTAGGATTGGATTTTTCAAAATTTTTATTTTCCAAAGCATCCTCAAGATGTTTTTCTAAAATACATATATCAAACATGTAACTTTTACATGAAACACATTCAACAGTTTCTTTTTCTTTATTTTCTAATATTGAAATTTTATTTTTCAAAATTTCTTCTTCCTCAAGAGATTTTTCAAATTTACTTTGCAAATCTTTAAAATCAGATTTTAATTTTCTTTGAGCAGTATCCAATTTACTAGATTTAACAAGTAATTGTTGAAATGCATCATACAAATCATCATAGTCATTTTCATTGCAAGTAGAATTCACCTCACTGTCAGAATCATCATGATTAGCCATCAAACAGAGATTTGCTTCTTCATTATCAGAATCGCTAGAATTTGATGAGTTTGAGGCATTGTCTTCCCATGCTATGTATGCCTTCTTTTTAAAAAAATTTATGCCCTTCTTTTCTTCACTTTTCTTTGAATTTGGGCAATCAGCCTTGACGTGTCTAGATTCTCCACATCCGTAGCATTTGAAATTTGAGGATGATCCTTGATTCTCCTTCTTGTTGTTCTTGAATTGCTTTTACCTTTGGCCTTCATGAATTTTGTAAACTTCTTAATCATGAGACTAAGATTTTCATCGTCATCTGAATCTTCTTCTTTCTTTTGCTTTTTGCCTTTTACCACTTCAGTTTTGAAAGCAATGTTCTTCTTTCTACCAGTATCTTCTTCTTCATCTAGTCTGCCCAGTTCAAGCTCATGCTCCCTTAGCTTTCCAAATAGGGTCGCCATCGTCATTGTCGCAAGATTTGGTGACTCTGTGATGGTCGTCACCTTTGGCTACCAAGTCTTGTTCAAGGATTTAAGAATTTTTATATTTAATTTAGCAGTGTCAAAAGTTTTACCTAGACCTGTGAGATGATTGACGATGTGTGTGAATCGTTTCTGCACATCGTAGATAGTTTCTCCTTGTTGTATCCGAAACATTTCGTATTCTTGGATCAAGGAGTTCTTGCGTGCCCTTTTCACATCGTTTGTTCCTTCATGGGTCACACGCAATGTTTCCCACATATCTTGTGCACTGGTGCAGACTGAGATTCTGTAAAACTCATCTAGGGTTAAAGCAGATGAAATTATATTTCTAGCTTTTACATCATACTGAGCTCGTCTATTTTCGTCTGTCGTCCATTGTGACAATGACTTTGGTTCCTGCACATCATTTACAACATTAACATGAACAAATGAACCATTTAACACAGCATCCCAAATACCTCTATCAACAGATTCCAGAAAAATGTGCATCCTAACTTTCCAGAAAGGATCATTTTTACCAGTAAATAGAGGAGGTCTGTTGATAGATGCACCCTCAGCAAAAGTTTGATTTTGTCCAACCATTTTTGAAAATTTGAATAACTATCAAAGCAAGCTTTGATACCAATTGTTGGTATCGCGCAGCGGAATGTTTAAGCGTTTGGACAAAAACCATGAGGTGGTGAATTGGTTTTAAGTAATAAAATTAATACTTTAAATTTTTTCCAAAATTTTATCGATTAAATTAAATATTAATTTCTTTAAACACAATAATAGATGAAATAAAGATATAGAGAAGAAGATTGAGCACAAGTATTTATATTGGTTCAGATCAAAAGATCATACGTCCAGTTGTTAATCTCTTCAAATAAAGAGATTAACTAAATCACTAACAAATATCATATTACAATCAGATAATAAAAGAGTAAGGAAAGAAAGCACCTCTCTTGAACACACAAGAGATGAACACCTTTCTCTGAATCACACAGAGAATCTTGACCTTAGCTTTCTTAGCAACAACAGCAGCACTCAATCTCCTAGAAACCCTCTCCGGAAAAGTTATCGCTTTACCCACACTAGGTTTTTCAAAGCTTCTTTTGAGAACACTCAGAGAACTCTCTTTGCAGTCACAACACTAGCACTCTAGCTTCTCAAAAAGGTAAGTTAGAAGTAACTCTGATGTTCCTTAAATAGGGGTTCCAAAAATTAGGTCAAAAACTAAACAATCGCGCTCAACTGACCAGGATAATCGATTATCACTAGTGATTATCGATTATTCCAGTGCATTTTCTGAAAACAAAGTTTTGAGCAGATAATCGATTATCAAAGGTGATAATCAATTATTCCGGTGCTTTCCTGGAAAAATTGACTCAGCTCAGGATAATCAATTATCCTAAGTGATAATCGATTATCACATTGATTTTTCGAGAAATACCAGATTTTTTATCTTTCATGTTGATTCTAACTAATCTAATTACTATTTACAAGATAGCTTTAAACATAAAAATACATGTTCTTCAAATTGACTTTCATATGGCTTTTAGGCTTCTTTTATCATCATCAAAATCTTGCTTCAGCATTAGACTTGTATTTGCTTTTGCCAATAACAATTCCCTTCTATGAGTTTTCATGAAAGGTTATTGTTGTGTTTTCATTTAACCGAATAGTTTTTTAATTCAAGCATATCTAGTTCACTTGAGAGTCTTAACCGAATTGAACAATGCAATTTTGAATCATATTTGATAGCTTAGAATCTATTTTAGCTTGAATCAATAGTGCCCATTTTAGTTTTGAGCTTTTACTTGAATGGGCTTTTATCAAGTAGGCTAAGCCTAGTAAGAGGATGATTAGAATGTGCTAATATCCATATTAACCTTCTTCTTATTATGTAATAATAACAACCCTAATTTTGAGATGATGTTTCATATGCGATGTGATCTTAATCCTCTCCAACACACCCCTAGAATATAATATTGGAGAGAAGTACATGGACATGGATAAATTATTAATATGGAAATCTAAACTTATCTAAATCCTTCAAATTTTCAACAAAAACAAGCTAATCAACTCATCTAAATCCTTTCAAATTTGTCTCTTTTTTTAGATCAAAACAAAAAATTCTTACAAATGAAAATTCCTCTCATAACACTTCTTCCTTAAAGGTTTAAACTTTTTTTCTAACAAAGTCACTAATACAATGATTCATCAGTCGGTACAAAATTTTTTAATTCAATAAATTTTTTTAATATAAAATATCTTTTTATTTTAAATTGATACTCAATGGATTATAACTTTTACTATTTTCATCTCTATAAAAAAATGTTCATTTACATTTCCTCTTATTTAATATGGTCAATATTCAATGGATTATAACTTTTACTATTTTCATCTCTATAAAAAAATGTTTATTTACATTTCCTCTTTATTGTTATTTAATATGGTCATTATGTTTTCAACAAATTAATAGCTATAGGGGTTAAATCGAAATCAACACAATGGCATCTGATAGTGACATTGACACGTGACATTGTAATGCCACATGACACGTGGCATTGCAATGCCACATGACACTGACAATGCCACGTGTCACACACAGGGACCTGACACGTGGCATTTTTTTTATATTTTTTCTTTAAAAAAAATAAAAAAAAAAATCTCAAAAATTTCAAAAAAAAAATTAAAAAAATATAAAAAAAATCAAAAAAACACAAACTGATACGTGGCACGTTGACTAACGGCGTTAATCAACTCTGTCTGAAAGGGACCTAATTGAAGCACTTTTTCAAAAGTTGAGTTGCAATTGACACTTTTTTAAAAGCGGGTACCAGATTGACACACCTATACCAAAGTGGGTATCATCCGAGTAATTAAACCTAAAAAAAATTAACTCAAATAATTTTAATAATATTACCATGTATTAAAAAAAATGTTACATATAATAAGACATAAAAATTATAAAAATTAAGTAAATTTATTTTTTAATTAAAAATACTCTTAACACAAATATATATATATATATATATATATATATATATATATTTTACTCTTTGCTAGTTATAATATTTTTGTAGTTTTGAAACAAAATTGACCTTTGATTTTATTTTTTATGTAATAAATTATATGATATTAAATTTTTTTTTATTTTCAATTGTTAGATTGAATTTTATTTTTTTATTTCAAAGAAGTATAAAACTTCTTAGTAAAATTTTATAAAAAATTTAAAATATAAAATGTATAAAATTAAAAAATTCAAATTTAAATTAGATAATTATTTGCTGAAGTTATTAGTTATTTAAATTAAATTTAATAATTAAAAAGAATAAATTAGTTAGTAATAGAAATGTAGTTTTGAAAATTAATAATAGATTTATGGTCAAAAAGATAAAGTCGAAAAATAACTGATTTACATTAAATTTATCAAATGTATATGATTAAAATAATTTAATTTATTAAAATTTTAATATAATTTGTTAGAAAAGTAAAATTAAATGATAAACTTATTGTAAGTGAAATTATTTAAAAAGAATGAAGTAAAGAATTAAATATATGATTAAAATTTTAAAAGAATTTTAAAAGAAGTGAAGTTGATGTACTTCAATGTTTAATGTTTTTTTGGGAGTATCACAAATTCATATACTTCGTTGAGACTTCTTATTTAAATACAATAATGAAAGAAAAGAAGTAAAAAGTATTAAAAGATGGATAAAAATTGTAAAAGAAACAAAATAACAATCCCGTGTTGTATGATTTCAAATTTTTGAAAATTTATATTTAAAATTTAATTTAAATATTTTCAAAATAATGGAAATCACAAGTTTTACTCTTTATCTCTATCCATTTGTATTTATTTTTATTATTATATTTGAACATATTATTATAAATTAGAAAAATTACTCTATAAGACTCATATTTTTTTTGTTACTAAACTCTTCATAGTTAAGTAAATTTTAATATTTAAAGGATTTCAAAAATAAATTTTATAGGTTATATTTTTAATTATATTAGATCTATCTATTACATGAGTTTTTTCTTTAAAAAATCTAAAGCATTAAAAAAATTAAATTCAATTTAACAGCTAGATAAAAATAATTTAAATTAAATTAATTAATTATAGAAGAAAATAAAATATGAGATATTTGTTCATAAACTTTCTCTGCAAACAGTAAAATAAAAAAAAAACTAAAACATACAATTTTTTTTTATATTTTGGTGGATAGATAGGAGTAGTAAACTAATGATTCAGAAAAGAATGAAAAAAAATGATAAAAAAAGTCTATGATAATTTAATTCCCATTCCCATTCTTTATTCATTTATTCTTTGACGTGACTTAGTGTTGATTATTGATTAATGTATCATTATTTTTTTTCTTTCAGAAAAATTAATGATCAATACTAAAGTCACGTCCTTGGAGTAAAGAATGGGAATCAAAATATAATCTTCCAAAAAATAAAATCTTAATTTTAAAATTCAACGGTAACATAAGCAATTAAAAAAAACAAAAGTAATTCATGTGAGATCGGTTTCTAAAGCCTGTGGTCCCAAGCCAGACATTTGAATTGGTAATGGCAACGGTGCTTTGTTTTTTTTTTTCAAATCAATTAATGTTTCATTCCTTTTAAGAGACCTAACTCATTTCATTCCTTCTTCGGAAATATGTCTCGTTCCTTTCCTTTAAGATAACTAACTCATTTTTTTAGAGAAAGAAAAAGAAATTTCTAACCTCGCTAGAAAGGAAAAGAAGTTGCATCGCTTGTGTTCTTCTTCAAGAGGTAACTTATCTTATTAATTAGTTCTTGCATAATATATTTCATTCTTCTTTTTCTCTTTGTTTCTTCATTTTTCTTTTTTTCCTCCTTTTTCTTCGAGAAAATTTGAGAAAGCATATTGTCAAGTGGAAGAAAGTTTGATAGAAAAATAGTTTTGTTCTGATGCATGGCATCTCTCACTGTATTCATTTATCTTTTACAACTTTTTTATATGCTCTCTGTCATTTATATCCACATAAAGTGCAATTTCATTCATGCATATCCGTGAAGAAATGGTTCATTTCATCACAGTTTTTGGTTCAAGAAAGATTTCAAAGTTATTATGTTTCTGCATGCGGTAACTTTTCTTTACTTACATTTTATAAACAATATTCACAGAATATAAATGTGTTTATATCTTCAAATATATAAAAATTTTCAAATACCTGCTTTATCTCAATTGTTGCAGAATAATTAAATAGAGTCTACATTTTTTTTGTTCTGAACTTGGTAAACCTTTTCATTTTAGTGTGTTGTCACTTTTTCAATGTTTGATTCTTCAATTATTATATTTTTTTATCTTTGATTCACTTTTACTTTTCCGATGTTTGATTATTCGATTATTATATTTTTTTGTCTTTAGTTAATGATGATTTTTATTTGAAAGTGAACTTGACTTGTTTGAAGGGATGTTTTTTTATAGTTGTTCACATGGATATGTACATTAGGCAGCAAGTGTGAGCATGATATTTTAAAGAAATTTATGATAACGTGTGTCAAAGTTTTATACTTTAACATGCATTTTCTTATGTGGTGCAATATTTAGTATTTATAAAAAAATATATTAATTTTATAATTTTTTATTCACTATTTTTTTTAATTGGGTAAACTTATTAAATTTTATCTTATTTTTTTATGATTTTAGAGTAGTGTTACTAAATATTGTTTTGGATATGAGGAACATTTGGATAAAATATGTGAATAAATATGTTCATAAATATTTTTCATATAATAATGTATGTAATTTAAATTTGTAAAGTCAATTAGAGCATTATTTTTTTATGGTTTAACCATTCACGTTTATATTTGTAAGAGTTAAAACTAATTTATAACATATTTGGAGAGTTTAACGATGGAATCCCATCATATTCTACATACATTTTTTTTCTTTGTATTAGTTCTAAGACAGCAATGAATACTATAAATTGGATTTGCTTATATATATATATATATATATATATATATATATATATATATATATATATATATATATATTTATATATTTTGTCTAAAGAGGATTTCCCTGTGAAAAATTAGGTATGGGGAGAATGTCGAAGAGGTGACACAATTGGCTAATTGAACATGTTTGAAGTATCGAGACTTTTGCAACTGTAGTTTCTTTCCGTGGATTTCTTTTCATTTTTATCTATTTGTTTTCTGAGTTTCTATTTAATTCATGAATTAATTTTGGAGTTATTTTTATAGGAAGCGATGAGACGAACAATATAATCTCTTATACCGTATTGTCAAGGAATTTGAAAACGGATTAAGAACTCCTAGAATGTTTCGACCAGTCCTTTGTTTTGAATTGGAGGAACATGAAAATCTTGTCATCAAGTAGACTAATTTTTTTATTTTTATTTTTGTGGTGTCTAATTTTTCATTTTGGAGTGTGGTGATATTGTAATTACTCTTTGTTGTTCAGTTTGTTTCTTGATTTTGTGATGCATTTAGATAATAACACTTTTTTTTGTTGGTTTTTTACTTTGAAGTGCCGGCAAAAAGAGAGAAGTTTTGCTGCAACATGCAAGAACTTAAAGAAAGGAATGTTCTGGCACAAGTGCCTCTTGAACAGGATTCAGGAGCACAAATGAAAAAGGTATGTCATGATTAATTGATTATGAGTTATGCATCATTCATGTTATCTTGGCTAAAATTCTCCACTTTGATCAAAATATTTTGGTGTGGTACAAAAATCCCTGGTTCAAATTATCCTAGTTGTAAACAAGTAGTTATCAGCACAAGACTCTGAAAGCAAAAAAAAATGTTGGTTTTGTGTATGGCAAACAATTGTTCTTAATGTAGGTATTTTTGTTTCTTAAATAAATTAACGCTCTTAACAATGCCAAAATGGAAAGTTTGGATACTTTATATCTTTCTAACTTTAATGTTTTTCTATTGTAAGGGTTGACATTTTTTTTTTCTAATGTTAGAAGAGAAAAATGGATGTGATGCCACGAGAATCAATCTAGAGTTTGTGGACAACATTGGGATTTAATGTTTTTCTATTGTAAGGGTTGACATTTGTTTTTTTAATGTTAGAAGAGAAAAATGGATGTGATGCCACGAGAATCAATCCAGAGTTTGTGGATAACATTGCGATGACATTTTGGAACTTACAAAGTTACACTGATGAATTTGTTATTTTGTGACAAGGCAATTCTCAAAATTCATAAGCTCAATTTTTTTTGACTAAGATGATATCATCTTGACTTCGAGTTTAGCAAGTTTTATGAAAGAATGCAACATGCAGATATAAAAATACAAATGAGCAGTTTATGTTTGGTTGACATGTTTTCAAAGCTCCAAAATTAGTACGAGAAATCAAGCAATCAGGTTAAATTTGGATTGTTCCCTTTCAATTCATTATTTATGAAACTCCATCTTGGCTCCTAGAATATCCTTGTTCTAAGCCTAAACTTTGACCAACCTTAAAATAGTCCATCTTTATCAATTCCAAATCCAAACTGGGACAATCACTTTGTTTATAATTGAGATATTCCCATCATTCATTTTGAATTGGGATATTTATTTACATTGAAGAATGTGATCACATTAGGAACAACTTGTGAAGACCTCGTCATTTTTCAATCTCCTCAATTGGGAGAAGCCAAACATGCTTTTGCACCCAAAAACCATCCTAGGCTCCCACACTAGGGACAAATTTTTAAAGTCACCATCATTTCCTTCATACCATCAATAACTAGGGAAACCCCAAATACATTTTGTGCCCCAAGACCAATTCAAATTGGGGCAACTTCCTAATTAATCATCATCATCTCATCCAAGCCTTTTCAAACCCATAACAATTTTATGCTTGTCATTCAAATAGTATTTCAAAAGAAATTATTAAAAGAAGGGTTCGTTAGTAAACTGCTTAGACCAAATAAATGATTTGGAAAAGTAAAATAATTTCAAAGTAGAATGATTCTATGAATTCGAAATAACAATGAAATGAGGATCAAATCGAATTTGTTTCAAAAAAATGCAAAAAGAAAAATTCACACAAAAGGTATTTGATACATCATACCAAGTCATGCATACATGAGTCATTCATATTTGTGAATAAAATATTTTCCACCTTTCCAATCAAAACCTTCTTCACTCATATGAATGGTTATTGAATCCTTTCATTTTAGAAGGAAGAAAATGAAAAGAAATACACAAATTTGTTTCTATGATGTTTCTCAAATTTATGGTCCTCTTCATTCATATGAATGACCAATATACACTAAAATCACCAGTTTTGTATGCCTCAAGCTCAGTTTTTTCTAGCCTCTAAGCCTAGTTTTCCTTGCTATCAAATTAAAATAAAGGAAAATTGAAAAATGAAAAAAAAAAAGCAAATTTCATCCATGCATCCATGTATGCATCATCATATAGGTTCAAAAAGAAAATCATAATATCTCATGCATCATCACATCATGTCATCCATGATACTCCATAGAATCATTGAAATGTTAGGCATTTACGCAGTGTTTGTCGACACTTCAAGAGCAAAATTTAGGTTCTTTTTTTATACATCAAGACCATCTGCGAGACAATGGTCATTAATTTCTTTCTTTCGATATAGACCTTTTCCTCGGGAATGGTCTAATTTCTTTTTTCAAAAATTCATAAAAGAAAATAATAAAACAAAGTGATTTTTCAGATCGAGAGTCTCTACATGGTAATGGTCACCAAATCTTTTGGATAGAGACCCTCTTCTCATAATTGGTCTAATCGTTTTTTCAAAAAGTCAAATTTTCAAAAAGAATGTGATTTTTAGATCAGGATCCTCTACATGGTATTGGTCACCAAATCTTTTGGATAAAGACCTTTTCCTTGATATTGGTCTAATCTCTTTTTTAAAAGTCAAATTTGCAAAAAAGAATGTGATTTTTAGATAGGGACCCTCTACATGGTAGTGGTCACCAAATATTTTGAATACAAACCCTCTCTTCGGGATTAGTCTAATCTTTTTTCAAAAAGTCAAATTTGCAAAAAGAATATCGTTTCCCGGGTTGGAACCCTCTAAATGGTAATGGTCACTGAATCTCGACCCGTTCATTGGGATTGATCTAATATGTTTTTTTCAAAAATTAAAAAAAATGTGTTTTTTCAGGTCGTGACCCTCTACATGGTAGTGGTTGTTGAATATTTTGGATAGAGACCCTCCCCTTAGGATTGGTCTAATTTGTTTTTTTTCCAAAAAAAGTAAAAAAAAAAATAGGTGTGTCAGATGGAGACCCTTTACTTGGTAATGGTCACCTAATTCCTTTCTTTTAGATAAAGACCATCTCCTTTGGAATGGTCAAGTTTGTCTTTAACTTTGTCTTCTTTTGTAACCCGAACGAAATTAGTGTTTCTATCTTTACTTATCTTTTATTACGATAATATGAAAAAGTTAAACTTTAATATTATCTAGTAAAATATAAATAAAAAGGGACAACTATCAACATCCAATTTCGTCCCGGTGAATAAATTTTTTTTTGAAAAAAAATAAAAAAATGAAATGTTTTTTAGTTAATGGTAAATAAAAAAAATGAAATTAATTTTTTTCAAGGACTTTCAAACTTTAATTTTAGTAAAAAAAATGAGAGAGATAAAAAAGAAGTAAAAGAAGAAGAAGGAAGAGCCCAAATTAGTTTTAATTGTGACACTCTTATTCTTGAGCCCAACAACTCAACATATCTTTTATCCTTATCCTTTATTCTGATAGATAAATTAGTGATATGATTCTAATAATTAAAAACAAGATCTCTTCATATAATTAGAATCAATATTACTAATTGGGATTGATTTTGTGCTCTGATTTATTAATGATTAGAATCAATATTACCGATCTTGTTTGATATTGTGTTCTGATTTGCTATGATTTTATTTCCATAATGTGCTGCTGTGATGACCAATTTCTTTCTTATATTGTTCATTATAAGTAAGGCTAAGATTACATTGATATTGCAATTTGTGAATATAAATAGACAATCTCTCACATGAAAAAGGATCGAAAAAGAAAACAAAATATTCTTACACTTCCTCTCAACTTCTTATTACCACCCACACAGACACACCTCTTTTTTTATCTCTCTTGGAAGAAAAATTAGAAAAAGAGGCAAGACACAAAAAGAGAAAAGGTAGTTATAATATACAAAATGAGAAGGTGATATTGATACAAGAGAAGAGGAATTGAGAAGTGTAGAAGGTATGTCACTACCATTATTTTTATTTATTTATTCATTCCTTTTTTCTTATATTATCTTTTAATATTGAACGCGTTTTGTTTTACACCTAATTTGGGCCTTTTGCTTAAGATATATTATTTATACTGTTCATAAATATTTTATTCTAAAAATCATAAAAAATGGTTTTCTTCATTTCTTTTAGTGTTTGTTCGGCCGCTCACGTCACGTGACACTAATTTTTTAAATTTTTTTTTGAATATAAAAAAAATATAAATAACTAAAGATAAAAAATCGTTTTCTTTATTTAATTTTTGTGTCTATCCAGGTTCTTCGCGTCGTGTGACACTTATTTCCAAATAATTAAAAATACCAAAAACCATAAAAAAAATTTCAAAATTCACCAAATAAAAATCAAATATTTTCTCAAATAGGTTTTTCATAAAAAATTATAAAAAATTACGTAACTCTGTTTCTCCATGGTGAATGGAGATATGAAGATACGTAGGAGGAGCGAGGATTAATCCTCTTCAGGCTCAAAAAACTAAAAAAATATTTTTATTTCTTTTGTACATCCTTTTATTATTATAATTAATATTGACAATTAATATTAGTTATTATATAAATATTTATTTATTATATTTAATTATTATATATATTATTAATTATTATATATATATATATATATTATTTGTTGTTTTTATTCATCATTACTATTTATTTATTTATTTATTATTATCATTGTTATTCTTATTTTTTTTATATTGTCTCATTAGTGTTAAGACTTTGGCAAGTGTACCAAGTCGTGCAAGTAATAAAAATGGTAAGTCCAAGTATCGTTTTCCCACGGGAATTGCGTTTGTTTGGTTAACTAGGCGTACTTACTAATTTAAGCATTGAATGTAACCATAGATTAATTTGAAACAAGTGAAAACATAAATATTTCTAAACTTTAAAGTGATAAAATAACCAAGACAAAGACTCATTGGGGTTGGAATTCATGACCAAAACTCTAAGCAATCATCTCACAATATATATCTCTCATCTACTCAAGCATTAATATCAAAGGTATTCAAGCCCTAATCCCTTAGGGGCATGTTTTGAACTTTTATGTAAAAATATTAATCCCTTAGATGTTTAAACACAAAATACACAATAAAAACGATGTCTAGAATGACCAAAAGCTTTGGTCTATGTCTAGAACCAAACCTCTAGATTGTTCTATCCAGTGGCGGACCTTTATTGGAGCAGGGGTGGGTCATGGCCCCCCTTAATTTTTTAATTTTTTTTATATTATATATATATATATATATATTATTTTTAAATTTTTTTAAATTTTCAAATTATATGTAATATATAGTAAAATAGAAGTTTAATTTAGTATTTTTTATTTATTTTAATATAACATTTAATATTAATAAATAAAAAAATATAAAATCAAATATAATAAAAATAAAAATATTTATTAACATATTTTTTATTTTTTCATTGTATTTTTAAGTTTTTCACAACTTATTATGATCTCACACTCTCACATCTTTTCTTTTTATTTTGAAAAAAAAAAAACAGTT
>Ga0214542_1005363_pt1 | contig 24421 bp, 8 predicted proteins | sample CNSS1metaG_FD_160096 | JGI IMG/M metagenome (GOLD analysis project Ga0214542, IMG submission 160096) | Root nodule microbial communities from cowpea collected in UCLA plant growth center, Los Angeles, California, USA - CNSS1 | ecosystem: Host-associated > Plants > Roots > Nodule | place: USA...
TATATTTCAAATATATCTCTGTGGGCTATATTTTCTATGCTCTCTTAATTACCCATTAGCAACATTTTCTACTAAATATAGAAAGGGTCCTCATCACATTTTGATGATTAATTAATTCTAATGAAAGCTGTAATGTTAATGACACAAATCATACTTTAAATTTGTGTGTATCTAGTTCGGGCAATATTCGTTTGTTCTGGTTTTTTCAAAAGAAATTGGCGTTCTTAATCACCATTGTCTAGACTAGTTTTTATTTAATAGTGTGTTACAAAAGACAACAAAATATTAAATTGGTTTAGTTTATTGGAGCATTTAAAATAACCGTTGGTGTACTAGATTCATTTAATATGTTTTTATTTATTTTAACATTTATCATCTATTTTTACAGTAGATTTCTTTATATTTTAATTCTAGGACACCGGTCTTTTGACACCACTCTTTTTTTATTATCATTTGACATTATTTCTCATTATTGTTCACTTTCTTTTTCTTCTAAAAATATAAATGTTAGTTTTTATTAAGACTATTTTACCCTTGTATTTGATTATTTAAAGTATACTAAAAATTATTAACAAATACTTATTAACTTATAATAAGAACGTACAAACTTAAGAAAGTTTGGGAGGGGTGAAGATTTTACAGATTCCAAAGACACCAAAACTTTTTTACACACTATTATTATTTCATCTTAAATAACATTCAATTTTATTTTGACAGTAATTTTCGAAAGTTTCCTTTAATAACCTTTCATTCCATTGTACATGAGATTAATTTCATTTGCTACATCTTTATATTATTTATTGTATGAACAGTGCTTTAAATGAAAAAAAATAAAATAGTAAAATTATATATTTGTTCTCGAGCAAAACTGTAACAAGTTTAAAAAAACAAGAAAAATAGAGACATTAATTCATATACTTGCACTGTACTAGAAATATAGAAAGGTTTAAAGAAAACGAAACTAAGTTTTTCAGTTTCAAGCTTAGGTATGATTTTTGAATGTGCAACTTTAGATACAAATAGAAAAATGAAATAATACAACTTTATAATTTGTTTACCGCAAAACTGGTAAGAGAAACTTTTGCATAGTGCTTACTTTCTCATAGTGTTTTATTCATCATAGTAAAATTTTATGTTTTTTTAAATATTATTTAAATATTTGTATTTTTAATACTTTTAACTTAATCGTCATGCGTATGAAATTATATTTATGAATCAAAACTTCACAAATTGCATGATAGGTATTTTCAATTATGATTAACTTTTCCGCAAATATGATATATTAACATAAAAAAAGATATTTTTAATGTTTAAAATTAAATTGATCTTAAAACAATATTAGTTTTAGAGCTAACGTAATTGTCTCCTTTTGTATAAAAAGGAAGACTTCTTTTGGATTGTCTACAAGATGTTTTATAAAATGGGTTGCTCTGCTGAGTGGTGTCAGGCAAATAAGATATGAAGAGGAGTTAGATCATAAAACTAAGTTTTTCGAGTTTGAAAAAGTATAAATTGTTTGTAGGATAGAAGTTCGAAGTCTTTACTCATATAATAACTCTTATCACATAAAATAAAAATTTGAGATCAAAGGATTATTTTATATTTAATAAGTATTAAAATGAATTTTCATGTATAAATATGTTTCAAAGAACTATTCAAATTCATAATGACTTAAAAGAGATTTATGTTCATGGGATAAGAAAAGGCTGAATAATGTACCCTTATAATGACAAATACTTATTCTATTTTACTATGTCTGACAATGGAAGAACAATTTTCATATATTTGACGAATTTGGTTGATAATTTGCTTTTAAAATAAAGTAAAAGTAGAAAAATCAGAATATTTTTTTTGGTGCTACAACGTTATGCCCCCTATATGTTTGAAGTAATTGCACAAAACTTTCAATTGTACCTTGGTGTTCTCACTCCAAAGAAAAAAGTGAGGCCATTGAATGAATAATTTTATCACTTTTACTTTTGTTTCAAATCCACCACCATGAGAACTCCCGTGGGACCACGGTGGGAGTCTCCTCCGTCGACAACTGTGCTTCCTTCACAACTTTAATTCAAAACAAAGGAGCACTACTTTAATAAAGAATCTCTCCCGTACTCACGTGATTATGTGTTTTAATGTTTTGATTGGGTGCAATGTGTTTCTTCTTATGTCAAATAATGATTATGCACTCACTCACCCACTATTCTCCTCTTTATACACACTCACAATTGCAACTCATAATAAAGAGTGACAAGATAAACCACTCACTTTCTTATTATGCAATACAATGAAATTCACAAAGAGAAACAAATAAAAGTGAGTACCAAGAGTCCTGCATAACAAATTATGTGACAAGATTGTTATAACCTTTCTGTTGTAACATCATGTATACATGTCTCATTCACGATCATCATTGCATTCTTGGGTGTTAGGTAAATATAATTTATGCTAATTAGGTCAATGTTATTCTGCTTTAGAGAACTGTGATCATATGTAAATTTCTAACTCAATATTTAACATCTTCTTCATCGATTGATATTATGCGACAAGATCTCACATGTTTTGCGAAACTTAAATTCTCTTACCAGAGTTTTGTAAAACTTTATTAGAAATATAAACTGAAAAGAATATTATTATGACAAATTAGTAGAAAATAAAAATATTCTCATAATTATTAGGTTACTCCACTTATTAAAGCTTAAAAGTCGACACATGAAGAACATATAATTTTGGAGAAAAGGACAATACACACTTAACTCAATTACTTTCATCATCTAATTAATAGACATCGCATAACCAAACATTATTTCTACCATTCTAATTTTCAAGTAATGAAAAAGCAATACATATTCTATATATTATATTATGTTATGTACTTTTGATGAACTATCGTCTCTTTTATATAGACCAAGTTAGAAAAATGATTTGCTTTAAATAAAGTAAAAGGAAAAAATGAAGTAGATAATTATGTTAATGTTTGACAATTTATAGTAAAAAATTGTACTAATGACAGAGAGTAGATGAATGCTTTTCTGTTTAGTCGTGGGACATCAAAATAGGGTAGGAAAAATTCTTCATTAAAGCCATACACCATCAAGATAATTTTAAAATTACTTTAAATGCATTTCTAATTTGATTATTATAATATTTTAAAACCATTTTAGATGCATCTCTAATTTGGTTATTCTAAGATTTTAAAATCACTTGAGATGCACTTTTAATTTGGTTATTTCAAACTTTTAAAGTCACTCTAGATACACTTCTAATTTGTTATCCCAAAATTTCAAAACCAATTTAGATGCACTTCTAATTTGGTTATCCAAAGGTTTTTAAATCATTTTAGATGTACTTCTAATTTGGTCATTTCAAAATTCTAAAATTATTTTAGATGCACTTCTAATTTGATTATTTTAACATTTTAAAATCACTTTAGATGTAGTTTAGATGTTAAATCCATAAGTTGTGTTGTGTGTATCCACATTTTCTTACATCTCCAAACCCTTCTTTGAGTCTTCACGCCTCCGTTTGTTCCTGCACCTTTGCGTGTCTCCATGTCTTTATGCATATCTATGTATTTGTGTGTCTTCGCACCTATGTTCTTCTCTGTCCCTCTACGTTTCTGTACATCTTCACAATTTCGTGCCTATTCGCGTCTTTGTGTCAATTTGTACTTTAGTACACCTATGCACCTTCGTGCTACGTAAACTCTATGCCTAATTGGGAGAAAAAAAACACACACACACACAAACATATATTGCAATAAATAAAGAATTTATTTTATTATAATTTTTATCGTAACTAAATAATATACATCTATCTTTAACATAGACAAATATAATAATAGTCTGGTTTCACACATGTACCACTCTTATATTCCTGTTCAACACAACGTGTGTTACAAAATGCAGGGCCTAAACTGCATTTCAATCCATTGCAGTTTGGTTCTGGACCATCTTACACAGCTACTCTTTCTGCAGATACTGTCTCTGCCATTACTGTCATTACTGATCCTGTATAAAAACAAACTTCAAAACTTTTATATTTCAATTATTTTAATTTCGACACAAAATATGATACTATCAACTTATTTGATATTCATTTATATTTTAATTGATATATATATATATATACTACAATAATAATAATGCAAAAGAGATATGTTGTTGATGGAACTTGTATGTTATAAGTAAACTAAATGAAAAAAAGTAAAATTATTTTAATAATTACCTGAAGGTAGGACCAAAGCCATACAAAATATTCCAAAAATAAAAAAAGGTTGAAAAAATGAGAAGCCATTTCTAACAAATTATAAGTTAAAAATGATCGTTAGTATATGATGTTGGTGCTTGCAAAGTGATGTTTATACCAATTTTTTCTAAGAACGTTAAGTATACTTTTATGAAAGAACTAGGTCTTAAGTCTCTTCCAACCAACCCTTTCATTCTTCCGCACCCACACCTTGATGATCTTCCTTTCCACCTACACACATTTATATACACACTCAACATCCTTGTGTTCACCAACCTCATAAACTAAAACTAACTACATTTTTATTCTCTTTGGCTCTGAAACATCGATCTTCATCTTCTCTAATAGATCATATATATATATATATATATATATATATATATATATATATATATATATATATATATATTAATATACTCACTCATTCTTTCCAACTTTCATCTTTATTTCTTTTAGTTATAATTTAATTATATTTATGGGACAAACATTATAAATTTGTACGTCGTGGTTTAACTATGCATCTATGCATCTCCTAAACTTTATGCCTAATTGTGTTTATTCGCCTCTGTGTGTTTTCGAGCATCTTCGTGCGTCTTCGTGTATATACATTTATTTTATTATAATTTTTATCATAACTAAATAATATAGATCTATCTTTAACATTAACAAATATAATAATAGCCTGGTTTCACACATGTACCACTCTTATATCCATGTTCAACACAACATGTGTTACAAAATGCAGTGCCTAAACTGCATTTCAATCCATTGTAGTTTGGTTCTGGACCATCTTACACAACTACTCTTTCTGCAGATACTGTCTCTGCCATTACCGTCATTACTGATCCTGTATAAAAATAAACTTGAAAACTTTTATATTTCAATTATTTTAATTTCGACACAAAATATGATACTATCAACTTATTTCATATTCTTTTATATTTCAATTGATATATATATTACAATAATAATAGAGCAAAAGAGATATGATGTTGATGGAACTTGTATGTTATAAGTAAACTAAACAAAAAAAAGTGAAATTATTTTACTAATTATCTGAAGGTAGGACCAAAGTCATACAAAATATCCCAAAAATAAGAAAGGTTGAAAAAATGAGAAGCCATTTGTAACAAACTATAAGTTAAAAGTGATCCTTAGTATATGATATTGGTGCATCCAAAGTGATATTTATACCAATTTTTTCTAAGAACGTTAAGTATAATTTAGCATACTTCTATAAGGAACTATTAGGTCTTAATTCTCTTTCAACCAACCCTTTCGTTCTTCCGCACCCACACCTTCATGATCTTCCTTTCCACCTACACTCATTTATCTACACACTCAACATCCTTGTGTTCACCAACTTTATAAACTAACACTATCTACGTTTTTATTCTCTTTGGCTCTGAAACCTCGATCTTCATCTTCTCTAAGCAACCATATATATCCCTTATTATACTCACTCATCCTTTCCAACTTTCATCTTTATCTCTTTTAGTTATAATTTAATTATATTTATGAACATTATAAATTTGTACGTCGTGGTTTAACTATGCGTCTATGCATCTCTTAAACTTTATGGCTAATTATGTTTATTTGCCTCTGTGTGTTTTCGTGCGTCTTCGTGCGTCTTCGTGTCTATACATTTATTTTTAATATAATTTTTAACATAATAACTAAATAATATACATCTATTTTTGACATTGACAAATATAATGATAGTCTGGTTTCACACATGTACCACTCTTATATCCCTGTTCAACATAACATGTGTTACAAAATGCAGTGCCTAAACTACATTTCAATCCGTTGCAGTTTGGTCTTGTACTATCTTACACGTCTACTGTTTCTGCTATTAATGTCATTACTGATCCTCTATAAAAACAAACTTCAAAACTTTTTTATTTAAATTATTTAAATTTCAACACGAAATATGATACTATCAACTTATTTCATATTCATTTCTATTTAAATTGATATATATATATATATATATATATATATATACTACCATACTAATAATGCAAAAGAGATATATTGTTGATAGAACTTGTATGTTATAAGTAAACTAAATGAAAAAAAGTGAAATTATTTTACTAATTACCTGAAGGTAGGACTAAAGTCATATAAAATCTACCAAAAATAAAAAGGTTGAAAAGTGATATTTATACCAATTTTTTCTAAGAACCTTAAGTATACTTAAGTGTACTTCTATGAAAAAACTATTAAATCTTAATTCTCTTCCAACCAACCCTTTCATTCTTCCGCACCCACTCCTTCATGATCTTCCTTTCCATCTACACACATTTATCTACACATGTGTTATGATTATATTTGATATTTTCACCATCAAAATGTGATAATCGTGACAATAACAATAATCAACATCCTAAAACTTGTGTCCATATTGAACAATTTGGAAACTTCTCAAATTACATTTTTTTTAATAAAACAAAGATTTTAGCATTCTATATAATTAAGAAATAAAACTTTTATTTCAAGTTATATAGTCATCGTGGTAGATATTTTGTTAATTATATTATCGATCATTGTCTTAGTTGTTATACAAATTAATATCATTACACATTTATTTAGTTATATTTTAGTTAGTAATTAAAACTTGAAACATATTTAGCGACTAAAACTTTTTAGTCACTAATTCGATCACTAAAAACACTATATTTAGCACCGAAATTGTTTGGTCGCTAATTACCTCATCATACATATTTTGTGACCACCAATTTTTCGGTTGCTAGTAAAATATTTATTTGGTCGCTAATTCGGTCACTAAATACATTACATTTAGCGACCGATATATTTCAGTCGCTAATACAAGACCCATATTGGTCGCTAATTCGGTTGCTAAAAATATTGCTTCCAAATTGAATAAATAGCAACCGATTTAGCGACTAGATTTTTACTACTGAAAAGTTTGGTCACTATTTTAGTCGCTAACCATATTGTTGTCACTTGAAAAGTAATCGGTTGCTATTTTAGTGGAAAATTTGCAACAAATATCGTTCGCTAGCTATTTCGGTCTCACATAGCGACCTAATTTTTTCAGTCGCTAATTTCAGTCGCTAAAAAAACTTATTTCTAGTAGTGACACTCAACATCCTTATGTTCACCAATCTCATAAACTAACACTATCTACATTTTTATTCTCTTTGGCTCTGAAACGTCGATCTTCATCTTCTCTAAGCAATCGTATATATCCATTAATATACTCACTCATCCTTTCCAACTTTCATCTTTATCTCTTTTAGTTATAATTTAATTTAATTATATTTATGGGACAAATATTATAAATTTGTATGTTGTGGTTTAACTATGCATCTATGCATCTCTTAAACTCTATGCCTAATTGTGCTTATTCGCCTCTGTGTGTTTTCGTGCGTCTTCGTGCTTTTTCGTGTCTATACATTCATTTTATTATAATTTTTATCATAATAACTAAATAATATACATTTATTTTTGACATTGACAAATATAATAATAGCTTGGTTTCACGCATGTACCATTCTTGTATACTTGTTCAACACAACATGTGTTACAAAATGCAGTGCCTAAACTGCATCTCAATCCATTGCAATTTGGTCCTGTACCATCTTACATAGCTACTATTTTTGCAGATACTATTTCTGCTATTGCAGTCATTACTGATCCTGTATATAAACAAACTTCACAACTTTTATATTTCAATTATTTTAATTTCAACACAAAATATGATACTATCAACTTATTTCATATTCATTTATATTTCAATTTATATATATATATATATATATATATATATATACTACAATAAAATAATGCAAAAGAGATATGTAGTTGATGGAACTTGTATGTTATAAGTAAACTAAATGAAAAAGAGTGAAGTTATTTTACTAATTACTTGAAGGTAGGACCAAATTCATACAAAATATCCCAAAAATAAAAATGTTGAAAAAATCAGAAGCCATTTCTAACAAACTATATAGGTTGAAAATGATCGTTAGTATATGATATTGGTGCATGCAAAATGATATTTATACCAATTTTTTCTAAGAACGTTAAGTAAATTTAAGTATACTTCTATGAAAGAACTATTAGGTCTTAATTCTCTTCCAACCAACCCTTTCATTCTTCCGCACCCACACCTTCATGATCTACCTTTCCACCAACACACATTTATCTACACACTCAACATCCTTGTGTTCACCAACTTCATAAACTAACACTATCTACATTTTTATTTTCTTTGGCTCTGAAACCTCGATCTTCATCTTCTCTAAGCAGTCATATATATCCATTAATATATTCACTCATACTTTCCAACTTTCATCTCTATCTCTTTTAGTTATAATTTAATTTAATTATATTTATGGGACAAACATTATAAATTTGTACGTTGTAGTTTAATTATGCGTCTATGCATCTCTTAAACTCTATGCCTAATTGTGCTTATTCGCCTCTGTATGTTTTTGTGCGTCTTCATGCATCTTTGTGTCTATACATTTATTTTATTATAATTTTTATCATAATAACTAAATAATATACATTTATTTTTGACATTGACAAATATAATAATAGCCTGCTTTCACGCATGTACCACTCTTATATCCCTGTTCAACACAACATGTGTTACAAAATGCAGTGCCTAAACTGCATTTCAATCCATTGCAGTTTGGTCCTGTACCATCTTACACAGCTACTGTTTTTGCAGATATTGTTTTTTCTATTACTGTCATTACCGATCCTGTATAAAAACAAACTTTAAAACTTTTATATTTCAATTATTTTAATTTCAACACAAAATATCATACTATCAACTTATTTCATATTCATTTATATTTCAATTAATATACATATATATATATATATATATACTACAATAATAATAATGCAAAAGAGATATGTTGTTGATGAAATTTGTATGTTATAAGTAAACTAAATGAAAAAAAGTGAAATTATTTTACTAATTACCTGAAGGTAGGACAAAAATCATACAAAATATCCTAAAAATAAAAAGGTTGAAAAAAATGAGAAGCCATTTCTATCAAACTATAAGTTAAAAATGACCGTTAGTATATAATATTGGTACATGCAAAAAGTGATATTTATACAAATTTTTTCTGCTTCTTTACACTTCCAACTAACACTATTTGTTTTTTATTTTGGGTTATAAATTAGGTAATATTTGATAATATGTTTTGGTGTGAAAGTGATTTTGAATTATCCTGCTAACTTATCCAGCTTCCTCTGCTACATCTACTACTTTTTTTTTTTCCGGTACCATAAGTTTGAGGGTTAGTTATTTTCTCCGTCTCTTCGTTTTTGGCAGAAATTATTTTCGTATCTTTGTATCTTCGTTATCATAGTGTGATATAGTACTTTTGATTTGATTTGTTTTATTTATCTTCGTTGGAGTTTCTTTTAGTATATTAGATTTTTTTTTTCACATCTATCATCTTCGAGTTCTTTGTAGTTTTTTTTGGGTTTTTATGTACTGTGGTTATTGAAGTGATGGAGTTATAAGCTCAAATCGGGAGGTTCTCATTTCTTATTTTATCCAGAGGTTGTAAAGGTTTTATTTTATGAGGTTCTTATATTTTGAGGTTGCAGAGTAAGGTATGGTTTTTTGTATTTTAACAATTGAAAAGGTGAGATTTTTGGATTGTAAAGTTTAAATACTCCGTTAGCTCTTTATTTTTATTTTCATTACAAAACCTAAATACTCCAGATTTTATAGTTTATTTTGTTCTTTCAAAATTTTCACATATTGTTATATATGTATTATTCGTATAATACAAACACAAAAACCATTTGTATCCACCTTCTATATAGATCAATATGAAACGTTTGGATGACATCCAAGGACCTATGTATGTGGAACGTCTTAGGCATTTTATGCATATGAGGCTCCTGCTACGAACCTAAATTATTTTTTTATCTACATTTTTGGCTGAAGGACGTGTTAGAAATTATAAATAACTTATCACTGATCCTCATCCTGTTTTACAATTAGCTTTGGTTTATTGTATTTTAGAAAATTAAGATATTTTAATTGTTTTTTTTAATTATACTGTATTAACTATCTCTGTATATATATTTTTTTATTTTACGTGTATTTAGCACTCAAGAATATTCACTCAAGATCAGTCTTCTATTTCTTTTTATCAATTTTATAACATTAACTACGTTGTGAATATTCCGGTGTCAGCATTTGACTTTTTCGTGTTTGCAAGAAGATATAAAATATGCCTTTGATGTTATTTGCATTCAGATTACATATAACTGTCGGTTTCCTTCGATCTTTTTTTTTTTTCTTTTTTTGTAAACAAAAAGGTGTTCAAGGTTTTTTCTTGACATTCAACTCCCTTTTATTTTTATTTTTGTCACGATCTGCCATCCTAAGTAGTTGTACAATAGAAAAAACAAATTCAAACAATTGGTATACGAGAGAGGACACGAGGGCTTAAGTATTACACATTTTTTTATACGAAATATATTTAATCAATTCATATAATTTTGCATAACTTAAATTTTGTAGATATATTATATAACAACAATTATTTACATATCTTTAGATATTATATTATAAGTTAAAAATAAATTGTGTGAGTGATATATTTTATACTTAATGGTATTAACAATAATATGAAATTTAACTCTGAGTTAATTAGATTTATACGTTATTACTATATTATGATTCAGTATCTTTAGTATTTTTATACTTATTATATTTATCACAACTTTATCTCCTGTATTAAATATTAAATATATTGTCGCAACTTAACTCGTGATGGGACTGTGACTAAAAGATAAATCATTGAAAAATAGAATTTGGAGTCGTCACTCTAGATTATTTTGAAAAATTATAAAGTAATAGTTTATTTGCGACAACCTGATTTTGGTTTGGGGAGCCAATTACGTGTGAGAATGATATTAGCATCCTACAACCATTCTAAGACGATACCTTTAATTAAATATGCAAAATGAATGTGATTTTTCTATAATATATTTCCATTCACAATGGAAAATCAGGAACCATGTAGTTATAGAGAAAAATTATTTGAATAATGATTTTGGAATATTTTAGATTTTTTAAGAGTAAACTTGACAAGGACTGACATCGATCTTACCTATCTGTTTTATCCATTATTAATGGAGAATCAGGATCGTTTGAAAAAAAAAAAAACATTTGTCAGTAGAAATTTTATATAGAAAACATTCATGGGTAGAAAAGGTTTTAATTTTAATGCAATATTTTATAAGACCAAAACTATGAAATACAAAAGAAAAGATTAGAAATAAATTTAAAAACAACTAAATTAGAAATGTATTCAAGGTTATTTAAAATATTGAAATAATCAAAATAGAAATACATCTAAAGTGGTTTAAAATATTAAAATAATTACATTGAAAATGCATCCAAAATGATTAAAAATATTGAAATAACCAAATTAGAAGTGTATCTAAAATCATTTTTAAATCTTGGAATAACCACATTGGAAATATATCCAAAATAATTAAAAACATTGAAATAACCAAATTAAAAGTGCATAAAATGATTTTAAAATCTTAAAATAACCAAATTAAAAATGCATCCAAAATATTTTAGAATATTCAAATATATTAAAAACATCCAAAAAGATTTTTAATAATTTTAAAGTAATCAACTTAAAAATATATATAAACATGTAACGATTTTTATAATTTTATTAAAAAATATAATTTTTATTATTACTTTAAAACATTACTGTTATTTTTTATTGACATTTTAGTAGAAGAAGGGATTTTGTAAAAACTTTTAATTAAATTAAAGCGTAAAATTAGAATGAGAGTGGGGGCGTGTGAATCAATAGGAATCAATAAAGAGCAAAATGAAATATATAGATAGGGGTGCGGAAATATTAAAACGTGTTTCAGTGGACAATTATTGTGAAGCGTGTAATGTGTAAAGTGAAGGTGCATCAAGTAAAATAAAACACATAGGATGTGGGGTTAACAAAATATGGAGGTGGGGTGAGCAAATAAACGTGATCCACCAAAGTGAGGGTGTGTGCAGTGTAGGCACGGGGTGCAACCAATATTATTGATAGAGTCCAAAAGCAAACATGTGAGATGCCAAATATCAAGAATAGGAGTTCAGAATATAAAAAAACGGTGCATAGAGTATAATGAGGATGAATAGAGAAAAGTTGGGTGCACGAAGTAAGAATTAGCCCAGACCCAATTTTTATTGTATTTTGAAAACCAGCAAGGTTTTCCTCTTCTTCTCAGCCACCACCTTCCTCCATCTCAGCCAAATTCCACTGCCGCTACAGGGCCTTCTGGCGCGCCTCCATCTCCGTCGATCCAGGCCGCCGTCGCCACGATCGCTGTCATCGCCACCGGCGTCATGGTGCTTGGGGTCTCCCGCTCCATCTTCTTCTCCTCGAAGACGCGCTAGGGTTTCTTCTTTGGCTCATCTCCACGCATAGACGAAGACACAGCTGCCTCCTAAACCGGCCAAAGATGCGCCATCCACCACGGCCTCTGCGTTGCTCCGACCTATCCATTCTCCTTCATCATGCAAGAGAACCAAGCACCATATCCCCTGTAACGCGCCTCCTTCGTCGTCAGCCCAGACAGCCTCCGGCGACACCGGTCGGAGCCAAAGTTGTAGCCGATGCTGAACGAACCCAGGCGCGAGACATCAATGCCGCCAACGCCCACTGCTTGCCAACAAGGGCGTTCCTCTTGAACTTGAGATTGGGTAGTGATTGTCTGTGTTTTTCTGGAAATGCAAGTGGTGAAAGAATGACGTTGGGTGATAATTGTGGAGTTGAAAGTTTGATGATGAAATGGGTGGTGAAGTAAAACGATGGCGTTTTGAAAGGGTATAGGATTTGGGATGGATAGGTTGATGGGGGAGATCGGTGTTGGGTTTCTTTGTCTTGGTGTACCTTGTGGTTGATGATGAATGATGATGAATCAACAACTCGTTACGTTGTATGTAGTGATGATGAATGAAAAAGTGGTGGTGGAAATCAGTGATGGGACGTGTGAAGAAATGTAGAGGGGTGATAATATTAAAAAGGCAAGTGTACATTTAAAACATCTATCTCTAAACCCATTTTAAAATATAGGTGAAAAGAGAGAAAAGAAGAGGTGAGAATAGAACATGTGTTTGGTCTTGTTAGCCTCACAGGAAGAGAAAATAGGATGGATGATATATTTTTAAATCTTTTAGATATTGTTTTTATTTCACTTTTTATTTCATTTTTAATTGATTTTTCTAAAATAAAAATTATTGATTCGGATAACATATATAGATTTTTATTAGGATTATTTAATTATAAATCCTCATTATATTATTGTGACTTTCCTATTAATATTTTTAAAATGACATATAACTACACGTTACTAATCAACTATTATAGCAATTGTATAATTTAGTATAAACAAATCCACGTCTAAATGTTATTTGTTATAATGTATCATTCAAAAAAATCTATGATTATATATCTGTATCTGCAACATTACAAAATATATAATATATCAATGTATTTTATTTTAATATAATATATAATTTAAAAGTTTAATTTCTAAAATTTAATCGTATATAATTATTGTTTCATTGCATATCACTAATCAATAATTGCATCAATTTATAATTTAAAATGAATATATTCAAATATTATTTTTTTAATCTAGTTGTTATTATTATTAATATTAGTATTATTATTAGTATAATTTATTATTATTACTATTAATATTAACATTATTAGTAGTAGTATAATCTATTATTATTATTATTATTACTGATTTTACTGTATTTTAGTATTGATATATAATTTCGTTGCGTTGGATTCTCTGAAATAGAATGACTAATAGTTAAATATTCTCCTACAACTAACAATATTTACCATTTCAAAAAAAGAAAAATAAACCCGTGCTACCCAAATATTAGTATAGTTTTTATTATTATTATTATTATTATTATTATTATTATTATTATTATTATTATTATTATTATTATCGGTAATAGTAGTATTATTATCTGTGTTATTATTATTATTTGTGTATTATGATTATTATTTATGTTATCAGTAGCCATAGTAGTATTTGTATTATTCTTGGTATTTGTATTATTATTATTATTATTATTATTTGTGTTATTATTTGTCTTGATTTTAATTTATTCTTTTCATTTTGAACATCTAATACTTTTAAATGAGGGTGTTCTTCCTTGTCCTTTTGACTTCATCCGTGTTTTCATGGGTTACTTCCAAGACATTTCACATTTCTTTGGTTGATTCACACACAGATACCCTGTAAAATTGATTCAAAGTTAGCGCAAAAGATATAATATTATTGGCTCTAACATCATATTGTGCCCTCTTATTCTCATCAGAAGTCCACTGTGAGAACTCTTTAGGAACAAAGGAGGTTTGTTGATGGATGCCCCTTCAGCAAAGATTTGAGATGTATTAGACATATCAGGATTATTCTAATCGATTAACGTGATTAACCAGCTTTGGTGCCAATTGTTAAATCATATTTGTCTAATATAACCCAACCAATAGGGAGGATGAATTGGTTATTTCAATCTTTGACTGATTTTAAAAGAATCTTGAAAGTTTCTTTAATCTTTACCAAATAACCAATTTTCCAGTTCTTTATTAATGGAATGATTGAGGCAATTAGGAAAAGCATAAAAGATGAGAAAAACAACATACACAAAAATTTATACTGGTTCGATTCAAGATGAATCTACGTCCAGTCTTCTCCTAAGCAACCCACTTAGGAGGATTCTACTAAATCAAGAGAGTTACAAGAATTACAAGAGCATCTATATAATTCAAGACCCTAAAGACTAAGGAGCTTGATCTACAAATCAAGAACTCTCCCTAGAAGCAATGCATCCACACAATTGCACCTAAACCTTCACTTTACATAGTGAATCAACTCTAAACAGAAATACAATAAGAAAAGAAACAAGGAACGAATACACCTAGTAGATGTTTAGATTTATCACTTGATCCATCCTAGATCCAAGCTTGACCCATCAAGGTTGAATCCACCATCAATCTTCTTAAATTTCCAATTGAATGATCTCACAAGAAAGCACAAGAACTCTGTGTATCTTATCTCATAAAAGAAGTCTCTTAGTTCGTTCCCCAGTAATTCAGTTATTTTCCTCTCTGTTTTAAACTGAGTTCATACCAGAGTTCTGCTGCAGTAATTAATGGATTAGGAATTCACCTAATAGATTATCATGGGTGTATTTTGACTGTATCAGTGCAGTGCCCTCATATAATCTATTAGTTAAGTATTTAATCCATTTACGAGTATTGCTTTCGACACATTCAAAAGTTTGATAATTGATTTAATTTAATTCAAGCTTGTTTTACATGTAATTCTAGATCTACAACACCTAATGCAAAAGATAAAGAATCAAGACTAAGTCTAAACCAGTGATGCACATGTTTGTGTAGCTTTCGACATCATCAAAACCATCTTCGTTGGAGTTGAGCAAGCTCCAGTGGCAGAGCCACATAAGAGCAGGCGGGGGCCACGACGCCCCCAACTTTTTTAATTCTTTTTTAAGTTTTATGTATTTAAATATTTTTAAATTATATATTTTTAATTTTTTTAAATTATGTGTATATTTTAAATTAGACAATAATATACTGAAAATTAATAAAAAACAAATTAGATATTTTTTTATAAAGTAAATCATTTAATTTTAATAAATAGTGCAATATAAAATTAAATATAATAAAGAAAAAAATTGTTAAGATCATTTTTATTTTTTTTCACATTATTTTTTATGTTTTTTCACGTGTTGTATTCATTTCTTACTTTTACTTGATTTCTTTTGTTACTGAAAAAAAAAATTAAACAGAAACTCATTATTTTTGTTCTCATCTTTTTCATATCTTCTCTTATTCTTAAAGGAAAAAAAATTTCTCTTGTCTCACTAGTGCAATACTTGTTTAATATTTAGTCCTATTTTTTTTATCTCATTACTCTTTTGTATATTCATTTTTTATGAAAAGAGAAGAACAAATAATGTATTATGTGATTTTTTATAGAGGATTTTTACATGTAACTTGATTATCATAATTATTTTTAGTAATTATGTCTCTCAGTTTTTTATTAAATTATAATAAATTATTTTTTTAGTCTTAAACTTGTTTTATAGACAGGTATATTGATAAAAAGAATTAAAGAATAAATTTATTTTTTAAAAATTGATAAAAAAGAAGTGAAGATGAGAACAAAATATTGTGATGACTTTTGAATCGATATATGCATATTAGTAAAATGGAAAATCAATATTTTGCAGATAATATGGTTATTTACATTGAAAAAAAATAGCTAAAAAATGTAGGTATGATTCAATTATTTGATAAGTTCAAGAATATGAAAAAACGAATGATGACAATATTATTTAGATATATGTATTTTCTGTTATAATTATAGCTATATTAAATTATGTATTAATTTTTCCTGAATTAGTGACAAAATCTTAAATATATAAATTGAGTATATTATTTTGGCTCCCCCATAAATTTTGGCCAAAATCTGCCACTGGCAAGCTCCCCTTTCAACATGGCTATCACATTTGATTCAAATATGATTTACAATTCTGTATTTTTTTTATAGAATTTTATAATAAATATAAATATTAACACCCACAAAGTTTATGAACCTCTAACAAAATTATTATTTTTATCGATAATAACAGTATATTAAAAAAGTATTTACTTGAATTGTCAAAAGACAATTAGAAGAAAATTGTCAAAAGAATTCTGAGTAATAAACTTTCATAAACACAGAGAATTTGCTTTATTTAAACAATATGTGTCAAATTATCTATAAATAACATAATAATGTAATATTATATTATAAATATTTTTTTTATATGTTTTACTATTAGTTAACCATATTATATGATGTAAAATATTTATTGGCTATAAATTTTTAATCAAGGTCGACTAGTAGAAAAATATAATTAACAAAACTATATATTAGTCTGTTATATATTCATGTGTAATAAAAAATATTTAAAAAAAATACAATTTCACTTTTATGTTCTAATTAGAAATAGATACAATTATCTTTTAGTTAAAAAGTTGATTTAGAAGAAATTAGTTAATTAACACGAGACTTATAAGCCAAAGAACATAGCTATTTCTTTGATTAACACATGTACTTGTCCACCTAAAGATTTAATTTTAACACTTCTTACTATTAAACAAAAATACAAAATTTAAAATCATTACTTTACCACATTATTTATTTTACATGGTTTGTCTTCGACAAACTCGGTAAGAAATGAATGGTTAAATGTGAGCATGTACAAACTTTGCCTTAACATTAAAATTAATTGAGATACATTTACCTAACTTTAGGTATACAACTTTATGGTTTCCATTGACAATTCAAACCATAAATAGTGGTTCTAAATAAAGGAACATAATATCACATCACATGTTTCTAAGTATATACGTTGCGGAATATAAATGAATTCTTTTCGGTTTTGTTTTCTAATTCTTCTAGAAGTTGAACTTTTTTTTTTTTAAGTTTATTTGTTTGATATATATCAAACTAACACAAAAATAAATACAATTAACATTTCATAAATAAATGTTATTTTTTCTTTAAAATCGTATCTGGCCAAAATATTTTATTTGAATCTCGTCTGTTTTGATAAAACGAAATTAATGAAAAATAAATTTTATTTAATACAAGATACTTAACGTTTTGTAAGAAATGTGTATAAATATCACTACTTATACCAATATTATACACTAACATTCTTACATTTTTAACTTATAAGCTAGCATTTGATCGGCAGAAATGGCTTCTCATTCTTGCAATCTTTTTATCTTTGGAATGTTATTTGCGACTTTGCTTCTACTGTCAGGTAATTAGCAGAATAGTTTTACTTTTTCATTATGTTCACTTGTAACATACAAGTTGAATGAACAAAATATCTCTTTTATATTATTATTGTTGTAGTATACACATCAATTGAAATATAATAAATACGAAATAAGTTGATAGTATTGAATTTTGTGTGAAAATTAAAATAATTGAAATATAAAAGTTTTGAATTTTGATTTTACACGGTAATGGGAGAAACAGTATTTGCAGAAGCAGTAGCTGTGGAAGATAGTCCAGTACCATCCTGTGATGGATTGAAGTGCAGTTTAGGCACTGCAGTTTGTAATATATGTTGCATTGGACAGGGATACACGAGTGGTACCTGTGTGAAACAAGGCTTTTATTATATTTGTCAATGTAAAATATAGATGTATATTATTTAGATTTTATCATCAAAAGTATAATAAAATAAATGCTTAATTACTCTTTTAATTCATTCAAAATTTTCGTGTATCGATAATTATTTCGTGTACAAAATTGAATTTGATTTAATTTTAGAAGACAATTTATTGATTTCCAATTTTAGGAAGTGAGAGAAAAAAAAAACAAAAATTTATTAAAGTAATGACTTCACTTTTGTTTCGGATGATTGGAAAAAAGAGTAGAGAACATATGGAGATGAAGTTAGAAAGGGATGGAATATAAGTGATATTGTTTAATTATTAAAAAGTTATAATTAAAAATATATTTATTTATAATAACATATCTAACTAATATTGCAATAATATTGCAATTAACATTTCATAAATGAATGTTATTTTTTCTTTAAAATCTTATCTTGACCAAAATATTTTATTTGAATTGAGTCGAAATCCGATGTTACGCTTGAGTAACGTTGGGACGTTGGGGCGTGAGAAAATTAATGATAAGTAACGGCTTCACATATGTTAATTTAATTTTTTATTTACAAAAATGTTACCGATTATTTCTTATGTGTGTACTTTCTCCACAAGACATTAATTAAACGACTTATGTGTGTACTTTCTCCACAAGACATTAACTAAACGACCTTATAGACATTTTTTTATGTCAATGTAATCGCTGCTTATAGCTTGATTTTTAAATAGAAAGAATGAATTTCTCATTAACTTTAAAACACAAAAATAGAACAGACACAGGAAAAGATGGAAGAATTCACAAAGGGGAAAAAAAGGAAAAAGCGGGACGCACCAACGGTGGTGCATAGGTTTTTGTATCACCCATTTCAAAATAAGATTTTTAAAATATCAAAATGTACTTGTGATGAATATAACTTTATTTTTCTCAAGATTTAAAAGTTATTTTATAATTTTTATACGCATATAACTTAATTATCTGATGTTATCTTTTATTATACATATCAACTTAAAATTAATTTTACTGTAGCCTCTTCATGTTTTCTAAATACTGAGACAGATGCGTGTTGATAACTTACCTATGTAAGAATGTGCTTTCAGTCTTTAGTTTTATGTTAATGTAAAAAAATCATACTAATATGACTTACTAATATAAAACAATTTTTTTATATTTAATTGTTTAAAGTGTAATAAAAATTATAGAAAAACACTTCTTATTTACTAACATCGATTTTTTCTTTTCACAACATTTTTATTATTCCATCATAGACAATATTTAACTTTATTCTATTGTGCATAATATGTAATACACATGTACGAACATCTGGACACATGAATGAACGCACACACGCACATGACACATGCTGATCACCGAATGGTCGTATCCAATAATAATAATAATAATAATAATTATTATTATTATTATTATTATTATAATATTTCCCTTTCTAACTCCATCTAATATATAACTTTTTTTGTTGTTTTTATCTTATTTTGTTAGAGAATAAATGGATGCTTTTGTCCGTCATCAAAGTATACATTATCATAATGATTACATCTCTACCATTGTTCCCAATATTGGCGTAAGACCATTATAGTTCAGAAAAGTCTAATGACAATATCTAAAATCTAAAATATATAAAAAAAAAAATATGAAATGAATATACTAATAAGTTAAAACTTAGAATTATACGAATATGATAATTAAAAGATTTATAATGAGGATTTTGATATCTAGATTCAAAACATACAAAAATAATTTTGTAATACAAATGCAAGAACACCTGCCCGAACACGGACACACATACTAACGTACGAATGCACGCATACACACAAACATGTTAATCACAAAAGATATAGTTTAAAGTGTGCACTTGTTTAATTAGTTAGAGTCACCAACTGGTGTTGGGTTTTCGTACACCAACAATACAAAGAATTGAAATAAACTTGGTGACCAAGTTGTTTCATCATATAATTATGCTTTTCTATTTTCACCTACCTCTTTACCTCTTCAAATGGGTTAACACACCAATGTTATTCACACTTCCTCTTTTTAATATTTTCACCCGTGTACATTTCTTTACACAACCCTCAATCCTTCCCCTCTCTCACACTGTCACGTGGCTTACTTATTCTCTATGCCTTTTTGTTTGCCTACCCTCTACACTCTAATACAGTACTTAAAATCCTTCCGTTTCTTAGAGTTTGAAGAAGAAAGATATGCTAACTCCACGTTTACCTATTTTGCTTGCAGTAGCCACACCCCAACATTTTACGAGTTAGCACACTCTTTTTACTGTTTGCACCTCCTTCTTTTTCCTTATTCCCACCTCATCTCCTTCACCTTTAGTATCTCTCATATCTTCACCAACTTTTTATTATTTTTTTTAACAGCACCAATTTTTATTAGATGTAAAAATTAAATATGTTTTAAAGTAATTGTGAATGATTTTAAGACAACTAAACTACAAACATTGAAACGCGATTGTATTTATTACTGAGAAACTTCTACCAGATCTTACTGTTATAAAACTAGTAATTCAAACATTTATATTTTATTTTTATTTTATCATAATCATGGATATAACAAATCAAACCCTAATCTTACATTGTCAGACATAAGAAGTGTGTGAGATAACACACACGCAAATTATACAGAATTCAACACCTAAATTACATTTTAACCCATTACAATCGGGTGCTGGTGTTCCGGCGGTGACATTGATAAAGAAGCAGGAAATGAGTAGAAGAAAAATAACTCCAAACATCATGTTTGCAGACTTTGGTGACATAGAAACAGACATATTCAGAAGTGACAGAGAAGAGAATTGTGTAAGTTACAGAGAAGAAAGAAGGAGCCCTTGGTTGAGATTGGTGCTCTTCTAAGGCTAATCAATCCACCTTATATAGAGGAGAAACCATTTTATTATTATTACAATTTTTCTTACTTTTCTGGCGTGATTAATATACTACACCAGGTTAGTCATGAGTGAGGGAGAAAATAAAGAGACAGTGACACAAGTAAAAAAAGAGCACACACATCACCAGGAACTGTCCTTATAACACTAAATAAGATATTACAATCGGGTGCTGGTGTTTCGGCGGTAACATTGATAAAGAAGCAGGAAACGAGTAGAACAAAAATAACTCCAAACATCATGTTTGCAGATCTTGGTGACATAGAAACAGACATATTCAGAAGTGACAGAGAAGAGAAGATAATTGTGTAAGTTACAAAGAAGAGAGAATGAGTCCTTGGTTGAGATGGTGCTCTTCCAAGGCTAATTACTCCATCTTATATAGAGGTGAAGCTTACACGAAAGGATTGAGGGTTGTAATATGCAGTAAAATGCCATGAAAGAATTTTTTTTTCTTTCAAAAACCTAAAAGTAATAATGTTTGGTGACTCACTCATGAGTGGGAACATTAGTGGAACGGTGACAAGGGAAAGTTTCTACTTCTATCTAAAGTTCCCAAATGGAATTATGAAACATTGTGTATATTTTTGCATGTGATAAATCACACTGTACAATCAAAGTTTTTGTTATCATTTTGGGCTAAACCAACCATAAAACTGCATTAAAACTCTTAGATAAAAACTTTCTATATTTAGTAGAACATGATTAAATGTTGGAAGGAGAAAGAACGTTTATGTAATAGGTAAAGAATATATTGTGGTGCAATAATTGAGAGAAAAATGAACGGAGAAAGAAGATCAAAGTGGAGACATTATGTAAAAATAAGAGGTATACGAAGGGTTAAAGGAACCTTATGTATCAAATTAAATGGAATAGGAATACGAAGGGAAGAGGATAAACTCTTTTATGAAAGAAAAAAAAATTATTTTTTTAAAAATGGTTAGTTTATTAAATTTGAAGTTTTAATGATTTAAAAATGTTGGTTTAAAATGTGTGGTTTGAGTTTTTAATAATTTAAAAATTATAACTTACAAATAAAAATAAAATGTTGATAATATACAATTTTTTAAATATGCGTGATATTATATTAGTAGGTGATAATATTGTAATGTTATTAAGTTAATATATAAACTAAAATTATATTTATTAAAAATAGAGTAAAATATATCTAAACAGATGAAAAAATAACCATTTATAAATAAAAAATAAGGGAAGAAGCAGATGTAGTCCATTTTATAAAAAGCTTGTAGAAGAAACGGTCAATTTCTAAAAATTTAATAAATTATTATATTTAAAAGGTAAAATTGGTATTTTGAAATGTTGACACAAAAAGATAAATTCCCTTTATATATTGTTATAGTTTAAAACTTATTTTGTTTTTGTTTTTTTTATATTAAAAAAAATAATTTATTTTTATTATATTCGAAAAATAAATTGTATTTTTTATTTATTATTTTAACTTGTATTAAAAATTAAAATAATTATTCTTCTCTTTATTTATATGATATAATTAAGTTTTATATTTATATATAGTTATTAATATAAAATTTTTATAAAAATTTAATGATATGAGAAAAAATAAATAATTAATTATGATTATTTTTAATATAAAAAATAAAATAAAATAAAATAAAATTATTTTAATATTGATTTTATTATATTAAAATAATATATTATTAAAAGAGTATAACTAATAACATCAATAATAGTACAAATAATTAAAATTATATTAAAAAATAATATTTGGATATGAATTTATTTATTTCAAATTATAAAATTAATATAATAATTAGTCTCTCATGAGTAGATGACATGAATACACGAATTTGAGATTAAAATGTTTAAATTAAAATAGATGCAATTGTTATCATTAATGCTCACATTGACATTATGATAATCAATTATTGTTGCATATGTATGATTTCTTCAGGAAAATTATGCATTTAGATTTTTTTTGTTAAATTATAAAATTAACATAATAATCAACGAGTGATGTATAGTAAAATTAATATTATTGTTTGAATAAAATTTATAATTAAACATTTAAGTTTTATATTAAAGTAAAAAGTGTATACCATTAAACTAAAATATAAACATATTTTGTATTATGAATTTTGTACGAAATAAATACAACGAAGTTGATATTAAAATTTATCAATGATATGCAGATATGAGCAGTTTAAAAAATATAAAATTAAAAAATTAAAGAATATATTAACCATATGAAATTAAAGAATAAATGAAATTAAACTTAAAATATCATAAACAATAAATTTAACAAACACGTCACTGCCTTTAAAACACAAAAATAGAACAGAGACAGAAAAAGATGGAGGAATTCACAGAGAAAAAAAAGAAAAAGAAAAAGCGGGACGCACCAACGGTGGTGCATAGGTTTTTGTATCACCCATTTCAAAATAAGATTTTTAAAATATCAAAAATGTACTTGAGATGAATAAAACTTTATTTTTCTCAAGATTTAAAAGTTATTTTATAATTTTATAGGCATATAACTTAATTATCTGATGTTATATTTTATTATACATATCAACTTAAAATTAATTTTGCTGTAGCCTTTTGATATTTTCTAAATACTCAGACAGATGCGTGTTGATAACTTATCTATGTAAGAAACGTGCTTTTAGTCTTTAGTTTTATGTTAATGTAAAAAAAGATTAACAGTACAATTCTTTTTATTATTTTCTTTGTATTGTTGTAATCGGTGCTTACTAGTAATATTGTTTCTTGCTTAGTGGAATGTATAGTGGACAGAGTTAGGTAACCTAATGTTACTAGTAAAATATCATTAAAGAAAAAATAAATAAAAAACCTAAAAGTTATTACTAAAGTAATTAATTGAACTCGACAAATTTTTGAATGCAAAAAGAGAACAGACAAATAAAAAAGAAGAGCGGGATGGAGTGAAAATGCACATTGACATCAATAATTTGGATTTATAGTGAAAACTTTGTGTTTTCTTTCTAACTTAAACTAAACACT
>Ga0214542_1005364_pt1 | contig 24413 bp, 19 predicted proteins | sample CNSS1metaG_FD_160096 | JGI IMG/M metagenome (GOLD analysis project Ga0214542, IMG submission 160096) | Root nodule microbial communities from cowpea collected in UCLA plant growth center, Los Angeles, California, USA - CNSS1 | ecosystem: Host-associated > Plants > Roots > Nodule | place: USA...
CACGGGTAAATTTGTTTTCTATAAGTTATGAATTGAATAAATGATATTTAATAAAGTAATTGAATAACATTAATAAATCGTTGACTCTAACAGGTAGAAGCGGAAATGGGAGTTGTTCAGCTCCACCCGGGGATGACATGGATGACACTCATCCATGTCAGCTATATATTTGGAATGGTACAGAGAAGACACTAGTGGCTCGTGGAAAAGTATTTGAGGCAGCCACAGTTCTTCATGCCATGGAGTTATCAGAGGATGAGGTTAAGGTCACGGTAGAGGAGGTTCTCATGTCGTTTGCTTTAGTTCCTGTGCCAACAGATGAGGTGTATACTGTGGCACAGGCATTCCAATGTTTCCTCGCTTGGCCTAGAGATTTGGTTGTTACTGACCCCCCGGTATAGACTCTTAAACCCACAAATATACTACATTTTTAAGTTTACATGTTTATTATATTCAAACTTAAATTATATTCCATTTTAACTGAAATTGCATCAATATAGGAAAAACCTCAATCAAAGAAGATTCTTCTCTCTTTGGACGATCCTCTTGGTGCATTGCTCCAACTTGCAGAAATCATAGTTGATAAGCCGATGCAGGTTCCTTGGGATGCTAACATTTTTGGGAGAGATCTTGACATCCCACTTTACTTGCATTCCCAAGATGTCTTGAATCTTGCACGGGGACAAGAGGAACTCAATATTACCATTATTCAGTTATGGATGATGTAAGTCTTTTAGTCATTATATATAGTTATTTGATATATTTATCTATTTACTTATATCAAATCATTTTTTGGTTTAGGTATCTGTCTGGTGTCACTGAAACTATGGGGCTGAATGATCTATATGGGTTTATAGACCCCCAACTCACTCATGAAGGCAACAAGTTTGATGACGTCCAAGCATATGTGACCAAATGCTTTCAACACGGAAAAGAAATTTATTTTTTCCTTTATGTTGCTGGGTAAGTCATTTCTGTTAACTTATGAATATAATCAGTCATTTTAACGCATAACAATGAATTTATTCTTATCAGGCGTCATTGCAGTTACTTGTGGTTTCACTAAGGGAGAACCTTGTTGTGTGGTTTTGCTCTTTGCATCGCCCTCCCCCCAACCATCTTAGACAAGTGATAGATTGGTAAGAACCTCAATATCAATCTTATGAATATGACATGTTATATAAAATATCCTAACTTATTCCCTATATCATAGTTCAAATGTTGCACATAACATGTTGTTAGGGAGATCAACAGCTAATGCAAAATGTCTTGTATGGTGTTCTCTCCAAGTTTGATATTTCTATCCATATCTTTATAATTGTTTGCTTGATTTTCTTCCTTAATTAATAGACAAACTGGCTCATATGAGTGCGGTTACTATATAATGCAATGGATGACAACCATTGTGCGTGCTCGTATTACAACAAATTGGGAAACGGTAATATATATTTGGATTAAAACAAATACTTTGCAATATTTCCTTTTTATATACTAACTTAACTTAATCTATTATTTTGTAGACATTCAAGAGTCCTGCCACAATTCTCGCAAAGTCCATAAAGTTTGGTAGGATAGCATGTGCCAAATATATAATTGAAATGTACAATAGTATTCATTAGGACATGTATCTGGATTGTAAATGATTTGTAATTATCTTTTAAATGAATTTGAGTCGTGGATGTGTTATAAAATATTTTGTTCTGGTCTGTGCTGGGTGTTGAACAAAATTTGCAGGTTTAAATGTGGGAATAACACCAAAACAGAAACTGCATTAAAAAAAACACCATATTAGGCCTCGGTTCTTACCAGAACCGAGGCAAAAAGCCAACATATGGCCTCGGGTCAAACCAAAACCGAGGCCAAAAGGTGATCGAATTTTTTAAAAAATGAAAAAAAATTGCACATATGGCTTCGGTTAGGCTTGAACTGAAGTAGAAAGTTGTGGCTCTATGGCCTCGGGTGCCTCCGAACCGAGGCAGAAGGGTGCTCTATGGCTTCGGTTCACAACCGAGGCCAAAAGCAATCCTCTTTTGGCCTCGCCCCAATATGCTTCAGTCCGAAAACCAGTGCAAAATATTAAAAACAACCGCTGCCAAAGCCCCTTCCTGCACTGGTGAATGTGTGATGATTACAGACGGAGAGGTCCATGATGATGAAATCTTATGTGAGAATACGAGCGGGGAGGTTCGTAATGGTTGGCTCACACTTGATTGCTTACTAGCGGGGATGTTCATAACTGGATGTGTTCATGTGTGTTGGACTACAAGCGGGGAGGTTCGTAGAGTTGGACTACGAGTGGGGAGGTTCGTAGAGTTGGACCACGAGCGGCCGAGTTCGTTGAAGCATATGGAATCCATAAGACCATGTTTGAGTATGCGCTAATCTCATATAGGTTATGAGGTTATGGTCATATGTATCTTCTGGTGTAAAGGTCTTGATAAATGAGAAACTGGTTAAGTTATGTTGGGTGAGGTGTTTATATTTCAATCTATGCATGTTTATTTCTTTTTAGCTCACCCTTTTTGTTTGTGTTTCACGATGATCGTGTGAGTCGTCACACGGGAGCATATGTGATTCCAGGTGAGGATGGCGACATGTAGAGATGGAGCAGGGGATAGCTATGGGGATTTTTATTTTAGAACTTGTTTTTGGGCTATCCTATAATTTCCTTTATTTGAGCTTTGAATATTGGATTGTAATAAAATAAGTTATCAAGTATTGGTACTTTATACGAGATTAAAGTTTTTAATTTTTTCCGTGCTCGGGAAGAATATGAGATGTTGAATTTTATTTTACATATAAATTTACTTTATCAAGTAATATCCACCTACGGTATTACATATTTTATTAATTTGTTCTTTCATTCTCAAATTGTTCTCCATATTTGCATATCATCATATAATTTTAATTGCATTAGGATAGATTTTTGTAAGAGTCAAATATTGAAAAATCAACTTCGTATTCGTTGGGATATGACTCAGGGTTAATTTAACCATATCTAGTTTATGCACTACTAACTTAGCAATACTGAAGTTGATATAGTTAAGTAGTGGTAATTTGATCGCTTCACGATAGCATTATCACCTCCCTATATATTAATATTTACCAACAAATTCGTTAGTATGTAATTACTGATGGATTCAATTAGTAGATAATTACTGACGAAATTATCTATCGATAATTACTGACAGATATGATAAATTTGTTACTAAATTTTATTGACGATGTATTTACCGATAAATTTTTTATCGTTAATAATTCATTGATAATAACATCTTCCCAACAAATTGATGCACTTATCGACAAATTATGGTCGTCGGTAATCTTTTTTTTTCTTGTAGTGGCTTGGAAAACCCATACCGAAAAAGATAATCATCTAGTAACGTGTACCTGCACGCCCTTTTCCTAAGCTCTTTGGCCTTCATCGGATGTAGGGCACCACATTGTCCGCTAAGAACTTGATGTAAGACAGCATCCATAACTATTCTACCAAAGCTTCTAAAATCTGACTGAATACACTTTTTTATGGTACTTCCCCTAATCTAACACTAGGTATTCAAAAAATTTCTAAATCACTATCTTTAAACTCCTAGGTTTGGAGGAGCTGACCAGTTTGTCCAAAAGCTCTACCCTAATGTTCTATTCCCTAAGAACGTGTTATAAGTGAAAGATCTAAAAACACCTCAATCAGGGTTTGCACAAGGGCTAGATATTGAGTCACTTATGGATCATTTGCTTGATATTCTCATGAAATATGCATGGTCACTAAGAGTGAATGCTCTTCGTTATGAGCTTTTTAACAACCATTTTGCCTTCTAGCATCATACCTGCTATGGGTGCCTCATACTCTGATTGATTATTGTTAGCTTTGAATAGGAAACATAGAGACTACTCAATTAAGACCTCATCATGTTCCCCTAGAATGATTCCAGCTCCACTGCCTTTAATATTGTTGGACCTATCTATAGATAGATATCATATTCGACCATCCTCCATGTCCAATGGTTGTGGTTAAGAGGTGAGCTCAAGATAAGTCCACCAAGACTTGCGGCCAGGATATGACCTCTAGGATCATATTCCAGGCCGCAATCCGAGAGTTCGATAACCAAGATACAATAATAGTTACCACTCTAGTATTGGCATGGTGCCCTATGAAGCACTGTATGGAAGAAGGTGTAGAACTCCATTGTGTTGGTATCATTATGGTAAAGCTTTTGTACTTGGGCAACAGATTAATCTAGGATCAGATGCGAGCCACCTAGAGTAGGCAGAAGTCTTATGCCGATAAGAGAAGACGACCATTGGAGTTTGAGGAAGGAGACCATGTATTTCTTCGAGTTAGTCCAACCACGAGCATCGAAAGGGTTCTTAAATCAAGGAAGTTGACTCCGAGATTTATAGGACCTTATCAGATTACATGAAGGATTGGAACAATGACATATGAGATTTCATTACCACCTCACCCAGCCAACTTGCATAATGTGTTCCATGTCTCGCAATTGAGGAAATACATTACAAGTCTGTATCATGTGTTAGAATCAGATGAGGTGCAAGTGCGAGAGGATCTGACCATGCCAATCGGACCGGTTCGTATATTGGATGCTCAAGTCAAGCAACTAAGGGGCAAGGAGATAAGGACAGTGAAGGTGCTTTGGGATGAGATGACACAGGAGATGACGTGGGAGATGGAGGATCTCATGAGAAGGTCTTATCCTCACTTGTTTCCTGGTAATTTTCGGGTTTCTTCCTTCATGGCTAGATTTTTTTCCTCTTCTAGTCTTCTTATTCTATGTACAACTGGCTTCGTTGAGGGGTCAACCATTAGTCGATGATAGTGAAAGTAAAGGTCTATTCAGGCATATCTTTGGCTGACCATGTAAATGTTGTGAGGTTCACCCCGATGATTCACGTTACCTCTCTTTCCATGACCTCAGATAGTCTGACGTTGATACGAATTGTCATGCCTTCTGAAATCGCTATCTCCTTTATGTTGCCTATTGACCTAGGTCGATGTTCTTCTGGCCCACATCCTCTCAATGCGGCATTTTCATATTTGCTGCTATGGAATAAGTCCTTTGATGATGCTCGACTTTTTGATTTCGACTAAGTTGTCAACCTTATTTCGAATTAGAGACTTACTAAAATAATTAGCCCATAATCCCTTCACGAATATGTCCGTAAACATCTCTTCATTGGGTGGATGGATCCCTAGGGCTTCTTTAGAGAACCTATTAAAATACTCCTTAATGGATTCTTGCTTACTTTGCTTGATGTTGAAAAGCTTAATCACCCAAGGGGCCTTACCTTGTTAGCGATGTATTTGGCCATAAACATGTCGACAAAAACTGCAAATGATGTTATAGAGTTTTCTGGTAGCTCGGTAAACCACTTAAATGCATTGCCTGTGAGTGAGCCCCCAAACATTTGACACCTGACAACATTTGACCCTCTTGATATCATCATTTGGGCTTGGAATGCCTTAAGGTGTGTTTCTGGGTCCACTGTTCTCAAGAAAGGGGTGACCTTGGGTATCATATAGGACACCGATATTAGTTCATTTAAGATTGTCTGGGAAAATGGTTATATGTGAAGTTGTGAGAGCGGGTCTGTTTCGTATGTTCTTCTTTGTATATTGTGTTGCAAACCTTCATTCAACCTTTGAAGATCCTTGTGTGTCTTAAGTGCTTCCTCCAACCTTGGTTGAAATTAATTTGCTTGAACTCGCAAGGTCTCTTATTCTCTCTATGCCTGTTTTGCTCTCCTTCTACTATCCTTGCTCTGTTGGTGAAGCTCCCATAAGTCTCTAAAATTTGCTAAACTGTTGGATTGTTGTCGTTATCATTACCTGGCAGAATTTGTTGTGTTTTTCTTATTTGTGGGATAGGAGAGAATTACCTTTCCCATGGTGGGCGCAATTTTTTCTAGCCAAGAAATGTCTGACCTAAAACAAATACAATTTCTTTCCTTGTCTCAATCAACCTCCCTTTTCCTCATCCCCTGAAATCTTTTCTTATACTCCTTTTCATTCAAACTATTTTCCCCTCTCATTCATTACCCCTCTTTTCCTAGTTCTTCAGATATCTCCCCCATTCCTTATACCACCTCGACCTCCCTCTCGTAATTGATTTTTATCTATTATCTTTATATCATCCTCTAGGCCTTATATAGCCTGGTAAGATGTTGCGATTTATGGTAGATTTGACTATGCCCATAACATAACCAACTAATTATTATTATTCTTATTATTATTTTTATTATTATTATTATTATGTAATTAATTCTTATTTAAAAGGTATATAATTTTATTTAGAAATTGTGTTTTTCATTTATTTTAAACGGATACATGTTTGAAAATAAAGATATATATTATATGATAACATATATACATTAAAATAATTATTCTTTTTAAAATATATTTATTTATTTATTGTTCTACCAAAAAGACAGGTGTTTGATTAGCCATAGCTATCAAAGTGCTCTGTCTTTTTCCATGTCTTGAGTCACTCTTTATCCTGCCTTCCCTCAGTCTCCTCGGCTCTTTTAACACTTCCTTAATGCCTTTTTAGTGTACTCATTTACAGCCTATGATCTATTATTCGACGAGCTTTTTTAATCCCCTAATTTATCGTTATATGATATCCTAAGTCAATTTACTCTTTCTCCTCATAAAGTACTCGATATGATATTAAGCCGACTAGTTGGGCTTATCACCACACATCCCCCAGCCTTAGCTCTTTGGAGCATAAAGGCTAGAAGGAAAAGGAGTTCAAAATGATTTACTTTAAAAAAGGCCGACTAGTTGAGCCTATCACCATACAGCCCCCCAACCTTCAAGTCTTTGGAACGTAAAGACTAGAAGGAAAAGGAGTTCAAAATGGCTTACTTCAAAAAAGGTCGACTAGTTGGGCCTATCACCACACAACCCCCAACCTTTAGCTCTTTGGAGCGTAAAGGCTGGAAGGAAAAGGTAGCTAATTATGCTACCTGTTGACTTGGATCTGGGTTCAATACATTCGAAGTCGCGCTTTTTGCTTTGTCAAAAAATGCCACTGGACCAATCTTGTGTTTACAACTGGGCTTGTTACCTTGGGCTTTTCTTCAAAAACTTTTGTTTAGACTTTTATAGCTCATATTTTGGATGTGCTTCTTGGTGCAACACTTTGATATTTGTGCTAGACATGATTTGTGGTTGCTTATCTTACTTTGTGTGTTTGTTTTTTCCATCTGGGAATGTCTTTGTCCTGCTACTTTTTCATTTTTTTATATACTAATGAACTAAGTATCGTACGTGCACGAGTAATGTCAATGTTATTTTGGAAATGATATTTTTATGAACTATAGGTGTCGCTTTCAAAAACTTTGACATTAGAGTTTGGTTGTCCGAACAGGTAGAACAACATGCTTGCCTACTGATTTTTACTTGATTTTGAAAGAGTTGGGGTAATAAGAAGTAGTAACTGATAGAGGTCGTACCCCACCAAATTAAAACAGATAAAATGCAGTATGTGAAAGTTGAACCAAGTCGTCTCCCAACGACCAATGTCCTTGTTCAAATCTTCAATTTCCATACAAACACAACACTATAACACAGGCGGGGGGTTTGGCAGATTCATAACGTTAATCAATAGATTTAATTAAATGCGACAGTGATTAAATGCAACAGTGATTAAAATGTATTGACATCCTTGATTCAAACACAATTTCACTTATCATAGGCCACCAAATTAACACCTCTGCCTTCTCTCAATCCACTAGATAATAACCCACTAAGCGAAAGTTACTATCCAGTTTCATTATGCAATTAAGCAATGCACACATCCAAAAATTCGTGACAACCAAGCTACAAACATTAAGCATGAACATAACCTAATCCAAACATATGCAATTAATCTGTTAATTAAGCATAAACAGATGAACCATATGCATTCCACGAATTCAAGATAAAGACATGGCAGATTTCACAAAACAAGCATAACCTCAAAGCTTCATTGCATTTTCATCAAGGAGTCAATACACGAATTTAGCTAGACATTGAAATAGGGCAATTAAACACTTCAAATTTGAATTCAACAAAATAGAACATCAAAAACCCTAACTTATGAATTCTTCAAACGCAAATTCAAGAACAAATAAGAATTTTAAAGCTTTAAATGAACCAAAATCGCTGTTATCATATAAAAATCGAAAACCTCATCAATGGGTGTTGTTCCAAGTCAATACAATCCACAAAATGAGATGCCCAAGCTACCAAATGAATCCAAAACGTAAAACCACAATGAGTGCTGTCAAATGCGCATGAAAATGGTAAAAACAAGTGCTAAAACGTGAAAAATGAAAGAAGGCACCTTTGTGGTCACCCACCAAAGCTTGAAAACGTGAATATGGAGGTTGGAAGAGATGAAGTGCGGTTGTTCATGCTAAAGACCTAAAATTCTCGTGGTCAAATCAACTCTACCACTACTATTTACAAAAATGCCACTACTAGGTGCAGAATTACAAAAATGTCACTATTGAGTCTCAAATGTTGGCCCATTCACTTAGATGATGTGGAAATGACGTGGAAATGATGTGGCAACTCTCTTCATCTGAATATTAACGTCCAAGCTTCAAAATTACTTCACCCAAATACCTAAAAATAATTAAAAAAGAAAATTAGGCCAAATAATGTGAAATTAACCTAAATTCAAAACAGTAGCCCAATAAAGTTCAACATATGAAAACACGTTAAAGATGACTCATCAACCTCTTGACAAAGGAGGCCATAGCAAATTTTGGAATTTAGGCGAATTGTTGCTTTTATGTGGATTTTGAGACTTGAAGGACTAATTGCTCCCCTAGAAGATTGTATGATCTTAGGAGCCTGGTTGCAGTCATATAAGATTTTTTCGGTCCTTGGAGACTAGTTGCTCCAATAGTAGATTTTTTAGTCCTAAGAGACCGATTACTCCCATTGTAGATTTTGGACCTAGGAGACTGGTTGCTTGCATAAAAGATTTTTTGATCCTAGGAGATTTGTTGCTCTTATAGTAGACTTTTGGACCTAAGAGACTGTTTGCTCGCATAGTAGATTGTTAAACCGAAGAGACTAGTTGCTCCCATACCAAATTTCTAAACCTAGGAGACTAGTTACTCCCACAACAAATTTTTAGACTTAGGAGACTAATTGGTCAACCAAATTATGTGTTTGGAGACTAGTTGCTCAACCAACATATCATCATTTAGGAGACTATTTGCTTGACCAAAGAGTTGGGAGACTAGTTGCTCAACCAACATATCATCATTTAGGAGAGTATTTGCTTGACCAAAGATTTGGGAGACTAGTTGCTCAACCAACATATAGAACGTCATTCAAGAGACTAATTATTTGACCAATGAGTTGGGAGACGAGTTGCTCAACCAACATATAGATCATTATTTGGAAGACTAATTGCTCAACCAATTATGTGTTGGGAGACTGGATGGTCAACTAACATATTGCTTTTTAGGAGACTATTTGCTCGACCAATGATATTGAATACCAGTTGCTCAACCAACATATTTGATCGCTAATGAACTTTTGTTAGCAATTAATTCCAGCAAGTGCACTAATGAAGAAACTGTGTCCCAGATCTCTAGCAATGAACAGATTAATAACATGACTATTGAGTATCCTTCTTAGAACTTATAATGAATCAAGAGAAGCATATGCATCCTTGACAAGAGTAACTTCTCTGAATAATCAGTGACGAAGGCCCACTCGAACTCACTTGCGGACCACCAAACACGATCCCCTCTCACCTCCTAACTATTTTGAAACGACTTTGCAATGAAATCGTAACTAAGGACAACACATTCACTGATTGAACTACCTGGTGTTCGAAGTTTTGATCCCTCACTGTTACACTACACGCACCACCTCCTCGGAGGGCGTGGTGTGGTAGTCCGATGCGAGCCACCATACATGACGGGCAACACTCCAATGGCGTATTCCTAAGGTTCTTCGTCCCAAACAACGACCTCTACTTCTTTGATTATGCGGTGAAACTTTATCATCGCCACTAAATTCAGGTACGGGCTGGATTCAGATCCAATCCTACCTGACAACCACAACTCCCAATGTTGTTGTTGTCCAATTCGTAATCGAAGTAACATTGAGCGGGTGGAACGTTCAGCTATTTCCATCTTCTTCAGAATAAATGGTACGATGCAGACAATGGTAAAAGAAAGGAAGAGGAATATTTGATTCGAAAAAAGATTATAATGAGACAAATTGAGGAGTCGAAGGATTTTATTTAAGTAATTAATAAGAGAAAAAAATTATGACGGTTAATAAAACTAACAGAAATAAAAATATTTTTGATGGTTTTACTTAACTGCTATAAAATAACTACTACGAAAAAATAGTTTTTCTGTAGTTATATATATATATATATATATATAATATAAACATAATATTATATTTTTTATATAAATGTTACTAGAAATAAAATAAAACAATAAATATATATATATATATATATATTAACATTTATATAAAAGAATTATTACAATAAGTAAAATTCGTATGTTGTAAAATTTTAATAAATGTTACTATGAAAATGTTACTAAAAATATATATTGTAACATTTTAAATAAATGTTAATATGAAAATGTTACCAAAAATGAAAAATGGTGTAGTGCCTAAGGGAAAAAAATGGTTTTACGAATTTTAGTTACTGGAAAATCAATATCTAAGTTTTGAGAATAAAGATAAAAGAATCAATTTTTTAATATTACAATATTTAAAATTAAAAGTTAGTTTCTATTTTGATTATTTTTATCGATTAAAATTTAGTTTTAAAACAAATAAAAATGACTAGAAAATAATTTTTAATTACTTCTTAACAATGCATGCGTTATTATTATTTTATATTTAATTAATTTCTAATAATACTGATATTATACCGTATATTTATTTATTTACAATAACATTTTTAAAACATGTTGGAATATTAGGAAATATTAGGATGTATATAGTAACATTTTTAGTAAATGTGATTGCACAAATGTTCTTTATAGTAACTATCTGACATTTTTAAGAAGTGTTACAATATTAATATTAATATTCTTTATAGTAACAATTTTAAGAAAATGTAACTATATTAACTATATTATACTAATAATAACATTTTTAATAAATGTAACTAGTTAAATGTTGTTGTAGCTGCTAAATGCAGTAGTGTACATTTTTTTTCGTTAGTTTCTCTAAAATTTAATTCCGCAATAACTTCTTCAATGATATATAAATTTTATAAATATTTAAAAGTTATTTATATTTATATATTGATGAGTTGAAATAAAATATTTTAAATTATCACTTATTATAATAATTTTTATACACTATTTTGTATATTATTTCTAACTATTAAATTTATTTGAGAAGTTGAATTATTTATTATATAAAAAATTAAATATTTTATTATAAATAATATATAATATTTTTTTTCACACAAAATTATTTATTTATTCATTCAATTTTAAATTTAATAAATTACATTAAACCATTATAAAAAATTATTTAATAATAATTCAATTTAATTATTATTATTATTATTATTATTCTAATTGAAAACATAACATATAAAATTAATGAATCTTATAAAATTTATTTTTATTATTAAATAGTAAATATAATTAAAAAAAAATCCGTGCATTAGTAGTTTGTTAACAAGTTGATGGTTTTGATGATACATTTCAACTTTAAAGTAGACCTATAAAAGAACTATCTACAACTTTTCACAAAAACTTGTGTGTAGAGTTCCCATTTTTCAATTTTATCCCTCAAACCCATGTAAACATTTCTCGTAATTTCAGAAAGTTGTAATTCAAAAATTAAAGTACACATACCCATGTTCAATAACACCAAAGTGGCCCCTCCCTACCCCATCCCAAAAAATAATACTACACAAGAAAATAAATACTCATCCATACACAATACTCTCCCATGCCCTATATATACTCTCTGCAACCATCCCCTTTCTACTCTGTCAATCAATTCACGCTTTCTCTCTCCCTTTTCTCTCACACTCCTTCATTCATCCTCTCTCTGTACACACACTCATACACAAACTTAGTAAACCAGTGACCAGAGCAGTAGCTCGCAACCCACCAAAGTGCATAGGTGGGATCGTATTGGATCCAGTTAAAACCTTTACCATAAACGTTTAGACTGAAGTCACCATAAACAACCTTTACTTTTTAGATAAACCCGACACTTCAAACGCAAAATCGAGTCTTCATTCTTAGCAAAAGAAGATGATAACGTGGAAAGACCTGTACACGGTGCTGACGGCAGTGGTGCCTCTGTACGTGGCCATGATCCTGGCTTACGGTTCCGTGCGGTGGTGGAAGATATTCTCGCCGGACCAGTGCTCGGGCATAAACCGGTTCGTGGCGATCTTCGCCGTGCCACTCCTCTCCTTTCACTTCATCTCTACAAACAACCCCTACGCCATGAACTTCCGCTTCATCGCCGCCGACACACTCCAAAAAATCATGATGCTCTTCGCCCTGACGCTCTGGACCAACCTCACCAAAACGGGTTCGCTGGAGTGGATGATCACCATCTTCTCCCTCTCCACGCTCCCCAACACACTCGTCATGGGCATCCCGCTCCTGATTGCCATGTACGGGGACTACTCTGGCTCCCTCATGGTTCAGGTCGTCGTGCTCCAGTGCATCATCTGGTACACCCTCCTCCTTTTCCTTTTCGAATACCGTGCTGCCAAAATCCTCATCATGGAACAATTTCCTGAAACCGCCGCCTCCATCGTCTCCTTCAAGGTCGACTCCGACGTTGTTTCACTCGACGGACGGGACTTTCTCGAAACAGATGCGGAGGTCGGCGACGACGGCAAGCTCCACGTCACAGTCAGGAAATCCAACGCCTCGCGACGGTCCTTCATGATGACCTCGCGGCCCTCCAACCTCACCGGTGCCGAGATTTACAGCCTCAGCTCCTCCCGTAATCCCACGCCACGTGGCTCCAACTTCAACCATGCCGATTTCTTCTCCATGATGGGGTACCAACCACGCCACTCTAATTTCACCGCCAATGATTTGTTCTCTTCCCGTGGACCCACTCCTCGATCTTCCAATTTCGAAGAAACCTCCACGCCTCAGCCCGTCACCATCGCTTCTCCCCGCTTTGGGTTTTACCCGACCCAGACCGTACCCGCTGCGTACCCACCGCCCAACCCGGAGTTCTCTTCCGCTCCTGCTAAACCCACAACCGTTACCAAGAACCAGAACCAGCAGACTCCTACCAAGGGTGCCCACGATGCGAAAGAGCTCCACATGTTCGTGTGGAGCTCCAGCGCGTCGCCGGTGTCGGAAAATGCGGGGCTCAACGTGTTCGGGAACACCGACCTTGGAAGCTCCGAACAACCTGACCAGGGTGCCAAGGAGATCAGGATGTTGGTGGCTGATAATGCGCACGTACAAAATGGTGAAGCAATCATCAAAGGTACCGATTCACCTTCTTTCCTTTTTTTCCCTTTTCAGGGTTAAATTGTTCTTTGCCGCTGTAATTGCAGTGGCAGAATCATTATTTGTCGAATTTTGTTTTAGATTTTGTTTTTGAGTTTGTTTAATTTGAAGTAGTCTAATTTCTCTTTCAATATATTTTCAATTTTAGTTTTAAAAATAACACTAAAAGCATTTTATGAGATTTTTTTGTATATTTTTTTGTTAATTTGTTATATTTCAATTTATGCCTTTAAAAAAAAAAACAGTAAACACTATCTATTTATTCAGTACATGTTAAACTTCGAAAGTAATTATTCTTGATGTTCAAAGAGAAGAATGAAATAAAAGACCTGTATATTTTGGGCAAGAAGCATTCATATGAAACACTTTTGTCCGTTTTTCGTGGAACAAAGTTCGTAAAAACTACTAATTTTTGTTATTCTTAACTCTAATTAATCGTTAAATTGATTCCACTAAATTAATAAATTTTACTCAAGACGGTTTAAATGGCTAGGTTTATTTTGGAATAATTAACGTTTGTTTTAATTATAACCATAACATTTGTTATAAGAAACCTTGTGACTGTAATTGTGATTTGAAATGTGTCATTGGGGAAGTTTTAAATTTTGGTTGTACAATGATAGCAATTTGGAATGATACTTAATGAGATTGTTTTGGTTCTAAATTGAAGGTGGTTTGGAGGCGGAACTTGGTGGGGAAGAGTTCAAGTTTCCGGTGAACGGCGGAGAACAGGTGGAGGAAGAGAAGGATAAAGAGAGAGAAAAAGAGGGGCTGAATGGATTGAACAAGTTGGGGTCGAGTTCCACGGCGGAGCTCCACCCGAAAGTTGGCGGAGCCGGCGAGCCTACCGGCGGCGGAAAGCACATGCCTCCGGCGAGTGTGATGACTCGTCTCATTCTGATCATGGTGTGGAGGAAGCTTATCCGCAACCCCAACACGTACTCCAGCCTCATTGGTGTGGTATGGTCTCTCGTTGCTTTCAGGTAGGTGAATCAAAGTCAACAGCATTAGAAACTTTTGACTAAAAAGCATCGTATGAAAAAGAAAAACAATTAACAAAATGTATTTTAACTTTTTACACTCGATTTTGTATGTTTAATTTTAAGATTGAAAAAGTAATTCTGGGAGTAATAAAAATATAGTCTAAGATTTAATTAGGGCAACAAAATGAGGCATGACTACTTTCCCTTCCTCTCACTTTTTGGTGATTTGATTGAGTAATGTTGTACTAATTATTAATGGTTAGTGACACATGGTGTTGTTCACGGTTAATGATGACGTACAGGTGGCACGTGCACATGCCCAAAATAATAGAGAAATCAATTTCCATACTGTCTGATGCTGGTCTTGGAATGGCAATGTTCAGCTTAGGTGAGTGGTCGCAAATCCATTCTCCAAATCCATATTCCTGCAATAATTTCATTCTCTATCCACAACACAAATTGCTTTCACTTTTACATCCACACCATTATTTTATTACTATTGCCCCTCCACTTTTTAGTGTACGTGTGAATTTTCAGTTTTTCATTCCAAAACTTTTTAGTGTAAATCGAGATTCTGCATGTGATTGAGTGATCCCACTTTAAATATGTTTAGATAACTCTTATTGTTGAGTGTGTTAAAACATCGAACAGTGGGTATGCATGAATTTGGGATAAAGAAAGTAGTAAACAATTCATAGCCGTCCATGTTGGTGATGTTTGTTAGCAACAAGTAATGATCAAGATGATCTTGTTCACCTGTTCAGCATAATGTCCCGACACGTGGGGTCGGGTCATAAACAAGACCACTCTTCTGAGGACAACACTTCTGGTGAAGCCTATAATTTTGAATAATCAAGCAATGGTGGTTTGAATTAGACGAATTAATTACCATCTTTCATCTAGGGTTAGTTTCAAAATCTTATTAATGTGGAAAACAATAATATAAAGGAAAAAAAAGCAATAAGTTGTGAGTGGAACAGAATATGAACGTTGCTATTTTATGTGTTCGTTGTTGAAGATTGGATGTGATTGATGTTTTATAGGTCTGTTTATGGCACTTCAACCAAAGATAATTGCATGTGGAAACTCTGTGGCTACATTTGCTATGGCTATTAGATTCCTCACTGGTCCAGCCGTTATGGCTGCAGCTTCCATCGCAGTTGGGCTCCGTGGCACTCTCTTACACGTAGCCATTGTTCAGGTTATTACTAACTTCAACTTTTTCTTACGCATTTATGTCTTCACAAAACTGGTGAAACAAAGTGAAATAATGTGCCAGTTTAATACTTTAAGAAAATCATGGTCACATTTATGTCACAGTTGCAGTAACAGTGTTGGAAAGAGTGTTACAAAGAGCCTCGATTACATTTCTCTATATGAAACTCTGAAAAAGTAGAGCAGAGGTCCACCTTATCGTTTTCTTCATTTATTTTTAATTTACTTTTCACACGTATACATTTACAATTTTGTTTTTTTTTTAATTTTAATTGCTGTAAACAAAATCGAATCAAGAATGCTAATTTACAAAAATTACGTGATGACATATATTAAATCAATAAGATATTCATGCATTTAATAAGCTTTTATTTACACTGACCAAATTGAAAACTTTTACACATGTAGGAACTTTATTACGATCACTCACCAACCGTTTAGAGTCATGACACATTTGCTCATAATATTAAATTCAATACTGTTTCTATAATAATCATAAACATTAGATTCTTATTAATTACCATTACCAAAATATTTAAGAAAGGTTGAAAATGACAACCAATATATAAAGATCCACAGATCGATACGATGCATAATTTTTCATTTTGTCGTGCCCACAACATTTATTATCCTATTGCCGAAAATTAATGACCAAAAGTACAATTTTAAATTATCTTAATTTTAGTTGATGTCTGACTTTTTTACTGTATGTATTTTTTTTTTCAGAAGGACATTATAAAAATAATATTAGGAATGTAGAGTTGTTTTTTTAATATAAATAATATATGTGGTAGAAAATTGTTAAATTTTGCTAACGTTGTTGTTGCATTATAGGCTGCACTTCCTCAAGGGATTGTTCCCTTTGTGTTTGCTAAGGAGTACAATGTTCATCCAGCCATTCTTAGCACAGCGTAAGCAATCGAAGAACCTCTTTATTTTCTTCATCACAATTTTGTTGCCATGAACAAAAACAAATTAACCTTTCTTCTTTATCTTCTCTGATAAATTAATTGCAGGGTTATATTTGGGATGTTGATAGCACTTCCGATTACTCTTGTCTACTACATTCTCCTTGGTTTATGATATTCCTATGCCAAAGTAACCAAGATTGAAGGGAAAAAAAATCATGCAAGTGAATTTCAACCTTTGATATGCTTTTTGAAATTGGAGGAACCTGTCACTAACTAGTAATTTCACAACAGAGAAGATGCGATTGAAAGTTTTCAAGAGATTGGGAAATTGAGAAAATATGAGAGTTTGGAGTCCATGATGGTGATTAATTTTGAAGAACCTCAAAGAGGAAGGAATAATAGAGACATAACAGAGGAAAACTAGAGTTAGAAGGTCAACGATAACTATAAATGGTTCCTTATTTATCAGCAGCTTTTGTAAATTTTATGAGAAAATCCCGTTTGGGTCATCAAATTAAGAACATGGTTTAGTGAGTCAGTAGAGGAAACCAAATGAATAAGATCAGCATAAGGTAGTCTTTCGTTTTATTTTTTCTGATTTATTATTATTATTATTATTATTATATTTAGTTGAACAAATTAACTTTTTCTTTTATTTTAATTCAATAAAGTATTTAGAGATGAAAACGGACTTGCAGGATATAGATAGTAGTCTCTCGTATCCTACCTACAGGATAATTGTTCATTTCATATCTGTTCACATATCCATGTGGGTATCAATTATACGGGTATTCACAAATATCCGCGAATATTTATAAAAAAAAAATTAAAATATTTAATAACATATTTTAACCATAAATTCAAATAAAATACAATACATAACATTCATAAATTTCAAACAAAGTTCAAATAACTCATTTAAATAGTATTGAATGACAGTTTATAAAGAAATAAAGATTTTCTAAAACAAAGTGCTAATATTTTAATCATGTTTTTTATTTTTTATTTTTAATTTAAATTAGAGTATAGTGGGTACATGTATCCACATGTACGAATACTATGATACTTGTACCCCGTCCTGTTATCATGCAGGTATAAAAGTACACATACCCATTACACAAAGATATCCATTTACAATATTTGTTTCCTACTCATTGCGAGTTTTATCCGTGGATACCCGCGAGTACAAATTTTTTTGACATCCTTAAAAGTGCTATTGTAAGTCAACCTTTATAATAGTTAATAGAAAGTCACTTTAGAAAGTAGATTATACAAAAAATTTTATACATAAAGCACGATAATTAAATTTAGAATTAAATATTTTTTTGTCAAATTGTTAACGTCTTATAAGTGGACAGTCCAAACCATCTTATAGTTCTAGTTTACTATCAAATCGTAGTAGAATACTTTGTCATGGATGTTTTTCTAAATATTTGATAACCTTTAAGGTTGCCTCCCAATGTTCTTTACAAGGTTTATCCATAAACTAAGATAAAATGTGTACAGGATAAGCAAGATAATTCTAGTCAAAGGCAAAAAGATTAATCACCCAATAAACTTATGACGTTATTAGAATCTACAAGCTTGGCACCTAATAAACTTATGTCTTCAATAAATTCCAACGCATGTTTTCATTGACAAGGATAAATTCCCTCGAGATTACGGACTATCTCTAACCCCAAAAATATTTTAAGACTTCATATGAAAGCAAGGAATACGTTAGCTTTAAAAATTATCATTGTTGAAATATTGTTGCTTGCAATAATTAAGTTATCCACATAAGCTAGCACATAAAGATGTATTTCTCCCATGTGCAATGTAAATAGTGAGTAATATGAAAGGATTGGGTAAAGCCATAACATTTTAAGGCAATAGCCAAATTAGAAAACCAACAACGATCGAGGAGTTTGTTTTATGACATAAATGACTCTTTCAACCTACAAACTAAATTTGGGTCAGTGTTTTTAAAACCTGTCGGAACTTTCGTGTACACCTCCACAACCAAATCACCATGGAGAAACACATTATGTACATCCATTTGGTGAACATGCCATTTTTAATTGTTGCCACTCCTAAGAAGGTACGTATGGTCACAATTTTTGTCACTATGGCAAATGTTTTATCATAGTTTATTCCCTCTTTGATGATGTACATATACAATAAGTATTACTTTTAAAAGCTTTATTCTCCTATCTAAGTGATGTTTTATTTTGTATACCCATTTATTTCTAAGAGCTTTCTTTCCATGCGATAGTTTCATTAGAATCCATCTTTCATTTTGTTCCAAGGGTTAAATCTTGTTGGCCATTACAACACGCCAACCACAATCCTTTACGATTTCCTTAAAATTCTTAATTTATTTCCTCGTTGTCACAATTGCAACAAAATTTCGATGTCTAATAGAAAATCGTTCACTATTTATAAAGTAAGTAATATGATAAGGAGTACTTGAGGCATATTGTTGAGAAGATGAACTTACTTTACTTTTCTAATGACATGAGTGACAAAATCATTATACATTGTTGATAAAATTTTGTTTCTCATCCCGTTCCCATTTTTTTCTCCATATTTTCTTATTGAACCAGCATACATCATCGGTCTCATTAACTCCATGTAGAGGCACTACCTCACCATCAACACCACTTGTAGTTACTCACTCATCAATTGCCATAGTAGTTTCATGATAGTCTTAACACAACCTCCTTTGAAGTTAGGTTTCTCTTCTCCTTACAAGGACACAAACACACACCCCATTGCATCATAATTCTCTCGTCCAATATCATCACTAATATTCTCAAAATCATAATTAATTTGAGGAGTATAAAGAGTGTAGTCTTATAACCCAACAAAAGGAAATTCATGTTCATAAAATTTCACATCTCACTAGTGCAAAAAAGGCTTATAACGTCACAAGTTCCACGTCGATGACCAAAAATCAACGTTAAATATGAGCGATGGCAATGTTGTAAATACGTCCAAATTGACGTCAGACCACTTACAAAGACATCAATTTTGAATTTGACATCAGCCCTAGGGCCAACAAATGTTAAAAAATGTCAAACTACCCTAGGTCTAACTTTTTTTAAACATTATTGGCCCTAGGGCCGACGTCAAATTGGAAATCGACGTCTATTGTGAGGGGGTCAAACGCCCATTTGGCTTTTAAAATTTCAAAAATAACAGTTAGTGTCCTCACCTTTCTCTTTCTCGTTTGCAAAGAACCTTCTGCCAAAGTGCAACGATGGTGCTAAACTTGTAGGAACAAGTTCTTCAACCGATTTCACTATCCCAAATTGCATTTCGCATTAAGGATGGTGATTTCATTCACTAGCCATTGTTGTGTCCTAAAGGTTGTGCTTTTGTTTTTTACATAAAATTCATTATAAATGTTGGCATGGAAACAATATGCATGATAACTTTATGCCTAGATGCTGAGACATGATTTTGGGTGGTTTAAGACGTAATTCCATGAATCTCTAGGTGAGATCTCATGGTGGTGCCTCATTGGTCAGGACGTAATTCCACGATGGTTTTGTGGTGATGCCTCATGGTCAGGACATAATTCCATGACCCCTGTTAGTGGAATTTCATGGTGGTGCCTCATGGTTAGGACGTAATTCCACGAAGGTTCGTGGTGGTGCCTCATTATATAATTTAGTAAGGATTGCATCTTGACACTAAGCAGTCAGTTAGTCTCACGTAGAGCGTACTAACTCAAGTGGTGAGAGTAGCAGAAGGCCCTGTTCTTTGGCAGGATAATGGCCTTAGATGTTTGAAGACTAACCTTGTGAGTGGTAGGGTGAAACCCATTAGCAATTGGCTCTGCAATGCAGTAGAGGCCACCACAAGTGCAAGTATCCAGTGAATCCCACTGATTATATGTATCTGGATAATCGTGTCTTGAGTCTTAGTGTTTTGTTTGCTGATCATCACATGCTCGATTGATGTTTGTATGTTTGGCTATAAAATTGTATGCAATTGTATGATAAAATGTTTTTTTTACTCTAGCTTACCCTTTCTGTTTGTTTGTATGTTCTATGTGTGGTTTTCCTCATTTTGCGATGATCATCAATTTATTGATGTGAGCATATGGGAGAACTCCTCGTGGTCGTGATGGAGATTCCGCTGCTTAGCTTGTCTTGGGTCGGATCCCGCTTTTCAGAGCTCTCTTTTAGGGTTATAGCTCATGTATTACCTTGCTCTCTGAGCATTTATTTTAAATACTGTTGGACCCTTATTTTGTTTTGTGAATGACATCATGGTGTGCTTTAGTATTTCCCTCTAAGTATTCTTGGATAATTGTAAGGAGTGACATTAATACTCCACAACTTTGCTCTTATTATTATACTGTGTGATGTTTCATTTAATTATGTTATTATTTAAATGGGACATTACATCATGTTACATCAAAATAAATTTCATATTTTCTTCAACAATAGTTCAATACAAACGATTCTTTAATTAAGTAAGCCATAGATATAAAGTTGAACTACATGCCAAGGTAAAGTACGCACTGCTACATGCACTGTTGGAAGATGAAACTAATGAGAATTCTGACAATTCAAAACCAGAATCAAAAGGTCATTCTAATCTCATGGTCGATACTCAATTGAATGCTCATAAAGAAACCTAATGTAGATAAGGTAACTGTTCCGATCCGGTCCTATGGGTTAGGTATAAGGTCAAGAACAAGAATCCCTTTTTCCAGCTTTCAAAGACAATCTCTTTATTTCTCAATTAGAATGTGATTTCTTTATGAATAATTTTCGAGAACCCTTCACGAGAAAGGGAGAAAAGAGAAGGTCCCTTTTTCCTTCCTTTATTCTCCATATATATAGAAGTTTTTGCTTGTAACTGCCTCTAAATTATCCGGGTTTTAAGCCAACTGGACCCTCACTCCTATATGCCTTCTTGATATTTAGGAAACCACCTCCTAGTATCTAGCACCACTCTTGGTGGAGCTCCAAAGGTGCATGAAGAGCTCCATGAGCAGCGGAAATGGATGAAGGAATGGAGGCAAGTTGGAAGGCACTTGCAAGCAATGGAAGGTGAAAGAGGTGATAGGATTTCTTAATCTATGCTAGCCTAAGGAAGGTGGCTAGAGGTAGAGAGAGGAAATCTCTAGAAAGAGGTGACTCTCAAAGGTAATAGAGGGATGAGTGCTCTCAACTCAAGTTTCATCTATTGCATAAAATTTCAAGAGTGTCTACAAATGAGTGAAATTTTGGCTTTTGTATGAAGCCATTTACACATGAGAAAGGAGAGCCATTGGATGGAGTGGGCCTTGATCTTGGCCCTTAGATGAAGCTTGGAGAAGGAGGCTTGATCTTGGCCATTGGATGATGCTTTGGAAAAGGAGGAAGCATTCCTAACCCTTGGATGCTTTGGATCCATGAGGTGTAGGAAGAAGTGTTGACTTCCACTTAGTCCACCTTGGCTCTTTTGATAGCTCATGGCCAAATTTCCTATTGGGCTTAGTCAAGCCCAATTTTATCAATTGAACTACTCATTGTTTGACTTATTATTCTAGAAAGCAAAGCCTAAACAATGGGCCAATATTATTGCTATTCTATTGCTCTTTGAGACACCTCTTCAAATCTTCACATCTTTTTTGCCCCATGAGAAGTCCATGTGGGTTTGGGCCATCTTGAATGAAGCCCAATTGGATCTTTTTGAGCATGCTCCTTGTTATTGGGCCTCTTGATGGGCTTGGGCTTGAAGGTGAATGTGGGCCATGCATTGGGCCTTGAGCATGATTTAGGCCTAGGCGTTGACCCAAGTTATAAGCCTTGTTGGGATCACATCATCCCCTCCCACTTGAAGAGGATCTGACCTCAGATCAAGATGGTTGTTTAAGGCTCACAACAACCAAATTTGAGGTTCCACCAGGATCAAACACATATCTGCAATAGTCATAAAATAAAATGGCATTAAAATCATGGAGACCATGCAGCATACAGGAATGTGGAATTTGTGAAAATGGGCTTATAAAATGGAAAAGGGTTGATAATAGGCCCACTTCACAAAAAAATGTCTTACACTTTGACTTAGATGATTTTTGAAAAGAGTTTTAAAGTCAAAGTGTATTTTGGTACAATATGATGAGGAATATGAAATAAGTGAATGAGATGGAGAACAAAATGTTTGAGAGGGAAACAAAACAAAAGATTTAATGACAAAGTGAGAAGAGTTTAAAGATGAGAGAACTCCCTTTGGAAATTTGATCCTCATGGAAGGAATTGGTGAAGGATGGTACACCAAATCCCTAACAATGAGTTCCTTTTTTGCTTTTGAATTGCTCTTTAACTGTACCACTTGTAATTATATTTCAAGCTCACTCTCTGTTTTTAATTTCTCTCTTGCTTTAAAGTCTTTTCTCTCATTCTCTTCTTTGGCTTTTCTAATATTCTCCTCTTTTGCCTTTTCTTCTTCATCTCTTTTCTTTTTCGCTTTTATCTCTTTGTCCTCTTGTTCTCTTTTAGCACAAAGCTTCTCAAGCTCTTCTTTTTATCTCTTCTTTTCATACTCTCAAAGCTTTTTAAGTTTTGCTTGCTCTTTCTTATGTTTTGCTCTCTTTCTTTGTTCACTCAAGAGCAAGTCCAATTTGTGCTTAAAATCTTTTTCTACTCTAGAAAACTTAGCAAGATTTTGGATGAAAGCATCCCCTATGTCAATGAAGTTTTCTATCCTAGCTTGTTGCTCTTTAGTGATCCTAAATGAAGGGGGAATGAAATGTTTCCACATGCATGTTTTTAATTCATAAAATGTGTTAATGCATGATTTTCTCCCCTTTTTCACTTTATATTGCCTCTCTTGCCACCACTCAGATGCACGTCCTATAAACCTAGAAGTAACATGCCTAAGAATGTCAAATTGACTATATTTACTAAACAATGGTTGCACCAATTTCTTTGTATCCCACATCTAATCTCTAAATGATATTGGTCCTATATCCTCCCCAAAGAATGGAATGTCACTATGAAATGTATGATGCAACTAATCACTACCATGCTTATGCAACCTAACATGGGGGCTATGGAGCTTGTTGAACCAGTGAATGTTTCGGTCCGACCTTCCAGTTACGAAGCGGTTCATGGTGATTGAATGAACTTATGCAACTTGAACAAAGTGTGGTAGAGGAAATCAATCACAAGTGGACCTCCAGGTTAGGCGAGGTGAGTCTTTAAGACTTGTTAAATACCAAGGCCAATCCTTGCTAAGATACACTTGTAAGAGGTTTCAAAGATCATACAATTGTCTAAGTGTTAAGTAAATAGAATCACTTGAGTCACTAAGCACAAAACAAGCAAACAAGACTCAAATAAATTTAACACTAAAAACGAACCCCTAATTGGTAAAATTTTAGAGACTTTGGTCTCAAAAATCAAGCCACTATGCAACGTGAAAACATGAATCTAAACTATGCGACCTAATGTAAGGTGAGAAAGCACTTAGAACTTTCAACACACTTACAACTAAAAGCGAATTACTAATGGATGATAAAGGTTCTACTTAGGAGATGGGATTTAACACCTTGTGGTTCCCCAAGACACCTAAGTAGGCCAAAATACAAGTTCAAAGAGAATTAAAATTGGTACACAAAATTTAGGCAAAGAGGAGCAACCCAAGAGCACTAAACTTTTAGAGAACTTTGAGTAGAAAATAAGGCACAAAGGATGCTCCAAATTGACCAAAAGAAGTGACCAAATTGTAGAAAAACTAGTAAACTAAAAGATGCAACAATTACAAGCCACAATGGCCAACAAAATGCTTGAAATTGGTGTTGGAAGCTACTCCC
>Ga0214542_1005366_pt1 | contig 24396 bp, 17 predicted proteins | sample CNSS1metaG_FD_160096 | JGI IMG/M metagenome (GOLD analysis project Ga0214542, IMG submission 160096) | Root nodule microbial communities from cowpea collected in UCLA plant growth center, Los Angeles, California, USA - CNSS1 | ecosystem: Host-associated > Plants > Roots > Nodule | place: USA...
GGGCCAAAACGGGCCAGCCCGGCCCGTAAGACAAAAACAGGTGGAGGACACTGCACACATTCATGGAAATTACGAACACACATACCCACAATTCGTTTTTCTTCTTTTCTTAATTTTTTCCTATTCCTTTGCCACCCTTTTTGTTATTCCCCGTGCAAACATCAAATCAAACCCATTTTTGTTATTCCTATTCCTTTGCCACCCATTCCTACTGCGCGCACCCCCCACCCCACCACCAAACCACAACGCGACTCTTCTTCTCACCTCTGCGCCACACACACACAGCGTCGCTTCTCCACCACCACCCGCTCTCGCCGCCGATTGTCTCCACCCCGGCAGACTCCGATCCCCTTCTCTCCCCGCCGCAGTACTTTCCAAACCCTAACTCCCCCGACGCTTCCTCTTACCTCGACCCTCCTTCCTATGCTGAAGCCGTTTTCACGTCCTTTGATGGCGAAACAAACGGCGTCGACGCTCCGTCGCCGTGACTTTCCCTCTCCGTCTCTCGATCTCCGTCTTCGAGCTCTGAGTATTTGAATATAACCGTTTCGAACCCCGTCAAGGAGCAGGAAACCTCGAATTCGATTGTTCCGGGAAGCAACAGTTACGTGACCTATTTGATCACCACGTCGACGCTGGCCACCACGTGGCTGCCAGAAGCAAGAAAACAGCTCCGTGTACGGAGAACGCAGAGCCACCGTCAAACACTGCGATTGGCGGACGATTCTGACCGCCACGACCACCGCCAACACAGGTTTGTTTGTAATTTCCGTTGTGGTTCTCTTTCTCCCGATTTGTAAGCTAAATTCATGATTTCGTAACCCTAGATTTTGTAACCTCTTCAATTTTCCCCCAATTTCAATTTGGTATGATTTCCCCCAATTTCAATTTCGTTTCATCATGGACTATTGTTGTATTAATGCATATGCAGTATGTTAATGTAAGCATATTTGCATGTAGTCAACTAAATTTGAAATGAAAAGATTTAAAATTTGATTTTGGGCCACAAAATGAACATATCAGGAAAAGGATGGCGGGCCGGCCCGCCGGCCCACCGGCCCGCCACCCCACGGGCCGGGCCCAAAAAAACAACCCATTTTGCCTTGTCGGACCAGCCCGGCCCGACCCATTTAAAACGGGCCAAAAACGGGCCGGGCCAAAACGGGCCGGGCTGGCCCGTTTTGACATCCCTACCCATGGATACCCGCAAATATTTATAAAAAAAAATTATAATTTTTAAAATAAAATTTAAATAAAAATACAAAAAATATAAATTAAATTAAATAAAAATTAAATTTTAATTTTAATTTTAATTAAACTTAAACTAATAAAATATAATTTTAATTAAATTTAAGTTAATAAAATATAAATTAAATTTTAATTTTAATTTTTTTTCATGATACCGCACCTGATTCATTTATGAACGGATATTAAAACACCCGTCATCCTCTATTCGTGAATAAAAATATTTACAAGTACCAACTATCAATTGCAAATTTTATCTGTTGATATCTACAGACATGAATATTTTTGTCTTCCCTAATTGTATATTGTATTTCCTTTCTTTGTTGTTTTTTATGAGAATTTTATCCCTTTACTGTATCAAGAAATAAACGCAGTTAATTTTCGGTATTTTCTTCTTAAACTGTGTTATGATTTGTTTCCTATTAGTTTCTGATTTTAGTTTAACATGATATGTTATATTATTAGGATAGCAGCGTAGCCTCGTCCTTTTACTGCATTGAACAACACACGTAAAAATCATCTTACATTACCCTACACTTTTTGCGTAGTGATAATAAAATTATTATTATTGTAAAATCCATGTATGTACAGGAACAACTTTTAGATATATACTAAACAAGATCATTTACTAAAGTCCACCTAAAAGTTAGACTTTGTAATTTAAAATTTAAAGTAAAACTATGCCTAATTTTGTCACTTTTATAATTATTGTCATGATTGTAATGACTATATTCTGGAATTCAATTTGAGTGTTGGTTAGCCTCCTTATATACATTTGAAGCTTTTAATGCTTTCTCAGTTTTTGTTTTACGCTGCTAGATTTTTGTGGGGTTACGCTGGTATAAAAGTTCAGGGAAGCGTTTTATATTTATGTAAGGATACTGCATGAACTCACTTCTTTCCTGAACTATAAACCGTGAATATCAGTGTAGACAAAACATTAGAATGGTTAAAATAATCTTAGTAATAGTGCTACATTTGCTGTAATCAGAATGATCGAAAATAGATCCTGTAGCCTCTACCTTTGCTACAGTATCTGCATATCTTTCCGTGAATGATAACATTTAGCGGATATTGGAAAAAATTCTTTTAAGGGAATTGTACGTTGTTATGTAGAGAGAGAAATTACTAAAACAAATTAAATATTCCAAATAGAAATTAGTTTCTACATTGATTAAGGTCATAACTAATATTTAAAGTAGGCCAATATTATATAATGAAATTATTTACACCTTTTTTATGATGGTTCTGTTCTGACCAACGTAGGAAAAGAATTTTCTATGTTGATTATCTAACAAACATCTTTATTAAGTCATCATAATTTATATTAATTTTATAAAGAGTTAAATATGTTTTTGGTCTCTTACCTCTCCGTGAATTTTGGAATTAGTTAATTTTGAAACTTTGGACCAATTTAGTTCTACATCTTTCGAAATACGTGGATTTAGTCCTTTTAATCCTATTTTGTTAGGTTTATTTGATATTTCGTACACGATTTAGGATTTTATTTGAGTTGTTTATATTGTTTGACACATTTTGGCTCTAATATTAAGTTAAATACTAATATGAAACGCACTTGAAATATCAAATAAATTTAACAATGATTAAAAGAACTAAATTCATGTATTTTGAGATATGAAAGACTAAATTGGTCCCAAATTTCAAAATAGACTAATTTTAAAATTCACTAAAAGTTAAGGGATCAAAAACATATTTAACCTTTCTATAAACTTAAAGTCTAAACTAATCCTTAAAAATATAGTGCAAATTTGTAATTTCAATATCTGTTAGCTGTACTTGTCTTAATGTCTTTTTTTTTGGGGATTTTTTTAAAAGATTATATCTGGACGTACATATCAAATGAATATTAATTTTTTTTAAAATTAATAAATTAAAATAGTTTGTAAGATCATGACTATATTTGACAAAATTTAGTTGAAAACAGAAAAAATGAAGTGCCTTCTACATAACTTGATGGTTTGTTATTATAGTTATACGGCCAGTTATTTCGAACTATCGGCGTTGAGTTATATATTTTTCGTATATGAACTGTGATTATAGTTATTGAGAGATTGTGGTTATGTATATATATAATATTGATCTTATACATATAAGACATTTAACACCACTTTTACCTTAAATATTAAGATAATGATATTATGGGTCTTTATTCTTATATAGTGTTTAATTTTGTTTTTTATAGTGAAATTTTAACTCACACTTCGACCATTATTACCAACATATCTGAAAACTGTAATAAAACTTATAAATATAAATGAAAAAAATGGTATATTTAAAATATACGTAAAACAAATAGCATCAGCGCAAATAACGAGAAATAAAATTAAAGTGTGTTTCGTTTAGGCTATGGTGCTTATTATGTTGAAACAAAAACAGAGACTTCCTGGCAGATAATAAACCAAAATAGGTAACAGAACATCGAACTGCAGCGATCTATATTTCATAATGCACTATTTTTGTCGAGGATTTCGTAATGAATAAAAGAACTGAAGAAGCAACAATGAGAAACCAAATAAAGCCAAAGAAGCACAAGCGAGGAGTAAAATAAACATGAATTTCTTAACTCTGAGCTATACTCAAAGAAACACAAGGAAAGTATGAGCAAAAATTAATTGCACACAAGGACTAATTCCATAACTCAAGGGATCTACTGTTCTCATAGAAGATAAATGACTCACCAGAAGTCACATTAGACAATATTCTTTATAAATCTAATGAGGGGGTTTTTCTTTGACACAGGCTTCGTTTCTATGTCATTTGATTCACCACATATCAGATACACAACTGTGTTCTTGACTACCAATTCTTGAGAAAAAGTCAAAAAAATTTCCACCCTGTCTCCTGATTCTAAATTTGAGATTATACCTTGCCAATCTATATCATTAAAGGAAATTACCGTTCCATGGTTGTGTATCTGCAATGTGCATTTTGTGTGATTAACAATTAAGACACTTCTAAGGCATTCAGTTGCCACAATTTCAAAGGTTGATAAGTAAACGAAACACAAAGCCATTCCATTTATGACACGATCTTGAGGCACAGTGAAAGAAACAGAATGCCCCTCACCCATATGAGCCAACCAATAAGGACCATTGTCCACCGGGAGAGAAACATCACATGACTCACTGCGTGCTAATACCTGTATCGTGAGATAAATAAGGGTATGTTTAGTTAAACAAAAAAGTAATACATGATTAACACAAATGTGGTATAATAGTTTTGTCTGTGATCTACTAGATACTTCATTAGGATTATTTCGTGCTCTCTTCATTAATAGCTAAAATGATGCTGAAGGTAACGAACAAAGGAAAAGCTAGAGGAGAACCTGAGAAATGCTATCACTGAAAGCATCGAAGAACTCTTTGCATCTTCCTACACCAATCAAAGAAGACCTAAAGTGCGGCTTTGAAGTGTCTGATTCTGTAATATTTACACGATATTCGACCACAATAATTTCTACTTGCTTAGATAGTTGAAACTCGGTGTCACATTGTACCAAAACGCTTCGAAGATTTGCAAGGCTACTAAACAATGGTGCAATATCATCCCAACTATTAACCTCCATATCCATGCAAAACGAACGAATATAAGATAAGGGATGCATTGATGGCGACATCCAAGACCGAATGATAAAAAGAAAAAGATTATGTGATAATCCCTCACATCCTCGTAGGGATATATATGCAGTAGTTTTTGAGCTTACAAGTGAAAAAGGCACTTGTTTCACAACTGTATTTTCAGCAATTAGAGTTATCAAGCATTCCATTTGCACTATATCTTTCTCCAATAGGTCAATCTTCGAACAACCAGAAACAATGAGAGTTTTTAAAGATTTCAACATATATATCTCTCTGGGGAGATTTCTTAGACCTGTACAGTCCTTCAAATTTAGCAGTGTAAGATTGTAGAGACATCCAATAGATCGGTGCACTTCGCGCAAACTTGGGCAATCTTTGAGAATGAGTTGTTCCAGACTTGGTAGTCTGGAAAAGTCAGGGGTTTTTGTCAAGTACTTGGAGTGACTAAGATTAAGGACTTTTAGCGATACCCAAACCTTCAAGAAGATGATTTTATGATCATATATTAGAGAAGAAAATGATGAAATAAAATAGTTATAAGTGGAAACAAATACGATATATATTTCGAGTTAAGTTTTTAAAGAAAATGTCGGGTAATAAAAACCTGGGATTCTTTCCAAACGAGTCGAAGAAGACTGTATTTTAAATCAACCACTATTGCATCATGCAGATAAAAGTCGTTTGGTAGGTATTCTGAAGAAAACCCTTGCAAACTGATACATCTCAGTTTCTTAAAGAGGTACTCAGAGTGTCCACCGAGTTTCAGCATTCTTGATGTGTCTCTTACCTGTAAAGGATAAGGTTTGAAGAAATCTCTTAACGTCTGGAAAACAAATATATATATATTGCACATGAGAAAGCAAAACCAAAAGAAGTTTCAAAACCATAGATTAAGAATGTTCTTACAGTATTCTTTGACGGCGCATGTTTCATATCCTCATCAAGCCACAGCCGACTATTTTCAGGTTCGTTTCTTGAAATTTCACGAATAATTTCTCTTCCCATATCTCGTAGCAAAGGATGCATTCCAAATTTATTATTCTTTTTTACTTTTACGAAACTACGTTCTATGAGAACTCTTATTGCAGTATCAGCGTCTATTCCACAACCATTTAGGATTTTCGTAAAATAAGCTCTGCCTTTACCAACAAAGAAACAACATATATCAAGGAATAAATCTTTTTCCATTTGATTAGGTAAACCGTCAAAGCTTATTTTCAATATCTGTAGAACTTCATGCTGGGGAATTTTCACTAATTTGAACAATACTCTTTGCCATTCTTCTTTCGTCCTTTCACATAAATAAGTACCAATGACTTCAAGAGCTAGAGGTAGTCCTCCACAACGAGTAACTATTGTTTTAGCAAGTTCATGGAATTCTTCTTTCGGTTTTGCTTCTCTAAATGCGTGCCAACTAAGAAGCTCGAGGGACTCGTTTTCGTTCATTGGATTTATCCGAAAAACAGCATCAACTTGACGTGCCCTTAGTAGGTGTTCATGTCTTGTTGTAACGATTATTACAGTTCCTTTGCCTGACCATGCACGAGATTCCCATAGGTCTAATAATGGACCATGCTCATTCAGATCGTCAAGTACAATGAGCACCCTTTTCTGAAAAAGCCTTTCCCGAATCATACTTCTTCCCATCTCATCGCTATGTATCTCTACCTTTGTTTTTAGGACATCTGAAAGAAGTTTTTCTTGTAAATGAACATACCCTCTTGTTCGACTAACTTGTGCATTATCTTCAATAAAACTTTTCTCGATGAATGTATCATGAATTTCATTGTAGATGGCTTTGGCCACAGTGGTTTTACCAGATCCATCCATTCCATATATACCTATCATACAAACTTCCGTGGATTTATTTTCGATAGTGCGAATCACATCTTCCACGTAGGATTGTAATCCAACTGGAAATTTAGTAGCAGACAGGGCTGGTAAATAAAGAATCCTCTTAACAATTGTGTCCACGAGTTCAGCATCACTCCTTCAAGTTCAATAGCAATTATAGAAAAAAGTCATGTATCTCACCTAAATTAGATCACAAACTTAAAATATGGTTGAGTGAGTGGGTGATTTACCTGTAATTCCTCTCATCCCATCCAAAGAAATTTGCAGCTTTGGTGAGTGCGTGGCTCCAACTGGACATGCCATGCTCCAGTTGTTGTCCTGAAAATGTTTGTTGTGCAGTTTCGTTGAAGGCTTTTCCAAAATGACCCTTCTGAAGACGTACATCAGATGGCTCAATCTCGTAATATATGGGCAGAACATGTCGACAATAAGTTTCGTGCCATTTAATGATTTGTTGAAGTTGGTGAAGACACCAAGCAGACTGAGAATAGGTTTCGGTGAAAACAACTATTGCTACCCGACACAGATTGAGAATATGTTCTTCGATGTTCATCCCCTTTACTGCATTTTCCTCGTGAAGGAAAGTGGTGAAACCAAAAGTTGAGAGGGTATAATCGAGATGTGAAACAAATTTATTACGAATTTCTTCTCCATTAAAGTTGATGAGAACATCATACATCCGTGGGAGTTTGGAAGTCGAAGAGATGACTTCCATGGAAGGAATTAGGGACGCCATGAAGTGATGGAAGAGAAAGCAATAATGCAACACTGGGATAAAGATATCTCTGTTCAGACACAACACCATTCAAAGTATCTAAAATAATTGACTCGAAATGTTTTACTCGTTTTCTTTTTTTCTGTAATTTGCTGTGCATTCAAAATACATTATGTTAATTTCTTAACAAATATTTTAAAATATTAAAATAAATGTTCATTCGTGTATTTTCAAACAACACAGCAAAAGACCGGTATAAGAAAACACAACAGACGATCCATATCCAAAATAATTATAGAACATTGATACATTAACACCACACAACAAAAATTACGTCCATTTGACACTGTGAAATAATAATATTATATTTATAATTAATAGCGTAAACACAAAAATTATCGCGTTTGTGTATACATTTTTTAAATATGCGTGATATTATATTAATAAGTGATAATATTATAATGTTATTAAGTTAATATATAAACTAAAATTATATTTATTAAAAATAAAATGAAATATATCCGAACAGATAAAAGAATAACCATTGATAAATAAAGAAGAAGAGAAGAAGCAGAGATAACCGATTTTATAAAAAAACTTATAAAAATAACGGTCAATTTTTAAAATTTTAATAAATTATTATATTTAAAGGATAAAATTGGTATTTTAAAATATGGAAAAAAAAAAGAATCCACTTTATATATTGTTATAGATATTGTTTTTTAATTTAAAATTATAATATATATATATATATATATATATATATATATATATATATATATATACATTATTATATTATTAAGAAAGAGTGTGAAATAATTTTTTTTAACAGCAGTGTTAAATTAACTTTTTCCATAATATTATATGAGCATTATTAATACATTAAAACCACAAAGGACAAATTACCTCCATTTGTCAATGTCTATATAATTATATCTTCGGTCTCCATTTTGGAGTCAAAATCTCAAAATGGTACCCAAAATTTTAAAAGTCTCAAATTGGTCCCCTTTTTTGTTAAGTCAATGTTGACGCCGTTAGAGGGACTGCCACGTGTCAGTTCATCGATTTTTTAAATTTTTTATTATTATTTTTTTGAATTTTTTTTTATTTTTTATTATTATTTTTTTTTAAATCAAAAAATTGCCATGTGTCAAGCTGTCATCATGCCATGTGGCAGTGGCAGAGTGACGTGGCAGTGACAGTGACACGTGTCAGTATTATGCCAGGTGTCATTTCCTTAGTCTCAATTTAGTCCCTTTATTTTAATTTGTCTCAATTTAGTCCCAAATTTTGTAAAAATTATCAATTTTGTCCCTCTCCAAATTGAAATCAAATTTAATTTCTATATAAATGGACACAAATATTTCCATCAAAATTGATATTTCAAGTAAATATTTTTAACCAAATTAAGTTGATTTAATTAATATTTTACATTGAACTTTATTTAAAATGATTTAAAAGTTGTTAATAGAAAATAATGTTAATAGAAAAAAATTCAAAAATTAACTAGTTCATGTAACAATAAAACACATATAAATTTAAAATTTGAAAACAATTTTAATTAAGTTGAATGTGACACATAATTTTAAATAAACTTAGCTATGTTAAAAATATATAATAAAAATATCAATTTGAATAAAAATATAATATTTAATAAAAATATTTGTATAACATTTATATAAAATTAATTTTTGTTTCAATTTGAAGAGGGACAAAATTGTAAATTTTTATAAAAATTAAGACTAATTTGAGACAAATTAAAATAAAGGGACCAAATTGAGACTAAGGAAATGACACCTGGCATAATACTGACATGTGTCACTGTCACGTCACTCTATCACTGCCACGTGGCATGATGACAGCTTAACACGTGATAATTTTTTGATTTTTTTTAAAAAAATTCAAAAAAAAATAAAAATTCAAAAAAATTCAAAAAAATAAAAATAAAAAATTCAAAAAATTGAGGAACTGACACGTGACACTCCCTCTAACGGCGTCAACCTTGACTTAACGGAAAGGGCAAACGTGAGATGTTTTAATAAAAAAGGGATCAATTTGAGACTTTTAAAAATTTGGGTATCATTTTTAGATTTTGACTCCAAAATGGAGACCAAAGGCATAATTAAAACTTATGTAAATTTGCAGAAAAACATTTGGCACCAGAAGCGTATTATTTTTCCATAATTATATAATATTGTGATATTTTATTATTGGAAGCGCATAATCAACATCACAACCTTTTTTACTTTAGCCATTTAAGAACTTAGACCAACACCCACTTTGAAACCACAGAAAAAAAAAATACTAAAATATATAGGAAAAGTTTTATAATTATAATTTGTTTTTTAAATTTACATAGGATAACGATAGAATGAAGTGACATATGCTATGATTTTATCCTAACCAAGGTTCAAACCCACAACTTCTGAATTACTAAGTACATACATAATCATTAAATCAATTTGTGTTTCTTGGTAATTTATACTTGTTTATGATTTTATCATATTGCTCTAGTCTCAAATATACATGTAAAAGAATAAAACAATTTAAATTGCTAAAAGAAAGTATTCTGCTTCATTTCCTTTTAGTTTACACTTGTTCCTACATTTCTCTTTTGGCATAGATTCTCAGAAGTTAGAAAATTTGTCAACCAAAAAACAGTAGTCACCCTAGAGAAAAACATCACAGGACTCATTGGTAGTAAATCCCTCTACCATGCTATTCAAATGGACATATCAGTATGTTATTCCAAGTTCAAGAGACGAAAACTTTATGTATTACATAGAGAACAAATTCATAAATAGGCACTTTTACATATCTGGTGCAATATTGAATGTGGAGGATGATATAAAACTTAGTTGAAATATAGAATCAGACAGTATGCATTGTTAGGAAGTTAAGTCAAATACGTATCAGCCTTGTTAGTTAATAAAAAGACAACTGTCAGTTTTCCTGTTGTATTTGGTTTCTCTGTGTAGTGTGCTGCTATATAAAGCATTGTAGTCCATGTGTATGAGATACAATTCATCCTTGAATATACATTCATCTTTTGAAACCTACTGTATATTCTCTCTGCTGCGTAAGAGTTAACAGTGGTATCAGGAGCAAGGTTCCGATAAAACCTATAAAGAGTTACAAAGGGGCTAGTACGTGTTGTAAAGCTGTCTTGAATCGTTCTCCTACAAAGAGGCTGAGAGGAATTACACCAGAGGAAGCTTGGAGTGGGACAAGACCGAATGTTTCCCACTTGAGGATTTTTAGGTCTCTTTGCTTCAAGCACATACCTGACCAACACAAGAGTAAGTTGGATGATAAGGGAAGGCTACAAGCTATGGGATCCTAAAAATAGCCAAGTTCATATCAGCAGGGATGTGATAGTTGATGAAACCTCTGCTTGGATTTGGAAGCAAAATCACTATAGTAAAATTTCTCAACCCACAATCGTGATAGAGTAAGAGAATACTAACGTGGTTCACGCTGATCAAGATGCACATGTAAGGAGGTCATCAAGAATCATCCAAAAACCTGCACATTTGGATGATTACGAGGTGCTGCACGATGCTGATATAACAACAGATGGCAATTTAGTGCATTTTGCTCTAATTGCAGCATCTGAACCTATGAACTTTGATGAGGCTGCAACAAATAACAATTGATGGAAAGCTATGAAGGAAGAGATAGCATCAATTGAAAGGAATCAAACTTGGGATCTGGTTGAACTTCCATCTGGGAAGAAACCTATTGATCTAAAATGGGTCTACAAGGTGAAAATGAATCCAAAAGGGGAGATAATGAGATACATAGCTTGATTGGTTGTGAAAGGTTTCTTGTAGAAACCAGGAGTGGATTATGGAGAAGTCTTCTCCCTAGTAGCAAGAATAAAGACAGTCAGAATTGTAGTAGCGTTGGTTGTTTTCTTCTCATGGTCAATGCACCAATTGGATGTTAAGGCAGCGTTTTTGAACGGCTTTCTGGAAGAAGATGTATATGTAAGACAACCAATAGGTTTTGTTGTGAAAGGACAGGAGGAGAAAGTCTATAAGCTGAACAAAGCCCTATATGGTTTGAAACAAGCTTCTAGAGCTTGGAATCAGAGAATAGACCAGTTCCTCAGGCTCATTGGGTTCAGCAGGTGTAGTTCAGAACATGGAGTGTACATGAGAAGTTGGCCTGGTGATTCTCTCTCCAACAAATTGATTGTGTTGACGACTTGTTGGTAATGGGAGGCAATAAGGAGGATATTACTCACTTCAAACAACAAATGTTAGATGAATTTGAAATGAGTGATATAGGTGAGCTCAACTATTTTCTTGGTATTGAGTTCACTAAGATAAAGCATGGTATTATAATGCACCAAACAAAGTACACACAAGACCTGTTGAAACGATTTCGGATGGAGAATAGCAATCCTGCAATCACACCTGCAGAAGCTGGACTGAAGCTGGAATCCGCACCAGATGAAGAATTTGTTAATGCTACAGATTACAGGAGAATCGTTGGGAGTTTGAGATATTTGTGCAATTCCATACCAGATTTGAGCTTTAGTGTTGGGTTAATAAGTAGACACATGCAAGATCCAAAGGAGTCACACATGTGTGCTGCCAAGAGGATTCTTAGGTACCTACAAGGGACGATAGGCAGTGGGATTTTGTTCCCACATGGAAAAGCTGATTCAGAATTACAGTTAGTGGGATATTCTGATTCAGATTGGTGTGGTGATAGGAGTGATAGGAAGAGCACTGCAGGGTACATCTTCTTTCTTGGGGGAGCTCCAATCTCATGCAAGTAGTGGCTTTGTCTTCCTGTGAGGCTAAGTATGTTGCAGCTTCTGAAGCTTGCTGTCAAGCAGTGTGGCTGGAAACGTTGCTGAAAGAATTTAAGGTGGAACTCTCAAGCAATAACAAATCTGCGATTGATCTAGCAAAGCACCCTGCATCGCACGGGAGGAGCAAGCATATCGAAACATGATTCCATTTCATACGTGATCAAGTATGCAATGGAAAACTCAAGGTTGAACATTGTACATCTGAGTTGCAGCTAGCAGACCTATTCACAAAAGCCTTTAGAACAGAGAGGCTTCGTTGGCTAAAGGACGCAGTTGGCATTGTGAATATTAAAGCCAGTTTGACTTAAGGAGAAGTGGTAGGAAGTTAAGTCAAATACGTATCAGCCTTGTTAGTTAATAAAAAGACAACTGTCAGTTTTTCTGTTGTATTTTGTTTCTCTGTGTAGTGTGCTGCTATATAAAGCATTGTAGTCCATGTGTATGAGATACAATTCATCCTTGAATATACATTCATCTTTTGAAACCTACTGTATATTCTCTCTGCTACGTAAGAGTTAACATGCATCATATAAAGCAGAAGGAAAAAACAAACACGAAGTAATCTCCAATACTAATTGTATTTTTCCTTTCACTCAATCCATTTTATTGAGACATCACTTAAGGAATAGTCAACTAATTATCCAACATTTATAGGTAAGGATAGAAACCTCTTCATTGGGTAGTGTTACAAAAACAAAGCCAGTGAAAGAAAGTACGAAAAACAGAAAAAGATAAGAGAGCTTTAGTTTTTTAGGTGACCGAGTAAGAAGGGAAGAAAACTCATCTCTTTATTGAGGTTGTGGGTAATATAAATATATATATATATATATATATATATATATATATATATTACAAATAGATATAAATCAGCACAAAATAAGGACCAATAGTCCATTCTACTAAAACACTGACCCTACAACCAACTCTTCTGTAAAATAAGGATTATCACTATTTTCAACCTAACAAAACAGAACAAACAGACAATATAAAAGTATCTAGCAAAAAAACTTAATTACTAATAATACCCCTATTTTAATTTTTTTTCTTAGATATTCCAATATTTGATCTTAACATTTCAAACTTGTTTTTGGAAAGTGCATTGGTCTCTATGTTTACAATCTGATTCTCCAAACTGTAATGCTCCAAGTTGATTTCCTTAGATTTATCTGCTTCTATAATGGCATGGTACTTTTCACCTTGATGTGCTTGGTTCTATGATGTTGATAGATAGAAAAACATTCCGTGATAATCCTTTATGTCCACACAGGAATACATACCCAATACTCCTTTATCTTACTATTGAAAAAGGAACTTGTTTCACAGCAATATTTTCTGAATTTAAAGTTGTCAAGGATAACATCTGCACTATGTCTTCATCCAACTTGTCCATCTTCAAATAACCAGAAAGGGTTAGAGTTTTCACAGACTTCAACTTACAGGTTCTCCTTGGCAGATTGATAACACTTGTATAGTCCTTCAAATTTGTCAGCAGAAGTTGCAGAGATCTCCAACGGACTAGTGTAGCTTGAACAAACGTGCACAATCTTTAGACTGAGCTTTTCAAGATTCGGTAGTTTAGAAAAGTCTGGGGTGGTGGTCAAGTTTTTGGAATGACTAAGATTGGGGATTTTAAGCCACTTCAGAACCTACAGAAGACATATATTTTCATACAGAAGTTAGAGAAGAAAATGAAAAATGAACTGTGGTGTCAAATGGCAACACATAATAATTATTGGCAATGTAATAATATATATACCTGAGTTTCCTTCCAGACTACTTTATGGTTACTGTGTTTTAAGTTTACCGCAACTACACTTCCTTAATAAAAGTTTACAGGTACATATTTCAAAGGAAATCCTTGCCATCAGATCCATCTCAGTTGCTCAGAAAGATGCTCAAAAGATCCAGCGAATCAAGTTTCAAGAGTTTCAACCTCTTCATTTCCTTAAAAGCATTTGCTTCAAACCAATCTCTAGCAGTTCCATGCAATTTCAATGTCAATCCCTCAATGGCTTTGTCCCCTGCGATGAAAAAAGCAGAAAAAATTAAACCACTTTTATTTGTTCACATGGAAATGATACTTAAAGTACAATGTTCTTAACTTGTAAGATCATGACTATATTAGGAAAGAACAAGTTGAAAACTGAAAATCGAAAAATTAGGTGTAACAAAAAGCCCAAACTGAAAACTATAATGAAACTTATTAATGTAAACTGAAATAAAAAATGACATTTAAATTATACATAAAACAAATAGAATCAGTGTACAACCAGAAGTGAGATTAAAATTTGTTTCATTTAGACTTAAATAGAGGGATGAGGCTACAGTGCTTATTATGTCGAAACAAAAACAGAGACTACCTAGCAGATAGCAAAGCAAAACCAATAACAAAATATCGAATAACAGTTGTCTTTATTTCATAATGAATGTCTTTGTTTACGAGGATTTCTTAAAGAAATATTATTTGCTAAAAGGGAAAAGAATTGACAAAAAGTAGCTACCAGAAAAGAAATACAATAAACAGATCAAGTAAAGCCAATGAAGCACCACTGAGGAATGAGAAACAGGGTAAAATAAACATGAATCTTTAACTATAAGCTATACTCTATACAAAAAACAAGAAAAAGATCGAAAAAAAAAAATAGCAATAAAGAATACAAAGATTAATTCCATAATTAAAATGATTCAGCTGTTCACAAAGAAGTTAAATGACTTACCACAAGTCACATTACAATTTTCTTTATGAATCCAATGAGGGAATTTTTATTTGGCTCACCATACATCAGATACACAACAGTGTTCTTAACCACCAATCCGTGACCAAAACTCACAAAAATCTCCACCTTGTCTCCTGATCCAAAATTTGACATTATGTCATGCCAATCTTCATCACTAAAGGAAATTACTGTGCCATGGTTGTGTATCACTAATGTACACTTGGTGTAATTAACAATTAAGACAGTAGTAAGTTCAGGTTCAATGATTTTGGAGGTTGATAAATAAACAACACACAAAACCATTTCCTTCACGACACGATCCCGAGGCACTGTGAAAGAAACAGATTGTCCATCACCCATATGGGCCAACCAATTAGGATCATTGACACTTGGGAGAGAAACATCACATGACTCACTCTTTGCCAATGCCTGTACCGTGAGAAAAAAAAGCTTAGACATTATTTTATCATTAAAATTACAAAACGAACAATTACAATCAAACAACAATGTAACACATAATTAATACATACCAATGGTAATTAATTTAAACAAATATGCTAAATAGTTTTGTTGAGTATATGTGACCATCATGTCCTTAGGGATTTAGAATGCATTTTTGCTTGTCTCTTTCAGTTTGTATTTCTACGATCATTGGGAATAAAACAATCATGAAGCAAGTAAAGCAAGAAAGTAGAAATCAATTTCCTAGTACTTAATACAAGCATAATCACCTGGTTAGTTGATTATTAAAATCAGATACTTTTAGATGAAGTTGTGGGGTTATAGAAGCGAAGGCTACTAAAAGTTTAGGATTATAGTTTCTACTAGATATTTCATTAGGATTATTTTGTGTTCTCTCAAATAATAGCAGTAATGACAGTGAAAGTAATAAACAAAGGGAAAGCTAGAGAAGAACCTTAGATATGCTATCGCTGACAGTATTGAAGAATTCTTTATATCTTCCAACACCAATGAAAGAAGACCTGATATTATGCTTTGGAATTCTTGATTCTGTAATATTCATACCATATTCAACCAGTATAGGTTTTAGTTGCTTAGATATTTCAAACTCGGGGTCACACTGCACAAAAACACTTCGAAGATTTGCAAGGCTGCTAAGCAATGGTGCAATATGATCCCAACTATTATCTTCCATATCCATGAACGAATGAATATAATATTGGGGATTCATTTTTGGTGACATTCGAGACCGAATGATAGAAGGAAAAAGATTACGTGACAGTCCCTCTAATTGAGGTAAGGATATAAATCCAATGCTTTTTGAACTTGCAATTGAAAAAGGCACATGTTTCACAGCTGTATTTTCAGCAATTAGAGTTATCAAGGATTCCATTTGCACTATATCTTTTTCCAATAGGAAAATTTTAGAACAACCAGAGAGAATGAGAGCGTTTAAAGATTTCAACTTATATATCTCTCTTGGGAGATTGCTTAGACTTGTACAACCCTTCAAATTTAGCAGTCTAAGATTGCAAAGAAAACCTATAGATTGGTGTACTTGGCACAAACTTGGGCAATCTTTGAGAATGAGCTGTTCAAGACTTGGTAACCTCGAAAAGTCAGGGGTTTTTGTCAAGTACATGGAGTAACTAAGATTAAGGACTTTTAGCGACGCCAAAACCTTCAAGAAGATAGTTTTTTAAAAAAATATTAGAAAAGAAAATAATAAAATAGTTATAACTGGAAACATATACTATTTTTATTTTAAGCTGAGTTTTAAAAGAAAATGGCACGTAATAAAAACCTGGGGTTCTTTCCAGACGAATCGAAGAAGACTGTGTTTTAACTCAATCACAATTGTATCATGCAAATAAAAGTCATTAGGTAGGTATTCTGAAGAAAACCCTTGCAAACTGATCCATTTCACTTTCCTAGAAAGGTTGCCAGAATTTCCAGCGAGTTGCAGCAATGTTGATGGGTCTCTTACCTCTAAAGGATAAGAAGGATGACGTTCAAACAAATCTCTTCCGGTAGGCAATCTCTGGATGACTTTTGCCCCCTGTGATGAAAAGAGCTAAGAAAAACAAAATATATTGCACATGAGAAAGCAACCACTTCCAAAAGAAGTTTCAAAACCATAGACTAAGAATGTTCTTACTGTATTCTCTGACAGTGCATAATTCATATCCTCATCAAACCACAGCCGATTGTTCGTCACAAATTGCTTTCTTGAAATTTCACGAATTCCCATATCTCGTACCAAAGGATGCATTCCAAATTTGTTGTTCTTTTTAAATTTTACGAGGTTACGCTTTATGAGAACTCTTATCCCACTATCAGGGTCTACTCCACAGGCATTTAGGATCTTGGAGACATAGGCTCTGCTCGTACCAACAAAGAAACAACAAATATCAAGGAATAAATCCTTTTCCCTTTGATTACGTAAACCATCGAAGCTTATTTTCAATATATCTAGAAATTCATTCTGGGGAATATTGTCTAATCTTAACAATACTTTGTTCCATTCTTCTTTCGTCCTTTCACATAAATAACTTCCAATGACTTCAAGAGCTAGAGGTAGTCCTCCACAATAATCAACTACTCTTTTTGCAAGAAAATGGTATTCCTCTTTTGGTTTTGCTTCTCTAAATGCATGCCAACTAAGAAGCTCAAGGGACTCGTTTGGGTTCATTACATTCATCCGAACAATAGAATAAACTTGTTGCATTCTCAGTAGGTCTTCATCTCTTATAGTAATGATTATTACAGTTCCTTCACCGAACCAAGAACTACTTCCCCATAGCTCTAATGGACCATAATCATTCACATCGTCGAGTACAATGAGCAGCTTTTTCCGGTAAAGTCTTTCCCGAATCATACTTCTTCCCATCTCATCGCTATGTATCACCACCTTTGTTTTTAGGACATCCGAAAGAAGTTGTTCTTGTAAATGAAGAAGCCCTCTTGTTTGACTAACTTGTGCAATATCCTCAATGAAACTTTTTTTCATGAATGTACCCTGAATTTGATTATAGATGGCTTTGGCAAGGGTTGTTTTACCCGATCCTCCCATTCCACATATCCCTATCCTACAAACTTCCGAGGATTTATTTTTTATAATTTGAATCACATCTTCCACGTGGGATTGTAATCCAACTGGAAATTTAGTAGCAGACAAGACTGGTAAGGTAAGAATGCTCTTAACAATTGTATCCACTAGTTCAGCATCACTCCTTCGAAATCAATAGCAATTATAGAAGAAGTCATGTATTAACAGAATTAAATCACAAGCGTAAAATATGGTTGATTGAGTGAGTGATTTACCAGTAATTGCTCTCATCCCATCCAAATAAATTTGCAGCTTTGGTGAGTGCGTGGCTCCACCTGGACATGCCATGCTCCAGTTCTTGTGCTGAAAATGTTTGTTGTGCAGTTTCTTTGAAGGCTTTTCCAAAGTCACCCTTCTGAAGGCGTACATCAGATGGCTGGATTTCGTAATATACGGGGAGAACACATCGTGAATAAGTTTCGTGCCATTTGATGATATGTTGAAGTTGATCAAGACACCAATCAGACTGAGAATAGGTTTTGGTGAAAACAACAATTGCTACCCGACAGAGATTCAGAATAGGTTCTTGGATGTCCTTTGACTTTATTGCATTGTCGTGGTGAAGGAAAGTGGTGAATCCAACAGCAGAGAGGCAAGAATCGAGATGGGAAACAAATTTCCTGCGAATGTCTTCTCCGTTAAAGTTGATGAGCACATCGTAATTGCGTGGGAGTTTGGATGTTGAAGAGGCCAATTCCATGGAAGAAGCTGATGACGTCATGAAGTGTTGGAAGAGAAAGCAATGATGCAAAACAGTGAGAGAGATGATCTCTGTACAGACACAAAAACCAGTCAAAGTACCTAAAGATTAACATTTTTTTTTTATAGCCGTGGAAGCGCGTTAAGACCATTGCTGAACCCTTTTTACTTCAGCCTTTTAAGTAGTTAGACCTACACACTTTGAACCACCGGAAAAATAAAATAAAAACTACTCTGATATTTCACGTTTCTAATTATACTCTGTATTTTTTTTTAAATTTAGTATTAACTTTATTTTCTAATAACGTAAACATAAACGCTCATACTGCGTGTATGAATTTTTAAAAAGAATTATATTATACTATTTTAATAAATGATAATATAATATTACTAAATTAATATATAAAATAAATTTATATTTATTAAAATAAAATAAGAAAATAGAGAAAAAAGAAAATATAACTTTTGAAGAATAAAAAGAAAAGAAAATAATTATTTAGATAATTTTATAGAAAATATATAAAAATAAATATTATTTTTTAGAAAATAATAAATAATTATATTATAAAAGATAAAATAAAAATAATTAATTATAGAGACAGAAAAAAATCATTCTTTATATATAATTATAGATTTTCAAAACATTATATTATCTCTTTTTATGTTAGGCACGTATCTCTTCAATTTTTAAAAGACTAACAAATACATCTCTTTTTCACATTACTGTATATAATATAAAGACATGTCGGCATCATATAAATTTGTTTGAACTAACCATGTTAATCAGCACCCTTAACCCGTCGGTTTATGTGCAGTAGTCAAAAATTATCCAAACCAATCATCGATTCATGTTCTCCTAAACTCAGAGAGAATATAATGTTTAAAGAGAGTAAGAGATTAATTAGTGATCGGGCTTTTACTAATTTTATATTTGGATGAAATAATTTAATAGAGTAATTTATTTATTTGAAGAATTTGAGTTTTTTTTAGTAAAATTACTTGTTTTGATGAAAAAATTAGAAGAAAAATTAAAATTAAAGAATTTTAAAAAAGTATATTTCATTCAAAAAAAAGAAAATTAGAATTTTCCTTCTTTTGACTCTATTGTCACTTCACTTAAAAAGGTTGAATCGAGACAATTCATAACAAATATTGAATTGAGTTGGTTTGAAACGAATGTCTGAGTCAACATAGATTGAATTACATTGTTGAGACACATCATACTAACTAACTAGATAACCTAAATAAACTATCCATGAAAGGTCATAAAGCATCAATCTTAACATATGGTTGTGAAAATATAATCTCGAAACTAATTATTGAAACTAAACAAACATTAAAACTAGTTCATTTGCATATCATTTATGGATTTTAAGCTTGGAAGACTTACATACTTATCCTTCTCCTAAATATGTAGAAATATATTTAATATATATATATATATATATATATATATATATATACTATATAAATTAAATTTATATTATGAAAAATTATAATAAAAGATAAAAAAATAATTAACTTGATAATAACTTTGTTAATGAAAGAAATTAAGGTTATGTAAACCATCAAGAAAGTATAAGAGAAAAGAAAAAGACAAAGATAAATTGAGAATAAGATATTAAAAAATGCATTTTGACATTATCTTATAGAGAGAGATTGAATAAAACATTCTCACGTTATCTTTTCCAAATTAGTACGAATTTCAATTACTATTTTAGGAATTCTTTTATGAAATCGATATAAATCCTAATCATATTTTTTTTCAAAGTAATATAATCCTAAATTTTGAAATTTAGGAATTTTTTTGTTTATTTTATGGTTGTAATAATAAATGATAGTCATTTTTTTTATTCTAATATCACGTGTGATTATTTAGAAAAGAGAGAATGAGTAGTTCTTTTTTTTTAATTAAAAATAATAATTTATATATAAAAAATATAATTTGACATCCCTAAATTTTTTATCCAAGTTCTGCCAATAAATATATATATATATATAATAGATCAAATAAAAAATATTAAGTGATCAATCATGTTTTTATTTATTTTAAATATTTTTTAGTTATTTCAGTTTAGGTCCAAAAGTTTATAAATACATATTTGATGTTATAGAATATACTCACTCATATCTTTTATTCATTTTTATACTCCTATATTTCAACATATAATTCTCTAGGTCTTACTTATTTGATTAACAAATTAAGATAGCTTTAAACTTAGACAAGTTTAGTGGTATTATTAATTTATTTTCTATGGTTTTTAATTATTATCTTTTATTGAAAGATACATATCAATACAAATATATTAAGGTTAAAATATTTTTTTGTCTAAATTTTTGTTCAGTTTTGTTATTTTAATCTTAATATTGTTATTTTGTTCAAATAGGTTTAAATTTTCGTTAATTTTGTTTAATTTGGTAAATTTTTGCTAATGTCATCTAAATAATTAACAATAATAAACAATGACGGTATCATGTCACTTTGTAGTTTTTTAATTTTTTTTAATTATTTTTAATTTTATTTTTTTAAAATTAAAAAAATGTCAAATTATCAATCTAGCCATGTGTAACATGTTGGAGTCAATTTTTTATATTCAATTTGTTCTTTAGATTTGTTATTTTTGTCCAATTTAGTTTCAATTTTATTTAAAATTGAACAATTTTATTCCTCCCGAGGTACCAAATTTAAATTTAATATAAAACTCATACTGATATTTTTATTAAATTTCATATATTTATTAAATATTTTTGATTGAAAATTACTATCATTTTAAAATAGAACGAAGATTCGAAAATGACAACTAATATCATATATTAAAATTTTAAATTAGTCCTATCTTTACGAATTGATAGAGAAGGGGAACGTTTGAAACGAGCCACTAATGACGGTTTATATTATAAAAATGATATATTCTAAGCATACAAATAATTTTTCTCTTGATCTTCGTCAAGAACTCAATGATCAATCATCGAAGGTATAAAGTCGACGTTACAGCAATACCACTTTTTTCATACTTTTTCCACCACGAAAGAACCGCAATCCCTTGTTTTTTAAGGGGGGCTTCTCCCTACACCTCCAATAATATCTTCAGTACCCCCAAAACTAATTTTATTCCCATGTTTGCCCATGGTAAAAATGAAGAGTAACTCGATCTCTCTTTTTTACCGCGTCTTTGCACCCCCAAAAGCACACACTCTCCTCTGCACCCCCAAAACGCACCCCAATAAAGTAAAGAATGAGATTCCCTGCACCCCCAACAGAAGAATCTTGACCTAGGTGCGCGTAAGGACCCTCCCTCTTCTCCTTGGTGTTCTCCCACGCAGCCTCACACAGTCTCGTTCTTCTTCCTCTTCTCCCACACAGCCTCCACACACCATTGTTCTCCCCAGCCAGCATCCTTTTCTCCTCCAAAGCGTTCTTCTTCCGAAGCTGCGCATCCACACACCCTTCTTCTCCCCTTGGTCCGGCAGGTCCCTTTTCTCCGCGGAAGTCCTCTTCTCCATCTTTTATAGTTAAGTAATGCTAGTTTAATTTAGTACATGTCCAACTACATTTTTCATTTTACCAATAGATAGATTGTGTTGGTTTGAAAGATTTTCCACGAGGCCTGAAACGGAACTGAAACCTTTTTTTTTCTTAAGGAAACGGAATCTGGAATCCGTTTCCTACAAAGCTGAAACGGAATTCCAATTCCGTTTGTGTTTTTTTTTTTGTAATGAAACGGCACGTGGAATCCGTTTCGCACAGAGCTGAAACGGAATTCCAAATCCGTTTTTTTTAACGAAACGGATTGTGAAATCCGTTTCGTGTTTATGTTTTTCGTGCTGAAACGGAATATGTATTCCGTTTGGTGTTTTTTTTGGTTTTTCTGAAACCCGTTTTAGCGTGTTTTAAAGTGGTTGGAGGGGTGGAGCGTGTTTTAAACTGGTTGGAGAGGTGGAGAGAAGAGTATTAATGATTGAATTTGAATTGGTAAAGGAACACAACTTAAGGGAAGAGTGGGGTGTGTGCATGATTGATGGGCCATGGGAGAGAGAGATTTGGGAGACGGAAGACACATTCCGTTTCATTTTTTTTATTTTTAGCGAAACGGATTGTGTAATCCGTGTCGGAGGAAGGTGAAATGGAATCCGTTTTGGTGGTTTTCTTGGTTTTTCAGAGTGTGAAATTCGTTTACGTAATTAATGTAATTAAGGAGTGAGTGTTGGAGTGTGAAATGGAAAAAAGAAGAATACTTAGAGTGGTAATAAAGGAGAAAGAAGACATTATCTCATAAGAGGGCTAGGTACGCATTAAAATGAGGTGATTCATGGACAACATTACTGGTAGGTGGTTGTTACTAAGAAGAAAAATGTTACGAGACATATTTGATATTTTAAAAAACTTGGACCCAAAATTATGCATTATGAACGCGCCCGACATTTTTTTCTTGCATGTGTGTCTATATATGAGTACTTTTAAAGTGGTCCGTGACCAATTTAAGCAGTAAATCTAACAAACATTTCTTCCATGTGCAGAAGTCTAGAAGCCTTAAAGGAAATTGTCTTCATCACGTTAAAGAGTAAAAATTTAAATTGAAAAGTTGTTACCTTTGCTACGACAGAAAGTGCATTTGTTATCGGAATTCAAAATCCGTGTCATGTTGTTTATTTAATTTAGTTTTTTCTCAGGAAATTTATATTGGATTCTAATGTTTCAAAATTTGAGTTACAGATATGGTTAGGACACGAGGTAATATATCTAGACGTGGTTCAAATGATGCATCTGAGAGTTCCAGACAGGGGGCTGCACGGAAGAGACCGACAGCATTGGCTCGTAGAAGGGGTCATGAGGCTAATGTTGTTGAGGATGACATTGTTGAGAATGAGGTTCCTGACGTTCCTCGGGAGGACGAGCAGGTCATTGATAACGATGGTGGAGGATTTCCTGGTGGGCCGTATGATACATCTTTATTGACGCAGTACCAGGATCATGTTGCACGCATGATATGGGATGGTCAGGTCAGTAAGAAGTTTTTATATAGGTTTAATTTTGTTGTTGTTAAGTATTTTTATTGTTTGTTTCTTCTGTTAGGATCGAGCTGTGAAAGTGGTCTCCCATATTAAAAAAGTTAAGAAATTAGGACGTCCTCACCCTGCTGTTGAACCTTTTGTGTTAGCTTCTGGATTATTGCCTTTGTGCGACATTTTATATGAATATATCGATCTTGGGTTAGTATTGGATTTCGTGGAGAGATGGCATCCCGAGACTAATACTTTTCCTTTACCCATTGGGGAGATGACCATCACTTTGGATGACGTATGGTCACTTCTCCATGTTTCCATCAATGGAAACTTTTGCTCCACTGAAAATCTTGAATATGAAGATTCTGTTCAGATTTTGACGACATTTCATGGTGTTGACCGGGCCATGGCATGTGTGGAGTTGAATCAAAGTCGGGGTGCACAGGTCCGACTGAGCTGGTTGATGTTGACTTTGCGAAATAGGTGGGGATGTACGAAGTGGGAATATAGTCAAATTCTGAACTGATGAAAAGCACACGAAGATTACATTATACCGATTAGCAATCGCATACCCCATGTCTGGTATAGTCATCCACTTGTCTCGATTAGCCTGTATATAATTAATTAGATTATAATAAAACAAAATCATAAAAAACTTGTAATACATA
>Ga0214542_1005367_pt1 | contig 24396 bp, 15 predicted proteins | sample CNSS1metaG_FD_160096 | JGI IMG/M metagenome (GOLD analysis project Ga0214542, IMG submission 160096) | Root nodule microbial communities from cowpea collected in UCLA plant growth center, Los Angeles, California, USA - CNSS1 | ecosystem: Host-associated > Plants > Roots > Nodule | place: USA...
AAAAAAGAAAAAACTTAAAAAAAAAAAAAAGAAAAAATTATTCACAAATTTAAATTAATTTCAATAGAAATTATAAAATAAAAAAAAAAGTAAAAATCATTTAAGATAATTTTTTAGTTCATTTACAAATTAATGTTATTATACTATATTTTTCTGACTTAAAAGTATTTTGATACAAAGATGGTACCAAATATGAAAACTAATTTCATTTGACAGCTAATACAAACACAATCACCTGAGTGTCGATTAGCTGATTTTATTCCTTTGAGGAAAAGAAAACAAATTGTTGGTAGCTGAAAAGTTGCTCATCTTATTGCCATCTGATTCATAACTTTCTAATAATCATCTTTTTGTAGAACCGTAATCAACTTCTTCTCTTTCAAGTAAATGCAACATTAACAAAAACCATTTTCTTTTCTCCACAATATTGAAACCAAAACTTTGTTCCTACGTTGACTATGCTCTTAACACACACATTCATCATCCTAAACCCTTTTCATTCTATCCAATTAGTACCTCCTTCTCAAGGGGTCAAGGCTTTCTAAATTTAATTAAATTTTATTTTTCAATTATAATTTTTTAATGGGTTAAATATGTTTTTTGTTTGGATTTTATCTCTCCTCAAAACTTTCGACCAATTTAATCCTCCATCTTTAAAAATACGTGAATTTAGTCCTTTTAACAAAATTTTGTTAAGTTTATCTGACGTTTCAAGCGCATTTCATGATAGTATTTAAATTTTTTACACTGTTTGACACATTTTCGCTTTAATATTAACTCAAATATTATCATAAAATACGTTTAAAATGTCAAATAAACTTGATAAAATTTGATAAGAAGGACTAAATATACGCATTTCTAAAAATAAAAGACTAAATTGGTATAAAGTTTCAAAAAGAGACTAATTCTAAAAGTCACTTAAACTTAAGAGAATAAAAACATATTTAATCCTTTTATAATTAGTTTAATAGAAACATAAGGCTGTTAAAAGTTTTTTTTTTTTTTAAATAAGGAATTTCACTTGGACCTTAAACTTGCATGTTCCTACACACTCATCATTTCTTCATTGATGCTCGTAAAAGTGAATTGACTTTTTGTGTTTGTGTGGACTAGTTGCAAATACAAAAAGCAACACAAACCAAACACGTCTCAACCTCAAACTTTTTAGATGTTGAAGTCGTTGTCGTTTCGAATGTGGAGTCTGAATTGGGCTTCCTTTTTGCAGCCATAAAAGGGTCAACTTGTGGATTGGACAAAAATAAAAGCCCACTAATCTCCTCGTGTTTACCTCAAATCAATCACTATGATTCACCATTTTTTCTCCACCTTACCATGCTTGGTCAACCATGTTTTGTGGTGTGTTCTTTCGTTTTTTCCTCCAAAATTCTGTGTCCCCTTCTAATAATTTTGGTCCAATTTTCAAACAACATATTTGAAAAGTGACGCAAGAAAATTGTTGGTACAAAAAATATGATCCTTTGTGATGATGAATGAATTCAGGATTTCCCCTTCAAAAACCATATTTTGAATGGATCAATTTTGAAGTGAAAAAAAAAGAACGAAAAAATGAATATAAAGAAAATTTTAGTTTTTCAGAAAAATCATTTTCATGTAACATTAACAAATTTTGTGATGATAGATATAATTATTATACTAATGATGTACACAATCACACCGTCACCATATAACCACTACCATTTGAATTTGATTATCTCTTCTTTAATTCTGTCTGCTTCAACCATTTTACTTTCTCATTATTGTCTTTTTCTTTTGGATGGTTTCACTCTGAGATTTCAGCAGATAAGAATGAGATTTGAATTTGAAAGGTGTCTAAAAGTCAAAAAGCTTTTTTATTATTTAAAAATTCCATATCTCAATACTCTTAAATTATATTTCAAATAATGTAATATCAACATGGTTACTTTTCTTTTCATTGATAGAAAATTGAACCATGTCAAGTTGATTAATTTAATCATACTATTATAATAATAATAATAATACATTATACCCAATTTATATTGAAATCAATCATATTTTATTACATCACATCATTTTTAGGATATGGTAACTCTAAGGTACCCAATGTTGTCTCATTATATAGCCTCCAAATATATATCAATTGCGTGTGGAAGATGGCAGCTACATCATGCCACGTCATCTGGTTTTGGTTCTTTCTAGGGTTTCTGTTCTGTGTACTAATAATGCTATTACTATTTTTTATTGGAACTGTAGAAAAATCATTCACAATTCCAAGCCTCACTGTTTCACCAAGTCATGATTATTTAATTGAATAAAACAGTGTTTTTCAGATTAGATAAACATAAGTTTTTAAACCAAACAATTTATCAGAACATATCAGAAACTGTTTCATTGATTTTAACACAGAAACAAAAATATATTGAGCTCCACTAGATTGCTTAAGTAGGAAGCTAAAGACACCATTATGGTGGTTTGTATGTTTTATTATATATATATATATATATATATATATATATATATATATATATATATGTATGTATATATAAATTTCCACAAAAATGTTTAGTGAAAGAAATTTTTTTTCATTGGGTGTATGTTTTGTCATAAATGCATGGTGATTGGACATGGGGTAGATGTTCATCTACCCAAAAGTTAGAACTTTGAATTTAATGCCTTGAGATAAATCAAGAATTTCTAATTGAAAGTGAAGAGTGTGTGATGAAATTGTTGGTATGGGCTTACTTGTTTTAATAAAATAAGTAATTTTTTTACTTTTTTTTAATGTGTTAGTCTATACTATGCTTATTTTAAAAGTAATTTATTTCATATTTTTTAAGAAAATTCTATGTATTTTTAAATGAATGATTTTTTCAAAATTCTTATTTAAGAAAACATTTAGGTTAAGTTTAAGCAAAATAGTTAAACATTAGTCTCCATTTGAGATACAAGATGAATGTAAGGATAGAAATAGGTAAAAAATATTGTATTTTACATTCATAATATGTATTTTTCATTTTCATTTATTAGATTTATTTCTTGTTTATTAAATTAAAGAAAAATATTAATTTTACTTTGCAACAATAAATCTATCTCAAAATTTATACATTAATTTTCAAAATTTACTCTTATTAATACTCTCACACATTATAAATTGATTCGTATAAAAAATAATTATTTTTAATTTGAATTTTACAAAATAAGTACAAATGAAGTAGTTGGTAAACTAGAACTTAATTATTTAGTTCAAACAAAAAAAAAATGAAAAAAAATAAACCGCATTTATAATACTCATTATTAGGCACTTCGCACATAAGAAGTTGAGAATATTATGCTTATTGAGTACATAACCAATATAAGAGTTACTATTCCCAAAAAGATTAGGTGCAATTAATTTTGAGGCATTTAAGTGATTTAAGGTATTGTAGTTTGAAATAAATGCAAGATATTAAAAGATTTATGAGATCTTTTAAGATTTTGTCAATGTTATCGTTCAAACTAAAGTAGTCATTGAAAGTTGACAGAAATAAATGACAGTTGATTTCAAGTACTACACTATATAATAAATAAAAACTATGAATTATGATGTGAAAAGAACATTGGTCTAGAATGTCTTATTAAGAAAGATGAATATAGCGTAATGTATAAGCTCATATTATATCATTTATTGTTGACTAATGTTATAACCTTATCTACTCCTATCTTAATTTAGAAGGAACCCAATATAAAGCATATATATTTTTTATTTTTGAAAAGGAAATTTTAATTTTTATGATTTCTAAATAGACGTTTAGTTTTCCATATTTTTCATAAATTTCACTTACTGTTTATTTACCTTTTGATAATGTGACACTAACTCTTATTTTATCCATATAAACATTTTAAAATTTTTTGTTTATACAAATCTATGTAGCTTTTATGTTTGAATTTTAGTTTTCATAATTTTTATATAAATTTTAGTTGATATATGTTTTTCAAAATAAAATAAATGAATTGAGTATAAAAAGTTGTGAATATTATTTTCTGAAAACATAAATAGGTAGTATGAATTTAAATATTAGAGAGGGTGTGAATGTTATTTTAAAAAAAAAACAAAAAATATATATATATATATATATATATATATATATATATATATATATATATTAGAGAATTTTTGAATGGGATAATATAATTTTTCTTTTAATTTAAATATGTCAAAAATGGCAAAGATGGAAATTTTTCTCAATTGATTATTGCGAATGAGCTAAAAACAACACCATCTCAGTTTTTTTTTATGCAGAAAAAGTTTATGAACCGCTGTCGGCATCGAAATAACACACAAAATGTCTTTGCTAGGATTCCAATTATGAGATTAAACAATCTCCTACTAAACTTGTACACACTGAAAGTCTGTTATGTCTACAATGGAATGAAAAAATTATGTTTTTTTTATTATTTAAAAATGTAGTGTTTATCAAAATTGTAAATTTATTTATGAATGTTATTAAAATATTTTTTAATTTTTAATGGTTTAATTACTCTTTTAGTTTCTGTTTTTAACCAAAAATATCAAATTGGTCATTCAGTTTTTTTAAGTTTTAATTCGGTCCCGGTTTTTAAAATATTGATACAATTTGATCATTTTCATTAAATTTCTTGCAACAGATAAAATATTTTTCATCAAAATTGAAGTTGTTAACAAGGATAATTTGCTTTATTGCTGTAATTAACATAATCATAGTATCAATTTGATAAAAAATCATTAATTCGCTAAATTGTTAACTAAAATAGTTTCTATTATAAATTGTTATCTAAATTAGTGACTAACATTAGCTACCTAGGTTTTGGCTACCAAAGGAATTGATCACTAATTTAGTCTCTAATTAATTATTTAGAGACCAATCTAGAAGCCAATTCATTTGGTAACCAAAACCTAGGTAACTAATGTTAGTGATAAATTTAGAGACCAATTCATAATAAAAACTATTTTATTTACCAATTTAGAGACCAATTCTAATATTTTGAAACTAGTTCAGTTACTAAGTTACTAATAATTTTTAGTTTATAAATTAGTATCTAAATTGGTCACTACAGTGACTAGTTATTTTTGGTCACTAAATTTGGTCATTATTTAAGGTTTTTCTTGTAGTGTTGGCTATTTAGCCCTTGGTTTAGAATTTTCATTAAAACATGCCTTGATCCTCTCCATGCCTCACATGTTTTAGTTTAAACTAGAGACTTAGCACAAACTTCAGTAGGGTATAATGTAGGCTATTTGAATCACCCATGCTCTCATTGTTTTGAGTTTCTCACCTCACTTAGTTGATTCACTCATTTTGCAAATCTCGTACTGTTACTAGTTTAAGCAATGTGTGTCACAAATTCAATTCATGAGATTCAATGTTGTCCTTAAGTTTGCAAAATTTTCAATTACCAGCCACACTTGAAACAATTTTTATTCAATTCTTTTTCCAACCAGTTTTTCAAAAGCACAATTGAGCAAGCATAAAAACATATGAACATATTCACAACCTAAGACACTATAGCTTGCTCATACATAATCATTTTTGTAGAAATTTAAAAATTGTTGAAAGGTTAAAGTTGTAGAAATTAAAATGTAGAAGTTTTAAAGTGTAAAAATTTAAAATGAACTTGTTTTTTATGGGGGTGATCAATTGGGTCCTTCATCTAGGGAGTTCACATCAAAGAACTTCTCATCCTCATCAGCCTCTTCATCTTCTGTCTCTTCTTTAGTCTCTTCCTTAATATGAACCTCCTTTTCAACTTGTTCTTCCTTAGTTCTAGCCTCCTATTTTGCTTCCTGTTCTAGTTCGAGCTCAAACTAGGTCATTTGTTGCTCAACAGCAGGCATCTCAGTTTCAACATTTACATCAGAGATAAGAGCAACATCTGCATCTTCATGCGTATTTAAAGCCTTGATTGGCTGCTCCACTGATATCCCTTGGGAAAAGTGGATTGTCCCTAGGCCATGCCACAAACTCGTGGAATATTGAGGGGTGATGCAAAAAATTGGTCTGTTCTGTTGAAGCTGGGTGACAAAATCAAATATAATTTGATGAAGGGCAATGTGTGCCTGTGGCTGGCTACCATCTACTGTTGCATATAGGAGATCATTGTCATGATGGAATGAAAGGATTTCTTTTGTTCTTGGTAGTGATCAAACTATGATGTTGGCTAGGTCATTTCTTCAAGTGTTATTGTTTGGGTTCCAGAGGTTTGTTTGTCTGTGGTCCTACTGTAGGTTTGTCCATATTATCCAAGGCATTAATTCATTTGGCCTTGATATAAGCTTTAATGATTGGGAGCCTTAACTTCTTCCTTAGGTGATCTGGTATAACAACTTCTTGCATCTAAAAGCAGGAGGAGAATCAGTTGGACCACAACTTGGAACCAATTCTCACTCAATCCCAAGCTAGTGAAATAAGATTAGTGATTAGTTCATCCAACAACAAGCATAAACTAATTCACAAACATGTAATGAAAGCATACTTTGATAAATATAATAATACAAATACAAGAGAGTTCCAAAGGGTTACATTATTGCGTCAACACTTAGAGAGATTTAGCTCTTCATATAGGATAAAGACAATACAAGATATGGAAGAATCATTTTTCTTCTACCCTCTATTAATGTTCACTAAAATACAAAGGTAAATGTTTTCAAAAGGCTCTTAAAGAATCTCTCTAAAGAACCCCCTCAAAATTCTATCTAAACAAGAGTGCAACTATGTTTTTATAAAGTGTCTAGGGTAGTGCTCATGAGTGCACTTGTGGCTTCAACTATAGAGGTTTCCCTCCTAAGTAGGTTTCCTTTGTGGCTTAGGCCTCATGCTTTGGTGTTGTAGCTCCTGAGATAACTTCTTAAAGAAGGAGTCTTCATGACTTAGCCTTAAGTTCAATGCTTAAGGTTTCTCCTTGCAATGGGTTTGCTTTTATGGCTTAAGCCTTAACTTTGCCCTCAGCTATACCAATGCTAGTTTTTTCCATGATTGCTTGAAATTCATCCATTTTCTTTACTGTTCCACTTTGACTCTATTGATATTGGAAACTGCAAAACAAGTTAAATTGGGGGTGATATATATAGAAATCCAACAAAATAAAAACAAAATAAGTGCCAAATTCATCTCAAAGTTATATGATATTGGGCACTTATCACTACCCTATCATATGACATGACAATAAACAAATACCAAGGTCAATCTCTAGTATTAGTTGGTTTGTACTTACCCATCAACAATTTTTAACCCATGGCTAACTATATGCTGCAATATCTAGAGTTGAAAGCACAATATGACTAAAGATAGTAATTCATGACAACTAGGGACGAATCTTAGTGTTTAAATAGGGGCCATGCCCACACCCCCTATCCCCTTAAATTTTTAAAAAATTTAAAATTATATGTACTAGTGGAAATTAAATTAGATAGATTTTTATTTCTTTTATAAAGTATACCATTTAATGTTAATAAATAATAAAACATAAATTAAATATAATAAAAAATAAACAAATTTATTGATATATTTATTATGTTTTTCTTTTGTTTCTGAAGAAAAAATAGGAAGTTAGAAACACTTATTCTTTCTATTCTTATTTCTTATACATTTTATTCCATTATTAAAGATTAAAATGGGTAACTCTTTTTTGTCTTACATGATAGTGAAATATTAGTTTAATAAATAATATTTTCATCTCACAATTTTTTGTATATTTATTATTTTATGAATATAGGAGGAAAAATTATGTATTATGTGTTTTTTCATAATCGTTTTTTAATTGTGGCTCAATTATCATAGTTTTTTTTAATAATTTGATCTCTCAATTTTTTATTAGATTTTGATAAATTACTTTTATTCTTAAGTTTTTTTAAATAGGAATATAGATAAAGAATAAAAGAATAAAGTCATTTTTTTAAATGATAAAAGGAAGATACCTAAGAAGATGAAAATGAAGACAAATTCTACTTCTTCACATATTTTGAATTCTTCACATATTTTGAAGCATGATACTAAGGATTCAGTTGTTGAATTAAAAGAACCTATGTAAGATTCAAAGAATTACAGGTGTAAGAGAGGAGTTTCATATTAAATCTTTGGAACATATATACATTTTTAGTATACTATTTTGGCCCTTTCAAAAACTTGTGGTCAAGATCCGCCACTAATGACAATAAAAAAAACCTTTGAATTCTACCACCAATGTTGTTTTCAAAAATGTTTTCAATAATCTATACCGAGTAAGCACCTAAATTCCATGTAAAGTCTCATATGTTATTGTAAAATTGAACGATTAGATTTTATTAACTTTATTTCAATGGCACATATCCTTAAATGACTCATTTGTTCAATACATCTCAACATAAGTTTATATATTCATCCCTAAATTCAATGATTATGTTATAAACATTAACTATGATTATATCGGCACACAAAAGCTGCAACTAAAATCAGTCCACTAAATAAGATTGATATGTTTATCAGATTAATTATTGCACATAAGGAATCAAGACAATTTGTTGAATAATCACATGTTCCCAAAACTATGAAGTTGTTTTTCTACTTATATTTTGTAAACGTATTTAGCACTATGACTAGGGGTCTCAAAACGGGTCACGCTGGACGGTTAAACTCGCTAACCCAATCCAAAAATGGTGGGTCAAGTTACATGTTTAAACCCGTAAGCCTGCATGAGCCTAACCTGCCTAGCTCGCTAGCCCGTCAAGCCCTAACACGGGCCAACCTGCACAACCTGCAACCCATTTTACATGTTTTAGTTCTTTTTTCTTTCTTCATTCAACCTCCACCAACAACGCAAATAGACACAACCTGACCCATGTTACCACACTAACGGTGGCGAGACTCATAATAACTACCCACTTCGAGCGAGATTGATGGCTACGTACATCACTAACAACTCTATTGAATCATTATTTTTGTGGCTTGTTTCTGGTTATGAACTTGTGATGGTTTACGATTTGGGATTCGTGGTTGTGATTATTTTGTGAAGGGGATTTTCGGTTGTGTTGATTTTTGTAGATTGTAGATAGCCCACCATTGTTATACGCAAGAAAGAACCTTTTCCTGTGTAATTTATTTCTTCTTCTTCTTTTGTGTGGCTTTGTTGGTGGTGACACATTGTTACGGGAGGCATGATGCATGGCCTTGAACAACGCATGAGAAGCGATGTTGTAGTTAGAGTTGAGTGGGCCTACGATGTCTGGGGCGCTGACTATAGAGCGATCGAGGGAGAATGACCTTGCTCTGACCCTTCTAGCGTGCATAATACTACGTTCTCACCTCCTCCCATTTTCTCATTTTTCTCCTTCACTACTTCAATTTCAAATCCCTTGCAAAAATTTCTCATCTTTTTCTATTTTGGGTTATGAAAGTTTAAGGCTTGTTTTGAATGTGATGTTGATGCAGTTCGATAGTGAACAACGGGAGTCTCTTAGAGGTGTGGTGCATGACCAAGAACAATGCTGAGATGCGACGTTGTAGAATAGCGCGGGCTAACTCGCTAACCAGCCTGTTAGCGGGACAAGTTCAAGTTTCCAACCTACTTTCAGATGTGGGGTTGGCCTTACCTTGTTTGATTTTGGCGGGCCAAAAACGAGGCGACTGACCCATTTTTACATTCTTAAGTATGCTATCATAAGCTACAAAAGATAATTTTACCAGCGTCTATATAATTACTTCATATGGATATATGCATATAACTTATAATATATGCCTTTATGCATGTGATAGTATTTACAATTTTTTCATCTCACATATTACCTATCATTTACACTTACTAGTATTCTTATATTACATATTGAAAATAACAAACAAACAACTAACACTACAAGAATTTCTTTAATTACTAACGAAACATTATCGATAATAACAAATCTGACGATAAATTCACATTTTAATTTACCAATGGATACTTCTGTCTGCACAAATTGTGTTAGTAAAATCCATCGAAAATTAGTAAATTATAATTACTGACAATCTCATTCTAGCGGTTGGTGACGTTGATGATCGCCAATGACACATAGGTGAAGGACGTCGACAAAAGTGATGATTATTAATAGAGTTATAAAATGAGGTGGAGGAAGAGGAAGAGGAAAAAGGAAGACAAATATAGGAAGAGGATGAGATCCCAAAGGATGAAAGTGACTTGGAGGTGATGGTGGTTGCGTCGCGGCCCGACGACGATGAGGGCGAAAAAGATGAAGAAATGAAGGAAAATTAAAGTGAAGAGGATGAGGAAGAAAAAAGACTCAATCACACATTTTACCGACGAATGTTACTGATAAATATCTACTGATGGACATTTTTTGATGAATTTGTGGTCGTTGGTACTTACTGATGAATTTCTGCATTTGTCCATAAAGTTTACCAACAACTACTTTATTGATAGATTTATGTCGGTATTCTGTTGACAAACACAATTTATTGATAAATTTGTACTACTATCGAGAGAATGTGCACATCAATATTATGCAATTTTCTTGTAGTATAAATAACAATATCTAAATATTTGCATGGCATAAGCCACCAATTATATTCCATATTAATAATATCTTTATCAATGGCTAAAAATTACAACATCAAAAAATACAATTCTAAATATCACTATTGTTGTTTGGAAAAATTTTTCTTAATTTACTATAATACAAATCTTCGACATACTTTTAACACAGTAACTCTACTAACAAGACCCATTTATCATTCAATCCAACAAAAAAGGTGTGGAAGCTATAACTAAAAATTAAACCTTCCACTTATTGCACTAAATGATGAACTTACCTTGGAGCAAGAACTTGTCATAATATTGTATGGAAAAATTTTGTCTATCATTTAATGCACAATTTTTCCAACACAAAGCACAACCTTTACCCTGTAACTAACCATCAAGCATGTAAATTCATTTATTAATGTGCACAACAACACAGATCTAAACAATAAACATAAGTTCGAACTTTCATGATCACACCTCACTAATTTCTCTTTGCACACCTTCTAAGATCAATTTATGTTTGAAATGCTTTTTGTTCCACCACACTGAACACAAATCTATATTCATCAAACTACAATTATATGGCATAAGTCTAAATCGGATATAGATATTTGTAAAACCCTTTCAAAACCATAATATCAAATTATAACCATCACGTTGTACCGATAAATTTACATTTTAAATCTAAGCTTTACATCTAGTGGCCATATTTAATGTATATTCCTTATGTGATTTTGATGAAAAAGTGGGAATGTGGGAGGAATTAATTAATGTAAAATTGGGAGAAGCATGTAGGCAATGGTGTGTGTTGGGAGATTTTAATGTAGTAAGAAAAATTAATGAAAGAAGGGGTCTAAATCCGACTAGAAACACTGAACTAAGAGAAGTGCAAGGTTTTAATAAGTTCATAGAATTTATGGAGTTGGTAGATGTACCATTGATAGGAGGGAAATATACTTGGTACAAGGAAAATGGAAAGGCCAAGAACAGAATAGATAGGGTTTTGGTTTCACTTGAATGGTTGGACTATTGGCCTAACAGTAAACAATATATTAAGGGAAGACTAGTATCGAACCACTGTGCCCTATTGCTTAAACCGATTATGATAGATTGGGGACCCAAACCTTTTAGAACCATGGACATTTGGAAATCTGACCCAACATTTAAGAAGGTGGTCAAACAATCCTAGGACTCTTATGTAGGCAACGATAACCCAATGATAGCCCTAAAGGAGAAACTAAAGAAGTTAAAATTTGACCTCAAATCATGGAACAAAGAGGTCTTTGGATTCATCGGCAAAAAAAAAAAAAAAAACAGAACCTCCTCCTAGAACTTGGTGCTCTAGATATCATGGATGATGAAAGCAATTTAGAAGAAAATGATAAGGTGAGACGCTTGGAACTTCTAAGCGAGTTGAAGCTACTTTTACACAACGAAAGTGCAATACTAAATGAAAAAGCAAGGATGAAATGGTTAGAACAAGGGGACACTAACTCAAAGTACTTTCAATCTAGAATAAGATGGAAAAGGGTATCAAACAAACTAAAAGGGGTAGAACTGAATGGGACATGGTGTGAGGACCCAACGAAGGTAAGAGAGGAGGTAAGGCAAGTCTTTGAGGAAAGATTTTCAACACCTAAATTGTTTTGCATTAATCTCCAAAACATTTAGTTTCAAACCATATCCGAAGAAGATAACATGGAACTAACGAAGGAGATAGGGGATAAGGAAATAGAGGAGACGATAAATCAATGTGGAGAGACTAAAAGTCCTGGTCTAGATGGTTTTAACTTTATGTTTCTAAAGTACAACTGGGATACATTGAAGGATGATTTCAATCAAGCGGTTAGATGGTTCTTGAGAGAAAGGAAAATTCCAAAAGGTTGCAATGCGTCTTTTGTAACATCCTTAAGGAATATTACTAATATATAATAAATAAATTCTAAAATGAAATAAATCCCACATTTTATAAATAAACCATTTCCCAAAAATGCGAGAAATTCAAATCTTTTATACAATGCAATAAATACCGGAGTCCATAATTATAAAACCGATATAAAATTAAAATGGCTCCCGAAGGTTACATAATTATCTAAAAACTAAAATAGTAAACATATATACAAAAATCCCATGCTATCCCTCGCTCTGAATCTAAGCATCTCCTGGCCCACTTGTCAAATCATCTGCTCCCGAATAACAAGTTATTCGTTCATTGCCACACACACACAGAAAAGGTGAGCTATGCACAATATATAAACCAATACATGAAATAAAGATGCCACCCATCCCTAAAACAACATAAATAATATTTCATGCTTTTCAAAACCCAACCATGACCTCATAGTCCTTCATGAGTCATATGCATGAACTAGGTCTTGGGACTTCTTTGTGCTCCCACGAAACTAACTCATTCGTGGTCCAACCCTATGAGCCTATCCCGCTTATAGTCTTGCCCTACAGACTCCTCGTCTGTAGTAAAACATCCAAGTCTCACACTTAGACCCTGGCACGCATGCAATCACCATACTATGGACTCCTCGTCCAATAGTAGTCGACGGGAACATAACAGTTCCTTGCCCATCGTGCGCCCGACACATGCAATCACCATACTAAGGACTCCTCGCCCATTAGTAGCCGACGGGAACTCAACCAGTTTCGTGCCTATCATGTGTCCAACCACCAAGCACATCCCAGACCCCTATTGGACTTAGTCCTTCAAGCCCAAGCATCACACCACATGCATATACAACCTAAACTTGGTATAAACAACCAAAACACACTCACAAGCACATAGAAACATAGAAACTCGCATAAACTCGCTTAAGCTAGGGACCTCTCACCCAAGCTAGACCCTCAGCCTCGCTCAGGCTAATCCACCTCGCCCAAGCGAGTTTAAAATAGCAACAACAGCACGTTACCTCGCTTAGGCGAGATCCTCTCGCCCAAACACCCATTTCCATCTCGCCTGGGCTAAAATACAAGCAAAACACCACACATGACCACGACATCTCGCTTAGGTGAGGTCATCTCGCCTGGGCGAGACCCTGATTCGCTCAAAATCTAAAAACTCCTCGCCTGGACGAGAAGTCGCGCTCAACACGCGCAACTTCATCACAACCTCGCTTAGGCGAGCGTCTCTCGCCTGAGTGAGAAACAGGTCGCTCAACTCTAATACTGGGTCGCCTAGGCGAGATAGGCGAACCTGCACCCAACACAAGACCTTGCAACTCTCGCCTAGGCGAGAAGGGGTCGCTTGGGCGAAACTTGCAGAATTTCGCCACTGCTAACGCACCAGAAACACAACACCAATACCAATTTACAATACCTTCAGATTTCATTCATTATGTACCATCAATCAAACTTTAAAACACATTTTACACAAGTTTAAATCCCCAAAATGCATAAGCATAACCATGATTCAATAACAGTACTCGAAACCCTCATCACATTGCTTATTTCATACCCAAAAGACTTGACACCCACATTCTCTTCCAAATTATCATTTGCAGTATACTTTATACCAAAAAACCACAACACATAAAATCCCAATTGAGAGTAAAACGCAGGACTACAACTCAGATAAAATGCACATAATTCAGCACCCCTAACCTGGACGCCTTCGCTCAAAAGATGCAGATTTTTAGAATCCCTCCTTGATCAATAGACAACCTAGCTCCTCCTTTCAACAGCCTCAAATGCCCACCCTTTCACTCCAATTTCGTGCCCTTGCAAACCCCTAGAAAACTAACCTTCCAAAACCTCTTTTCTCTCTCCCAAGTTGCCTTTTAGATGTGCTTAAGGTGGGTTAATGAAAAAAAACGAAATTGGATTTATTGTAGGCTTAATTGCTATTCAAGACCATTAGTTGGTGGTTTTTCAGCCCCATTTTGGCTACCCCTTCTGCTAGGGTTCTCTCTAATTGTTCACATTCACTCTAAGCTAAACTTGGCAAAAATAAAGGTTAATTCTTGTCTATCAAGGTTTGAACCCGTGACCTTCCACTCATAAGACCAAAGCACAACCACTATTCCAATTCACATTTCGTGATAACTATTATAATCTTATAATCATGATATCAATCACTATTCACAAGTATATTATCAATCACTTGCACCTCATATGACTCCAACACATGATTTGGACTTGCAATTTATTTCCTCAACTGTAAGACGTGGAACACATTTTGGCTAAGTGAGGTGGTAGAGCAATCCCATACGTCGTCGTTCCTACCCTACGTGTAATCTAATAAGGTCCTATAAATCTCGGAGTCAAGTTCCTTGATTTAAGAACCCTTCCGATACCTGTTGTTGGAGTAACCCGGAGAAACACCTGGTCTCCTTCATCAAATTCAAGTGGTCGTCTCCTCTTATCAACATAAGACTTTTGCCTACTCTAAGTTGCACGCATCCGATCTTGGATTAGCTTGACTTTACTAGTCGTTTGTTGCAGAAACTCAGGACCCAGCATAAATGCTTCACCATCCTGATACCAACACAATGGAGTTCTACACATTCTTCCATACAATACTTCATAAGGCGCCATGCCAATACTAGAGTGGTAACTATTATTGTATGTGAACTCCACCAAAGGTAGGACATCATTCCAGTTTCCCATGTGATCTAACACACAAGACCTCAATAAGTCTTCTAAAGATTGAATGGTCCGCTCAGACTACATTAGTTTTGGTAAATTGGAGCCCTACTAAGGAGTTTGTTCCTAAGAGAAGTCTTAGGCAAGGAGACCCTATGGCTCCATTCTTATTCCTTATTGTAGCAGAGGGTTTAGTAGGGCTAGTAAGACAAGTTGTTAAGAAAGAATTATACACGGGATAAAAGTGGGTTCTAATGGAACTAATGTGGGGCTATTACAGTTTGCAGATGATACATTGTTCTTGTGTGAAACAAAAGCTCAAAATGCAAGGACATTAAAAGTTGTATTAAAGTGCTTCGAGTTGGCGTCTAGGCTAAGGGTTAATTTTTCCAAAACTAAAGTAGGAGGAATGGGCATGGACACATCTATGTTAAAAATCTTCTCGAAAACACTAAATTGCAAACATATGAAAATCCCGTTTGTGTACCTTGGAATGTTAATCGAGGGGAATCCAAGGCTCAAACAATTTTGGCAACCTATGACCGAGAAGGTCAAAACCCGATTATCTAATTGGAAGGGCAAACTTATTGGTATCACTGGTAGGGTATGCTTAATCAAATCAGTTTTATCTGCATTTCCATTATACTACCTATCTTTCTATAAATTGCCAAGATGTGTGAGCAATAAACTCTTAAAAATTCAAAGGAACTTTCTCTGGGGATGGGGTTCAGATGATAGTAAAATAATGTGGGTTAAATGGGAAAATATCTGCAAATCAAAGGAGGAAGAGGGCTTGGGCTTAAGAGACATTCAAAAAATTAATGGTGCACTCTTAGCAAAATGGAAATGAAGGTTAGGAATGGAGGATAACTGTCTTTGGAAACAGGTCCTGGAGTCTAAATATGGATCATGGAGGAACCTCGATGATCCCATCATGTTAAGATCTTCCTCAAGGTGGTGGATCAACATTCACAAGGTATGCGGTAACACGATGCAAGGACTTTGGTTTGATAAATGCTTTGAGTGGGTGGTAGGAGAAAGGGAAAGAGTTAAGTTCTGGGAAGACAAATGGGTAGGGGAAGAAACACTCGCGTATAGGTTTCCTAGGTTGTACTTGATATCAGAGTGTAAAGATAGAGTTATTGGGGAGGTCGAACATTGGGAAGAAAATGTTTGGACCTGGGACCTCACTTAGAGAAGATCTAGATTTGTTTGGGAGACTACAATAGAAGAACATTACTTTGTGTTATAAATGGCCAACAGTTATGTAAGGGCAACCCTGATACTTGGAAATGGAAAGGAGAAGTAGATGGGATATTTTCGGTAAAGGCATCTTATAATACGCTGCAAGGAATCGTTGAAATAGAAGGCAATAAAGACTTTAAACTGCTATGAAACACAAAAGTAATTCCAAAGGCTCAAATGCTAGGCTGGACGGTATTCTTAGACAGATTACCAACCAAGGCCAATCTACAAGCAATGGGGTCCATCCAAAATAAAGCCTTTGCGAACTGTGTTATGCATACGAAGAGAATGAAGAACATTTGTTCTTCTCATGTTCGGTGTCCCAAAAGGTGTGGAACATGTGCGATAGGTGGATGGGGGTGAGCATAGTGCACCACGTCAAAGCTAGGGCCAATTTTCAACACTTTCATCTCTTTGACTTGAATAGTAGGCAAAACTTAGTGTGGAAAGGAATGTGGCTAGCTATTATAGGGGAAATTTGGAAACATAGGAATGACGTAATTTTTAATCATAAGAAAATTAATCCAATAGAAATTTTTGATCAAGCACAAGTGACAACTTGGGTATGGACGAAACATAAGATCCCAACTGTGAAGTTCTCATATAGTGATTGGTACCTCTTCCCATATACATGTTTAAAATTTCTGTGATATAGTAATTTGTGTGTTCAAGTGTGATAGGAAAGCAAACACTGATTTCGAAGAAGAGGGCTCAAAGGAAACTATAAATGCAAAAGGGGAACTTGAAGAGGCAGCAAATATCATGCATACTCTGCACCACAAAGCTTTATCACGATAGAGATGGAAAATTGATTGTATTGGAGCCTTAAAACACTCGCACCATGAAGCTTTATCACGACAGAGATGGCAAAATGATTGTATTGGAGTCTCATATATGTCAGATGTATACCTAAGGGAGGCACACATACATCTATCACACTTCATTGGTGCATTATAATGTTGGATCACGAGGGTTTGATTTAGTTGATTTTTTGTTATAATGAAATTATGATGGTAAGTTAGAGCATCAATGTATATAACATTGTTTTTGTATATGGGTTAGAGCACCCCTCAAGTGCTCTCTTTAATTTTAATTCATTCTGTTAAAAAAAATGCTTTCAACTATTCAATTCAAGTATATAATTTTAATTACAACAATAACATGTTTTATTCGATATATATATATATATATATATATATATATATATATATATATATATATATATATATTCCTGAAAATAATGGTGTACGTATTGAACAATTTAATCATAGTTTAATACTATTTTTTGTTTCTATATTTATTACAATGATTCAATATTTTATTTATTTATTTTTTTACTCAATCGGTCTATATATATTTTTCATTTAAAAAAACTCAATGTAATATTTTATGTTAAATCAACATTAATATTTCAGAATGAATGAGTGATATATGCTAATATAATCACTCACTCTATTTACATGTTTATTACTCATGAAAAAAATGACGTTAATGCTAATCTAGTAAAAAGTAAAACATTAAGTTTTTTATTTCTTAAATATACAGACGTTGAGGACTAGAAGAATCATTACTAATCAAAAATACTATTAATCCTTTACTTATTATTACAAACATTACTCTCCACAAGCCTATTACTAATTCAGTATTTTAATATATAATACATTAAATTTAATTTTTTATTTAACTTTTTTAAATAACATTATTAAAATTCTATTTAAAGAATATACCTCAAGATTGTATATAATTTTAACTTTGAAATATATTTTCACAATATATATATATATATATATATATATATATATATATATATATATATATATATAATCTCGTACTAGTTATTAACAAAAAATAATGTTCAAACACGTTTAACATTTTCTTTAAATAAATAGTAAACACTACTATTTTAATCCCTAGCAAGTGCCAACTTAACAGATGCACAAATCAAAAGTAAATTGGTCAACATATTCTTTTAAAAAATTTATATATTGAAAATGATTTGAAATTTAAATATAATTATGAAATAAATAAAAAACCAAAATTTAACTAATCATTAATCTATCCCGGGAAGTGCTTTGTTGTGTGTAGTTATTGACCAGATATAGTAAAAGGTGTGTTTCATAAACTTTTCCAAAACTTGACCTTATGTTTTTTATTTCCCACTAATAGATTACTGAAAGATAGCTTTTGAATTATTGCAATTTTGCTTAGTGGTTTTGCACTGTTGTTTATAATGTGTGAAATATTCCACACAGAACTGGGTTTGGCACCTCTTATGATTTAACATTTCATGGAACCTTAATGCTTATCCAAGATCAACAACCATTACAAATGAATCTCTTTAGCTTTTTGCTTTTCGTAGGAAATTTCAAAAGGTGGAAGAAAACTAAAAATGGAAAAGCAAAGCCATTTTTGACAAAATTAAAGAGTGCTAATTATAAGTTGATGAGTGTATGTTATCATCTTCAATCACTCATTTACTCATAGTCATCACTGCTATTTAATTTGTCAGTAACATTATATTTCACAAATTTTTAACATCTTTAGGGCAATGTTTATACTTATATATATAGAGAGAAAAAGAGGTTTAATATCTAAAATTTATAAATCCTCAAAACATGTTGATAAGCCATAAAATTTAAGAATCAGAATTTTAAATAAGACCATATATTTAGAAGAATAAAATAAAAATTTAATATTATTAAAATGAGATTTTATACAATTTGTAACACGACAATAAAAGGAATAAATAGACTCCTAAAAGTGATATAACATACAAAAATTAAAACCTCATATAAAAATTGATTTTAAGATATAATTAAAGGCAATAAAATATCATAAATATTATATATATAATTGTTGTATGTGACATCAATTGTTCCGTGGCAAAGGCCAAGTGGACTGAGTGATAATCAAATCGTGACGTTTGGACAATGTTACACTCTTAAGTAGAAAAAGTTACGTCTTAAATAATAGCTATAGCTTTTGGCCTCATGATAAACGCTTGATCCTAACAATTATATATATATATATATATATATATATATTTAAATTTTGAGAAGGAGAAAAAATATATTCCCTAAACTAATACTTAATCATTTACATTTTGATGTTTTTGAATATTTTGAGTAGGTCTACATAAACAATAGGTCAACACTTATTTTACCGGGAATATATAGGTATTGGTTTATAAGTTTCTTCCTTAAGAAGGTTTGGATTAAATGAAAAAGTTGGCACTCGTGGTTTGACTAATTGAAATGGCCACCAAAATATAGCTTAATTTTGTTTGATAATGGTGCACTACGTAGGAAGCACTTTCACACGGATATCTACAATACGAGGATTGGCTTAGAATTTAAGTTAGATATCCCACTTATGTCAATGCTGCCCATTAACTAAACTTTAGCAAGATCACAACCAAAAATAAATGCTACTACTTGCTATTATGTCATTTTTTTTAAAAAAGTTTTGATTAAGTTTTAAATCTTTTATAAGTTTGGGTTTATATTAAATTTATTGGATCTTTTTATATTTATAGAGTACTCAAAATTTTTATATTTGAGTAATTTTATAATTTAATTTTTGTTAATTAAATTATAAAATCGTTATTTTGTCCTGTCATCTTATTTTATTGTTTTCACGTATTAAGAAAAGTTAGATTTTGTACTTAATATAAAATAATATTAGAACAGTAAAAACCACTTATTATTTTATATTAACTTCAATTTTGGTTTATTATTAAAAAAACATCATATTTCTTATCATGTAGAGATAAGAAATCACATTAACAAAACATTATAACAATCATGAGATCTAGTTAAAAACTAGTTAAAAAATAACATGAGATTGAATTGAAAAATAGAAAATCTTTAAATACCCGATATAACAATTTTTTTAGAAAGCCAAATTTATAAAAAACTTAAAAGTCAATTATTTTTTTAAATATAAAAATTTGAGATAATAGATATATTATTTAATAAATTGTAGAATATTTTGAATATTAGTCTACCAAATCCATATTCACCAAATAAAAAACAAAAATATAAATCAAATCCCTCTGAAAGTTGCTTCCCTACTTTGAGTGCAAGTGGGGTCTTCTGGTCTTCCAACAATTTTAGAGTGAAAAACTTGGATTGAACTTTTCAACATACTACCTTATTCTTCACAAATCATATCCAACATTTACCCACCCATCACGTCCTTTAGACTCCATGAAACCTAAAATATATTACTTTTACTTTAGTATAAATTACATCCATACTCCTAATCTTAATTAGGTCAAACTAAGCCTGCAACACCATTCATTCCCTTTTCAATCTTTCCCACTTTTTAAATTTTTACTACACATTTTTCACTGCAAGCTAATCATAACTATCTCAATCTACAACTTTTCCACCGTATACATGTTTAAATATACGAAACACTATATAAGTATTTGTTTCTTAAAAAAAATTAAAACAAAACAAGGAAAATAAATAAATTTATGACCGTTAATTATTCTTTGTTTATTAAAGAAAAAAAGGTTTGTGAAATATGACAGAAAAGCAGAACACAAATGATTGGATGATATATAATAATGGCAGTTGAACATTCTACTAAGGTGATTAGGTCATGTCTTTAATTTTATTTATTTATTTTTTTTCATTTCCCTTCTTTGAGTTTCCAATGGAGATATGAAACAAATGGGTCCATGGTCGGTTGCATATTTTAATCATAAGCTTTGCTTTTGCATGAGTTGTGCTTTGTCTCTTCATTTATGTGTCCACCTGCAAACCTCAACTATGAGCATTAATATTTGAGAGCCAACACATCCCTTGCATGAGTTATCATCTTTCATGTTATTGGTGCTACCTTAATCATACAAATCATGTCCTTGTCTTTTACTCTTTAAAATAATTCACTTCCAGTTTCTCTCTTTTTTCCTCAACCATTTGTGACACAAGAATTTGGAAAGGATAAGGAATCATCTTTTGGAGTGTTTTAATGCATATTTATTGTGTACATAAAATCTGCTATTTTATCATTGGAAGCAAATAAGGATAACAATTTATATACATGTCATGATCCATTGCACTATTTTTAATGTCAAAAAGTATACTCCTAATTAGGTTAAGTATACGTCATTGTTAATCAATGTCTGAATTGAAAAGAAAAACAATTTTTTATTTCTCTTTACATAGTGCTTATACTATCCTCTCCAAGTAAATGTTATGATATGTGAAACAATTTAAAGGATACTTTTGAAGAAAATGAGAAACTTGATGAGAGACGAATATAACGAAGTGTTGCGTTGTCCAGTGTAAGATCATTATCAAACGAGTGGGGAAGAATATGCTTTATTAGAAAAAGTAATCTAAAAATTGGTGAAGATAAACACAAGAAATAACAGATGATTGTTCTCCAACATAAACTATATAGGGGTACTTTGATTATATAGTGTTCGATTCATCACCAACAAAAAGCTTTGAGTTAGAAAGGGTATGAAAGATGAACAATTATATGATCAAATGTGGATTAGCACAATCCAAGGTCTATGAAAACTTCCTAAAAGCATTGTTTTTCCATAGAGATTCGAAACTTTTAAATCACTTGGGGGAATACCTCATGGGAAAACATGAAACTAATTTTATTTTTTATCAGTTGTCATCCCTAAACTGATTCTCAAACAAAAAAAAAAAATCAATGAATAGGACTTTGTCTTAACTACTAATCCAAAATATATTATTATTGCAAGGTGCAAAATGGTTAAATAAGTATGGAATCTAAGTGTAAGATCTATATGATATATTAACACCCCTAAAATCAAGGAAAGATGATATTTATGATAACATAAATACGGAAAGATGATATTTAGTATATTTTGATCTTATCTTATTTGTTGTCATACTAACAACCTGTGAATACCCCTCATCACAATGAGTAACTTAACTAAATACTCATTCTTTACTCTTATACTCACAAAATACTCCTTATTAACTTGAATGTCAGAGTCTTTATATGTGGACTTCCTCTCTTGTGGTAGATTAGAGCTTACACCCACTCTAAAGATCAGACTAATTATCTTGAATCAACTAGGTAAATTTTCAGTAAGAACATTTGATGCCAACCGTAGGATCCATGATGTGATCCCAACAAGGCTCATCCGGCTTCATCAGTCCAGGTAAAATTGTATCCTGCCTCCACATTTTATACTATCATTACCTTGTGCAAAGATAGTCCATATCGTCTCACTCGTGCTACCATGAAAATTTATGGTTAAAATTTTGCAATCTCTTTGTGGAGTGTTATCTTGACACTCCATCTCTTTTCAACATTAATATTTTATTATAATAAGACATTTTATTTAAAATTTGTGGATAGTAGTTTCAAAACAATTTTTTCCTTTGCTTTGATAACACATGCCTCAATAAGAAGTTTCGATGGTGGTCACACTAACACTACAAGAAAAAGTGATATTATCTACCACAAAAATCCGTAGATAATGCACAAAATCCGTAGATAAAATAGATTTACCTACGGATTACTTACAGACAAAAATCCATAGATAAAATGGTCGTAGCTAAATTATCTACGGATAAATCCGTAGGTAATTATCTTGAAAGGTGTCAACAAAACTGTATAAATGAAGGTGTCAACAATACAACAACTTCCTTCATCATGTCTAACAGAAGCATACCAAAACAGACAACTTCTTTGAATCTGTTACCTTAATTAGAAGAGTATCGTCAAAAGTATCTTCATAGTCAAGATGAAGAAAGAAATCATTCTTTTCTTCCCACCTCTGCATGGGAAATGAGGGAAACACATGAGCCCAAATTAATAGTAAAATATGAATGGATGTGTATATTTTCCAAATACATTTCAACTTACAGCATCCTCATTATCTCAAATAAGCCCTTTCGATTTAGGCTCTTCTATTTCAGATATTAATTTCCAGCAAAAAAGCACATGAAGATGAAATCATCAATTATTCACTCAAGTTCAATGCGCTACAAGTTTTGGGAGGATTTTTCTATCTTCATGTCTAACTCAAGATACCCCTCAATAACCAAGTGTGCAAAAAGCATAGAGACCAAATGAATAAGAATATTTTTTAAACAAAAACTGTAGTTAAATTTCACAAAAAAATGAGAAAAAGAAAAATAATCTAAAATTGTTTGGCAGAACTATTTTATTAGAAGCATGGAAAATAATAAATAGTAAAGGTGAAAATCTGGAAGCAACTTTAAAACCCTTGTTTTTTTTAGCGGTAATGAGAAATAGGAGGAAAGAGAATGAGAAGGTCAAGAAGAAAATACAAGCAATCGAGAAATCTAGGCTTTTCAAACAATCTTTCTCCATTCCACCGAAGCTCTTACAGTTCCGCGTCAATGAGCCTCAAAGGGATGACGACGACACCCTTGACCATACCTACCACTTCTTCTGTGTTCTCTCCGACCCCAACTCTCTATCCGATCCTCTTTCGCTCTGAATCTATCGATACCAACAATGACCTCGAACAATATGACTCGAAAGCAGCCCTAGGAAAGATACAAAATGAAACATGAAAAAGTGAAAGATCCTGGAGCAGTGGCTTTAGGAAAGAGGAAATGAAGGAATTAGGGTTTAGAAGAGAGTCACTGTGTAACATCCTGTCAGGATATTACGGATTTATAAATAAATAAAAGAAATAAATAAAAACAGCGCATTTCATAATACCTCATTTTCCCAAAACGCGGGAAAATTTAAAACTTTATTAAACGATCAGATAAAGTTTATAACGTTTATTACAAAACCAAAGTCACAATATTATCAAGTCACCCATCAGGGTTTACAATTGTTTTCAAAAACAATAGATAAACATAAGAGTTCCCCAAGTCAAACCCCTCTCCGCGACTAAGCTGCACCAGAGCCACATGCATCATCAACATCTGCTCCCGTGTACCGCGTACACGATCATCGCCACACACACGCAGATAGGGTGAGCTTAGCAGATAAATCATATATATACAATGCTACAAACATATATATATATATATATATATATATATATATATATATATATATATATATATATATATATATATATATATCACAACAAATAAC
>Ga0214542_1005369_pt1 | contig 24390 bp, 7 predicted proteins | sample CNSS1metaG_FD_160096 | JGI IMG/M metagenome (GOLD analysis project Ga0214542, IMG submission 160096) | Root nodule microbial communities from cowpea collected in UCLA plant growth center, Los Angeles, California, USA - CNSS1 | ecosystem: Host-associated > Plants > Roots > Nodule | place: USA...
GTTTACAAGATCTGATATTCTGCAAGGAGTCTTTTCAGGAGTGCTTATTAGAAATCCCTTCAGTACTTCCAGATTACTCAGATTCTCAATCCCCTTTGGCATGCCCTCTAGAAGCCAACACTCAGACATAATAAGGTGTGTCAGACTTTTCATTGATGAAATATCATCAGGTAGTCTTTCCAAATTATGGCATGCTTTCACATCAAGAATTAGTAGATTCTCAAGTTCAGTAATGGAGGATGGAAGCTCGAATATTCTTGAAATCCCACGGAGACTCACATATTTCAACTTCTTTAGATATCTCAACTCTTTCAAGAATTCTTGACTCCCAACTTCGATGTGATGCAAAGCTGAATCTTGCCAACGCCCAAGTTGAAACACCACTAAATTCTTCAATTCAGAGACCCATTGCGGTCTAAAATTTAGGTAATTTGAACCAATATTAAAAACAGTAGGTATGGTACGGTCAATGTAATACCGACCACCTAGTGTAACTCTTTTTTGGTCAAGCTCTAACCCTTCCATTCTAAGTAGCCTAAGAAGGGATATCGAAAAATAAGTTCCATGATGCTCCACATATTGTTTTGATACATGTCCTTCTATCAGATCACGAACACCGGGAAGAATTTGAAATTTATTAACAACGGGACTCTTCCAATTACCATACCGTACAATCACATTAAATTTCAAAAGATCATCAATCACATCCTCACCCATTTCCTCTGCTGTTTTCTTCTTATTATTTGTAATCAAACCCTCTCCAATCCACAAATTAATTGCATTTCTTTTCTTTATCACAGCGTTCTCAGGAAAAATGAAGAGAGATAACAAGCAATTTCTTGATGGAAGGCTTAGTTGGTCATAATCTTCCATAGTCCAACTATCTTGATGGGGCTGCACCAAGTCTTTTGATGAGTGAAATATTTTGTCATCCTCCTCCTTAGATGAGTCATCAAAAACAAGCGTTGGGAGCAAGTTGTGAGCAGAATCTCTGATTCTCTGGCAAATGCCATTCATGTCTTGATCCAGCTTCCTGCAATCTAACTTACGAAGATGGTCATATACCTCTGCTAATGTGTCAAGAAGTTCTTCTTCCTTCTTCTTCACTCTCACAAACACATCCTTTATCTTATTCAGATCCAACCTCAACTTCTCCAACTTCCCATCAAATGATTCATCTCTTCCCCTTTCATGGAATTTCCTCCTTGCTGTCGTCAACTGCTTCATCAACACAGCTACTGCTTTCATCTTGTTTGTTCGAATCGACATTTTACTGCAAACAAACAAATACATACAATGTTGGAAAAAACTCACACATACTAAAAAAAATATGCAATGTAACTCAATGTGGTGTTTTTCATTGATGGAGAATGCGCTATTATATAGCCAATTACAAACCAAATAATAACAAACCAAACTAAATCTTTATCTAATCTTATCTGATACCCCATATTATCAAATTAAATCTTATATACTTTAACTAACTAAAATAACAACTAACTTAAATCTAATTAACCAAATATAAAATACCCTATCACTTTGCTAAATAAAAACAACTCTATAATCTAAAATATAATCTAAATATTATCTAACAAAATTAAAGATTATCTAACTAAATTAAAGATTATCCAACAAAACTCCCCCGTAATCTTAAATTCTTTTTTTTTCTCTCATCCCGAACAATCTTCTATCTCCATAGCCGACTTGCTTTTCTCTTTGACCGACTTGATCTTCTCTTTATCCGACTTGATCTTTTCTTTGACCGACTTCATCTTAACCTTGGTTGACTTACCCTTTGTTGGGTTCTTTGTGATCTTTGTGGCCGACTTGCCATTAATCGGGATCCTTTGAATAGGCCGAGCTCTCTTTAAGAGATCGGAAAATTTCCACGCCTTCTTCACACCAAACTTATCATCCATTCCAACTCGCCACTTCTCATCTTACACCTCCAGTACAACTCTCAGATCCTTCTCGACACCCAACTGCTCTTGCAAACTTAACACTTCTTGTTCGTCTTCTTCAAGATCCGAGTTGTCCACACTCCACGAGTTATCCGAGCTATCTGCACGTCTTGACCACCTCTCCATGCTACTGGACTAATTTATGACATTCAACCTTCTTGCCGACTTCTCCACTTGTTTGTGCTCATCCCTCGAGCTACATCCCATCATCAACAACACTGATTCTTCTTTAACTTCTTCGGCAAGATTGGTTGTCTCTTCAATTTTTGATCGCACTACTTTAATTTTCTTACTTGTCTCTTTCTCCACCATGTCGTTTTGAACAGATCCAATGTTGCCTTCACTGTCCACATGTTTCAAACACCTTTTCTGCAGGACTCAACTCCAATTTGTACATCAGGTTTTTCTCCTTTTCTACCCGGGCTGCTAGTCGACCGTGCTTGTCCTTCAAGTACAGCACCTGGTTCTTTATCATAATCGAGTTTCCTTTCTCCACTATCTGACCTATGCTCAAAATATTACTCTTCAACTCAGGAACATAGTAGACATCCCTGATTTCTCCAACCTGTCCATCCTTCTGCATGTGCCGGATTGTTCCACGCCCTTTTATCACCATCTTGGAATCATCTCCACATGACACTAATCCGACCTCCACCTGGGTGAGTTCGCTGAAGAAACTCTCATCTCCACACATGTGATTGCTCGCTCCAGTGTCTAGATACCAAACTGAGTTTAAACAACCTGGACTAAGCTCGTCACCTAATCTCCTTTCCTTCACATGGCTTGAACTCCACTCAGCTTCCAATTTACCGCTCTTGAGTTCGACATCTGAGTTTTGCATCATCATTAAAATCCCTATCTCTTCCTCGTCGTCTTCCTCTGTGAGAAGATTTTTCTCTTTTTTTTCCGATTGACAATATTTTGCTATATGACCGATCTTGCCACAGTTGTAGCAACATGCTGATTTGCATTCTCTTGCGTAATGGCCGTACTTGCCACACCTAAAGCATTCCACTTCTGACTTAGACCAATCTCCTTGGCCCCTTTCTTGACCACGACCATGCCAATTCTGCTGCCTAGTCTGATCTGTGCTCTCTTCAACATCATCTCGATCACATCCACCTCGACCTTGTCTACCTCGACCTTGGCCACCTCGTCCTCTGCCTCCAGGACCTCGGCTCTGAGTATTCCGAGTTTCATCCAAATCAAGTTGCGCCTTTAGTGCTTGATCACGCGGTTCATGCTTCTTCCTTCTCCTTTGTTCATGGGCCTCCAATGACCCGGCAAGTTCTTCCACATAGAAAACTGATAGGTCCTTCGACTCCTCGATGGCACATACAATGCTCTCAAAATCATCTGTCAATGATCTCAAGATTTTCTCCACAACCCGGCTTGCTGGCATTGGTTCTCCATTCTTGCTGAGTTGGTTAGCCACCTTCTCTACCCGAGTTATGTACTCGGTTACCTGCTCTTTATCTTCCATCTTCAGCCCTTCAAACTCTCCTCTAAGAGCTTGAAGTCGGACTTGTCTGACCCGGTCGTTCCCTTTATATGCAACCTCCAGAATATCCCATGCTTCCTTTGAAGATGCAACATTTGCAATCTTCTTGAAGCCTAACTCGTCCACAGCATTGTACAAAAAATACAAAGCCGACTTGTCTTTCACTCGCGTCTTCTTCAACGCAGTAATCTGCGCCACTGTCTGATTTGCGTCCTCCGCGAGTTCTTCGTATCCGCTCTCCACTATATCCCAAATGTCTTGGGATCCCAGAAGGGTCTTTATCTGTAGACACCAATTATCATAATTGGTTTTCTTCGTCAATTGCGGCACCGTCATACCGTTCACAATTTTTGCCATCTCTCCTCTTTTTTTTTTCTTCCAAAGCACTCAAGCGCACACTTATTTTTCACTCTCTCTCTCTCTCTCTCTCTCTCTTTTCACTCGGTACTCAGAGCATAAAGCTCTGATACCACTTTGTTGGAAAAAACTCACACATACTAAAAGAATGTGCAATGTAACTCAATGTGGTGTTTTTCATTGATGGAGAATGCGCTATTATATAGCCAATTACAAACCAAATAATATCAAACCAAACTAAATCTTTATCTAATCTTATCTAATACCCCATATTATCAAACTAAATCTTATATACTCTAACTAACTAAAATAACAACTAACTTAAATCTAATTAACCAAATATAAAATACCCCATCACTTTGCTAAATAAAAACAACTCTATAATTTAAAATATAATCTAAATATTATATAACAAAATTAAAGATTATCTAACTAAATTAAAGATTATCCAACATACAATGTCACCTAATTTTCTGTACTACGTCATTTTTTGTGTGTGTGTATGTATACAGTCACACCTACCTTTGTAGGCAAAACAGAAAAGAAAAGAAGAAATAGAAAACAATAATTGCAATTGCAAATATGTTATGAAGAAGGGGAAAAGTTTAGTTATTTAGTTAGCTAAATAACATCAAGCTCATAAAGACTATTATCAAGGATGAATAATCAGTCATTACTAAATATAATACATAGCTTGCTGATTATTGTAAAAACATAATATAAATATAAGCTCTATGCATAAATTCGAATGAAACAAAATGTAAATAAAAATTCAAATCAAACTTTATCAACATATATGAAACATCATAAATCGTAGGCTCAAGATTATTTAGAAAGTTTGAACTCCAAAGATCTGTCAATAGATGATATATGGAATTCCATTAACAAATGATATAGCGATCTTTAGGATTATCATATGAAACTTTATTATTTCTAATTAATTTCAATAACAAAATGGAGTTGAACCTTTAAAATAATTGAGTTCAAGGAAGGGATGTACGAATATCTGCGGTGAAGATAACCTCGTCCAACACTTTTTTTCTGCTATAAAAAAAAAATCTGGCTTTAGAAATATAAACACACACACCTATATGTTATGAAAAGAAACAAAAGAAAAGTTGAGGTACATTTTTACCAAACACCAAGAGGAATTTGAAGAGACTGATCAAATTTTGGCATAGAATTTTGGGGAAAACATCTACAAAGTATTGCGGAAGAGGTAATCCTCTTGTGGTTAAAACAAGCTTGGATAGTTAAAGATAGTTTTGAAGGAAAGTATAGTTGATATGTATGAGGAAAGCTAAATGATGGCATCGTTTTAAAATAAGATTTGAAGGAAGGAATTGCACCTCAAAAGTTTCACTTCATTCTTTTTGTACGTTCCACTTTAATCATCCCAAAAGCAAAGTTGGATTCTTCGTGCTTCGTTTTTTTCCTTGAAAGAGAGAATACATAATATTTGTTAATTATCTTTACAAGCATTTCATAAGTGACTCTTGTTGATGATACTCTTGAGCACTGATTTCTCTATTTACCTATATCACAACTCGTTGTTTTTTACATATTGAATTTGTTAATAACATTATCATCATCATTTCTACATTCGTCTTTCTTATTTGAATGTTTTTTATACAAATAGTGTAGTTTTTCACATAAATTATGATCGAGAAAAGGTATAATCTTAAAAAATTACAAATTTTAGGTAACTCTTGCTATTTTGAATGATTTATTTGTATTTTAATGTTTTGGAAGTACTCTTTTTTGTAGATCTAGACTTATTCATACAAATTAGAATCTAGGTACCTAACGCAGTGTGATTCCTCTACTTAAAGCTGTCAAAATGGGTTGGGACTCATGAGTCAACCAGATTTATCACAGGTTTAGACTGGATTGGGTTGAAACTTTTTTATAAATTTTAATACGGGTTTATTTTTGACTTGGTTCACCTAGAATCCGGGGTGAGCCGGGTTGGTGAGCCAACCCGCAAATAAAAGATTATACAAGTATTTTTGGTTAAGTTGGACTTTGCATTTGAGTCATGTTAGGTGTTTTTTTAGCCAACACAGATAATTTATATTTTTGTGATTTTGGTTTGTGTTTGGATTGTACTAAAGTTCATTTAGATTTTATTTAGAATTATAATTTAGTTTTGACTAAATAAATAAATAAATAAATTGTATTTTTTAATTACGTGAGTCCGTGAACCAACCCATTTTACCCACTAACCCACACTGGATTGACTCGAGTTCAAATTTCTTTAACTCGTTAATAAATGAACCGAGTTGGTTTGCCTCATTAAGTGATCAACTCGTTGTGGGTCGAGTCAGACCAGGCTGGGTTACCCGTTTTGACTACTCTACCTCTACTCTTAGTTGAATGAATCTTTGTCTTACTATGCAAGATTTTCCCTATCCAGACCATAAGGAAGTCTCTACCCATAAGAACATGGTGATTTGATTATACCACAATTTGATCCAAATCAGTTAAATAGAATAGAGAAAATAAATAAAAACCATTGATTAAAACAAAATAGAAATAAGCATTTAAGGAAGTAATCAATACAGAGAAATCAAGTTCAAACTACATCCCACAAAAAGAAATCAGTCACTCATATTGAAAAGCAAGCAAAGCACAAAGAGTTGTTGATCTCTCCCCGTACACACCAATCTCTATCATCTTCTAAAAAGTTTGATGATTAACGTGACAGGTAAGGAATCATACTTTCTTGTTATGGGTACAGTAGTAGACACCATTCTTATTCGATCTGTTGTCATCATGATAAAAATTGAAACAAAAATCATAAATTCAACATCAAATGTATGTCATAATAAGCAAAACTACCTAATTTATTTTTCAATTATTTAATTTTCTGGCTAATTTTCCATTTTTCTTTTAATAATGATGGAAAAGAATTACTTAATTATTTTAACTTAATAATTGAATTTTAATATTGTGTACCAAACTTGACTAGTTACCATTATGTTTCATCTAATTTTTTTTATTATAATTATTTAACTTGTTTTTTTAATTAATTTAAATTTATTATGTTATCTGATTTCATTTTCCTCTAAAATGAAATATATAAAATATTATACGATGTACAAAATGAAGATCATATTCTACTTATATTATTATGTTTAAAATATTTTCTTACCATAATTTTCTTTTTATTTTTTATAATATAATACATAAATATGAACTCTCTTTCTCTATAAAATACAATAAAAATTGTATCTAACTTAATCCATAGATACAATATCCTTTTATTATAACTTACTGTACAATAAAATTAAGTTTATTTATAACATTATATATGAAATAAAAAAGTGAAACATAAGTATCAAAATTATTTTTATGAAATAAAGTAATATCTTTGAAATCCACGTTTTCATAAATATATTTCTGAATAATTTAAGACAAAATTAAAATAATTTTCTTGTAATTAATATATTTTCATGTGTATTAATTGTGTATAAAAATATTTAAATTTAATTTAATTTTTAAAATTAGTGTCCGAAAATAATTTCAAACAGATAATTATATATTTTTTATTGTTCAGTAACAATTATTGAAGATTCTGTTTTAAAAAAAGTAAATTTTAGACAACATATATTAAAATTAAATCTATATCGTAAATATATTACAATTTATTTATAACAATTGGAAAAATTGTTGTACTTTTAGTACTATTTTAATGAATATAACAAAAGTAAATAAATACCCTTAAAGTAAATCTTAAAAATATGCTTACATTTATTAAAAGGAATACTTTAAAATATAAAGAAACATGTAATATTTTTTTAATTAATATAAATCGGTTTGTAATAATAAATTAGATTCAAATTTCCAAAGGTGTTGTTTGTTTTTGTTTGTTAATAGTTGTTTAAATAACTTCGATATCTATTTGTTCAGTACCATCTTATTATTTATGTGAGCAGGAGAAGTATGTTATTTTAACAAAGGAGACGATGTAGAAGGCATTATTCAAAGCACTTAATAGGGAGATAAAAAGTTTAGTAACACACAGACAAATCATATTTATTGTTTCCTTATTTTTCAACTTTTGGTCACTCTAGATATACAACATAGTGTAAATAACATAATATTATTCAGAGAACAAATTAAACAATATGCACAACATTTTACAACATTTTACAGCATGAAGTCCTATTCATCTGTCCATTGATGTTGAAGGTATGAAATGTTTGAGACTTGTTTAACTTCTACATATCTCAGCTTAGGAAACAATGCTTTCAAATCGTTTATGTCCACGTTCAATTGCTTAAGGTACTTCAGACGCAGTGATTCCATACTCCACCATATGGAAAATCTACTTTCATACTTTCCAGTTTTCCTCCCGTTATCTTTAGCTCCATCGATATGAACACGAACCTAGGAAGGAGTGGCATAAAACATTCTTCCAAAGACTTTCCAGGAAAACATTCAAGATGCAACTTTCTCAAACTTGATGGTAAAACGACATTAATTTTATCATACTTTGGGTCAGACACGCTCCAAGATATTTTAAGATGTTTCAGTGCAAAAAAAAATCTCAAACTTTCAAACTCCCCATCCCTAATCATGGCCTCACTTCCTATACGTATGCTGAGTCGCCTTAGTTTTCTCAAATTTACCAGATCTGATATTTCGCAAGGAGTCTTTTCAGAAGTACTTATTAGAAATCCCTTCAGTACTTCCAGATTACTCAGCTTCTCAATCCCCTTTGGCATGCCCTCCAGTAAGCAACAATCAGACATAATAAGGTGTGTCAGACTTTTCATTGATGAAATATCATCAGGTAGTCTTTCCAAATTATGGCATGCTTTCACATCAAGAATCAGTAGCTTCTCAAGTTCTGCAATGGAGGATGGAACCTCGAATATTCTCGACATCCCACGCAGACTCAGATACTTCAACTCTTTCAGATATCTCAGATCTTTCAAGAATTCTTGACTCCCAACTTCAATGTGATGCAAAGCTGAATCTTGCCAATGCCCAAGTTGAAGCACCTCTAAATTCCTCAATTCAGTGGCCCATTGCGGTCTAAAATTCAGATAACTTGCACCTATATTAAAAATATTACGTAAAGTATGATCTTTTGCATCAACTCCACCTATTGTAACGTTTTTTCTTTCTAGCAGTAACGGCGATGGCGATGATCTGATATTTTATAAATCTCTATTTAAATACAACTGACGACGAACGCCAGGAAGAATTCGAAATCTATTGACAAAGGGATCCTTTCCATTGCCACAGCGTACAATCACACCACATTTCAAAAGATCATCGATCACATCCTCGACCTCTTCCTCTGCTGTATCGTTATATGTATTTTCACTGAAACCCTCCCCAATCCACAAATTAATTGCATTTCTTTTCCTTATCACAGCGTTCTCAGGGAAAATTAGGAGAGACAAAAAATAAAATCTTGATAGATGGTGTAACCGGTAATAATCTTCCAGAGTCCAATTATTCTGATGATGGGGTTGCACCAACTCTTCCGATGAGTGAGATATTTTTCCACCCTTGTGATCCTCGTCCTTAAACGAGTCATCAAAAACAAGCGTTGGTAGCAACATGAGAGCATAATCTCTGATTCTATTACAAATTCCATCCATGTCTTCATGCAGCTTCCTGCGGTTTAACCTGCGAAGATGGTCATACACCTCTGCTAATGTGTCAAGCAGTTTTTCTTCATTCTTCTTCACTTCCACGAACACATCCTTTATCTTGTTCAGAACCGACCGCAACTTCTCCAACTCCCCATCAAATGATTCATCTCTTCCCCTTTCATCAAATTTCCTCCTTGCTGTCGTCAACTGCTTCATCAACACAGCTACGGCTTTCATTTTGTTTGTTCGAATTGACATTTTACTGCAAAAAAACAAGTACACAACGTCACCCAATTAATTTTTCACACTTCAAATATTCTTTTTTGCGTCTGTATCTATACACTCACTCCTACCTTTAGAAACAATGTTGTGTAAATTATAATCGCAAACACAAGAAACAAAGAAAGAAATAGAAAATAATAATCGCAATACCAAATATGTTGTGCAAATTATGATAGACACTTTCAACAAAAAAAAATGAAAAAGTGTGCATAAGGAGAAAACTTGATGGCAGATGATAGATACATCATCCATGAACCAACTAAATTTTTCATTCGTCAATTAGAAAAAGTTTGTAGTTATTTAGTAAGATATATAAGATCAAGCTTATAATAATAACAAAATGGAATTGAACCTTTGAAATAAAATAGACCAAATAGAAGCTAGATGTAGGAATTTGTTCAGTCCACCAGATAACCTCTCGTCCAACTCTTTTCTCTTAGACCCTGCTACTCACAAAAAAAATCGAAGTTAGTCACGCGATTGAAAAATGGAAGTTAACAAATTATAAATAATGAATCTCAGAAAAGAAACACAGTCGCATGTATACATATTATGAAAAGTAGCAAAAGAGAACTCTAAGGTACATTTCAACAAACACCAGGAGGAATTTCAAGAGAAGGAAAACGTCAACAAAATATTGTGGAAGATAATTCTCTGGTGGTTAAGATGCTTTAAACAATTAAAATACCTCAAATATAGTTTTGAAGGAAAGTATACTTGACGTCGGGGAAGCTAAATAATGGCATCAATTTCCATTTTATAATAAGATTTGAAGGAACGAATTGCACCACAAAAGTTTCACGTCATTCTTTGAGTATCTTCCACTTAAATGATCTCAAAAACAAAGTTTGATTCTTCATGCTTTGCTCATTTCCTTCAAAGGGGGAATTATAAATTTGTTTTGCTTTAAATACAAGAATTTCATTAGTGACTCCTGAAGATACCTTCTACTAACACAATGTTAAAAGAATTTTAAGGGAGCAACAATTAAAACCATATTTCACTCTCTTGAGTTACATCATGACTTTCTATTTTTGTCCATGAAGACAAAATTATTACAGTTATCAATTGCAAACTTAACATATGATAGGAATCCAAGTGTGAGTATAAGTCCCACATTGATCAGAAATGAAAAAGTAGAGCACTATATAAAAATAAAAACCCATAAACCCATTGTGTTAAGGTTTTGGGTTCAGACGAGTTCAGTATGGACCTAATATCGAAAGTCTTCCTGACAGTGTGGGTTAGGTAACGTGTGTCCATCTTACTTGGTTTAAGTGTGAGTCTAAATTCCACATTTATCATAAATGAGAAAATAGAGCATTATATAAAAATAAAAACCAATAAACTTTAAAGATTTTATAAATAACTGCGCCATGATTGTGTCATCTTTATGATTATTATATGCATCCAATGTTATCGGTTAACTGTTATCGAATTTTTGGTAGCCATTCACCCTCGCAATAGTAGTTTGTAATAAATGAATTTATTAACTTTTTTCTTATGTTAATTTCTGAATTAAATATTATTTATTACCTATTTTCTTTTTATCACTTACCGTAAGATTCTATTATGTTTCCACCTTGAAAGCACAAAAATCAAGAACTGTATTATTTAAATTTTAGAAATCACATGTCAGGATTAATTTTGATAGTTGTGAACTTTTTATAAAATACAAAATTTATCTTCTTTTGTTTTCTGCCTTCTTGAAACTTAGACAAAAAGTAGAATAAATCTACCTAATAAAACATCACAAAATTATAATATTAAAAAAGCAATCATATAAATAGGAAACATAAGAAAATTTACTGTTACAATCATTTATAAAAGTACTTAAAAAAAAACTTAGGCATACCACCATGTCATAACCAACACATAAACTTAAAGTTTAACACTATGCAAAAGGTTGTTCCTAGAGCAGGGAATTACAAAAAGGATTCTAGGACCATAAAACTGCTCCTAAGAGCCATGAATGATAGGATAAACTAAACTGCACCGCTGCTACCACCAGATTTACCTTTAGCATTTTTCCCATCTGCTCCCACCAATAAGGTGATCATCGCAAAAGAGAATACAAAATAAGAACAAACACAGATGAAAGGGTAAGCTAGTGAAAAATGATTTTTAACATATTATAGCAAGCAGATATGTAAAACAGTTCTGAAACATGCAATAGAGTAGGCACAAGGTCATGTTATAGCATACAAGCAAAACACTATGACTCAATTATCCAGATACATATAATAAGATCGGATTCACTAGACGCTTGCACTTGTGGTGGCCTCTACTGCTCTGCAGAGCCATTGCCAATGGTTTCACCCTACCACACACAAGGCTAGCCTTCAAGCATCTAAGGCCATTATCCTGCCAAAGACCAGGGTCTCCCGCTACTCTCACCACTTGGATCAGTTTGCTCTACGTGAGACTAACTGATCCTTTAGAGTTTCGGAATGCGATCCTTACTTGAATCTTTATCTTAATTATATACACTACACACCACCATGAGATCTCCCCATGAGACCCATGGGATTACGCCTATCTCACACAAATTTCATGTTTCTCATACCATAACCACCACTTTCATTTCAAACATCCAATCCCCATGCCAACACACCACCACTTCAAGCATACCAATTCTAGTTCATACAACTCATATAACTCATGCATTGTCAAGATAAATAGCCACTCACAACGTAAACATGGAAATAAAGTGCAACCTGCACTGTTCTCGCTTAGGCTAGGAGCCTTCACCTAAACGACAACAATTGTCTCGCTTAAACTAGGCATTCTTGCCTGAGCGAGGCCTGTAATAGTGGCACTCTGCGAGCCCTCACTTAGGCGAGACTAGCTCGCTTGGGCGAGATCACCACTCGCCCAAAACTAAAGTCCCTCGCCTGGACGAGGATGCGAGTAGAAAGAACAACTGGTTTCCTCGAGGGCTTGTTTGGGCGAGCCACTCTCGCCTGGGCAGGCCATTCTCGCTTGAGCGAGACGATGCCTCGCTCAAAACCAGAGTTGGTCGCCTGAGCGAGAAGCTCAAACAGAATCAGGACGAGTTTCAGGTACTCTCGCTTAGGCGAGACGAGCTCGCTTGGGCAAGAATGACAGTACTCGTCACTGTTACACACATGCAGCAGAAACCTAACTCAAAATATATACAAGAATACAAGCAAGCCAGTTTCATACGATCCAAAATATCATTCAAGCATCCAAAAATATTCAACAGGCCAAAAACATGGAAGAAATGACTTTAAATCGTTAAAACCTAGCTTCCTTTACTTGGATTGAGGGTAAATAAAGCAAACAGATCCGAAACTAAGGAGCACCATAGCTCCCAGAACTGAAGTAGTGCTGAAACATGGAAAACAAGGACAAAACGAGGGCAGGAGGTTAAACCAACCAAACTAACGTACCCCAAATAGTGTAAAGGGAAAAAATGCCCAGAAATCTTAAGAATCGACTTACTTGGGGTTGGGATGGACTTAGCTGGCCCTTAAATGAGAGGATCTTTCTGTGCCCTAGCAAAGCTCTTGTTTCAGTAGAGAGAGAAGAGAGAGCTTTCAGGTGTAACATCTCGTCCGGATATTACAAATTTAAATAATAAAATAAAGAAATAAATAACAACCTCATTTAAGAAAAACATCATTTTCCAAAATCGCGGAAATTTAAATCTTTTATTATGTCAAATATTAAACCAAAATCCATAAGTATAAATAAAATTGTAATTATCCAAAAATCCAGAATATTCATAATTACAATTTATTTGAAAGCATAAAAACTTCATAAAAGTTCTGATAAAATCTCCTCCCAATACTAGCCCACGCTCTAAGCCTATGCCTCACCAGAACCACCTGCAATATCATCTGCTCACGTGTACCGCGCACACGATTATCGCCAAACACAAGCAAATAGGGTGAGCTAATATAATAAACACACATATATCAATCATATACATATAACAAAACACATCAAACGAAAACTCTTCTTTCATTCCACATGGCCACAACCATGCTTGATATCGATTCGCATCAAAGGAACCTCATTCCTTTCCTTCCACATGGCCACCACCATGTTAGCTGTGTTCTACATCTTCTAGAGAATACCTCGAGATGTCTTGCTGCCACACCTATTGGCCACAACCGCTAGAGCACGTGCGGGAAACCATGCTACGGATCACACACCGTAACGTCAAGTGGAGTTCCCAAATACGAACATAGTCCATAACGTCCCAGGACTACTAAACTCGTCAGCTAATCACTGAGGAGGGCATCCATCTGGACCCATCCGTAGTGGCCACAACCAGCACACTCACACCGGCAACACTCGCCAACCCGAGCCACAACTCAAGAGTTCCTCGTGTTCATCCGCTATCCTGAGCCACAACTCAAGGGAAGTCATTCCGGGCCACAACCCATAGAATGCCACATGCTTAACCCCTATCCCGAGCCACAACTCAAGGGATACGTTCCGAGCCACAACTCAAGGAACACCAGCAAGCCCACCATTGAGATATCTTAGAACTCTTGTAGACCACGTATCCCAATACCAACACATCCAAGCTGACCCAACATTAACACTTGTCTTGAACACACAATAACATTATATATCGCTTAGACTAAAAGCCTTTGTCGAAACAGCCCAGCCTATCTCGCTTAAGCTAGGCCCACTCGCCTGAGCGAGTCCATGCTACAATAGCAACCCACAAGTCTCGCTTGAACGAGCTCCTTCTCGCTTGAACGAGCTCCTTCTCGCTTGGGCGAGACCCTCATTCGCTCAGGACTAATGTGCCTCGTCTAGGCGACGAGTTCAACAATACAATGAAGCCTCCCTCGAAATCTCGTTTAGGCGAGGGACTCTCGCTTGAGTGAGATACCCCTTCGCCCAAAAGTAAAATATGCGCCTAAGCGAGAGGCCCCAAAACACAACCTCTAACATACACGAATTCTCGCCTGAGCGAGACACACTCGCCTAAGCGAGATGACCTGTCGCCCAGGACCAGTTTCCCTCGCCTGAGCGAGATGCTCGAACCGCAACATGATTTGAGTCTCTGTTAGTCTCGCCTGCACTGTGACTCAACAGACACCAACAATAGCATGCACAATTTGCATACACATTCATACCAATCAATTTGAAATATTGTACTAAATGTTTGAGGTTAATATTAACACATTATATACCCCAAAAACCCAAGTTTTCACATTAACAACATACTCAGTGCAAAGATTCAATATACACATTTTATTGATTAAATTTCCATCATATGACAATGCAACCCTCAAGCCCCAAATTATGATCATATATGGCATGATTTCTAGGCACCATACTCATAAGAACATATGCATAAAATAACTAGATGAAGATTTGGCGTGGGTTTAAATGCCAAAACGAAAATAACCTTAATGATGTTTTAATTGCTATTCAAGGGCCATCATTTGGTGATTTTTTAGCCCCTGCCCTTCTGCTAGGTTTTCTTTGCCTTTTCACCAAGGTTTGAACCCATACCATGCTTATCATCAAATCAATGCACAACCACTCAAGCAATTTATGTTTCATCATAATTCACATAAGTATAGGGTTACATTACCACTTCCATGCTCATACATATTATTAAAATTAATAATAAAACAAACAACATATAATTGGCATACATAGGACTCAAACCAAAGTCCTCTCATACAAACCAAGTACTCTCAACCACTTGAACTAATACTATTTTACATCACATCAAACAATATTTAATGTCATAAAGGCTCCTACTACCTACATTTGTTAATTAATTAATTAATTAAATTTCACGAATCTTACATCAGGTATCTGGAAAAAGAGTGAAGTGAGAATGAGTGAGGCTGGAAGGGGTCTTGGGGTCCCCTAAGGGGCTGACCTTTGGGCCTACGAAAAGGGTCAGGCCCATACACATATAAGCTGAAAAAGGGGTTTACAGAAACAAACTATTTATGAATTTTTGTTTACTATACTTATTCACATTGTTTTGAGCTTTAAAGTAAAATAATAATAACTTTTGTAAAAAATAAATAGTCAACGTAGATCCTTTTATATGATAACTTCATGTAAAACTGGTGATCGTGTAATTTTCGATTTCTATAAGATTGTTAAATAATTCTACATAAATGTATTATTTTTATTATATATTGTTAGATCGTTTTGTAACTTGAGATGTCCCACTTATTCATGATTCATACTTCAATGTTTACAAATTAGTTGAACAAATATGTTAATCCAATATGTCAATAATTAGTTCGTCCAATAAGATAAGGAATGCATTGGATTCAAACTTTGAGAATGACAAAGTTGGTGAATGTTATACTCTAATAATATTATTATAAAATAATTAGAAAGGGAATATTTCGTTTCATATATACTTTATAGTTTGTGTTACCATTAACAATGATAATACAACACAAAACTAGATATTTGAGATAATGACAAATACACACTAAAATTCAAAAGAAATGACTATCATTGAAGAAAAAACTCAGTTTTAAATCGAAAACATCTTCAAAATTCATCAATTTGTGCATATAGAATAAATTAAATTACGCCAGTTAAATTAAAACCCCTTTCAAGAACAATTAATGGCTATAAGTATGAAACTAAAAATTTTCCAATTACTCACCACAGTTGTGAATACATTAATTAAATTTAAAAAATTAAAACCCTTTTCAAGAACAATTACTCTACCAAATAAATTAATTAAATTTAAAATTTATCTTTTAAAATGATGTTAATTTTTTTTTTCAAATAATTTGTTCAATAACTTTAATATATATTCGATCATTACTAACATATTATTTATGTGAGAAAGATAAGTATGTGTTCAAAAATGAACTCGAAAAATTTACATAATTAGAACTGAATTTGAGTGCGTAGCATTTTCAGACTGTTTTAGATGTTATTTTGACAAGGGAGACAATTTATAACGCATTATTCATAGCAGTAAATTATGAGATAAAGTTTAGTAACAGATATACAACATTTTAGTGCATGAACTTAATTTTACCTCTCTTTTTTAATGAGTAACCGATTCATATTAGAAGTCCCATTGACGGTGAATGCATGAATGATTTGAGATTTGTTTAATTCGTAGATATTTGAGGTCATGAGGCAAGAATATGCTTTGAAATTGTCTATGTCAAAATGCAATTTCGTAAGGTACTTCAGGTGGAGTATGACCACCTTCCACCAAATTCTAACAGATGAGGTATAAAACATTCTGCAAAACTCTTTTCGGGAAAACATTCAAGATGCATCTTTCTCAAACCTCGTGGCAAAATAACACCAATATCAGCGTACCATGGATCAGACACACTCCAAGATATTTATGTTCAGATTAAACCTTAACTTCTCCAACTTCTTATCAAATGATTCATCTCTTCCCCTTTCATGGAATTTCCTCCTTGCTGTCGTCAACTGCTTCATCAACACAGATACGGCTTTCATCTTGTTCCTTCGAATTGACATTTTTGCTGCAAACAAACAATACACACAACGTCACCCATGTTTTTTGTACTACAGTATTCTTTTTGCGTGTGTATGTATGTATACACTCACACCTACCTTTAGAGGCGAGGACAGGAAAGAAAAGAAGAAATAGAAAATAATAATTACAATAGCAAATACGTTCTTGAAATTATGCTACTCTTTACAATGATGTCAATGAAAGCAAAAGCGTGCATGAGTAGAGAACATAAAGGAAGATGATACATAATACATGAAGGATCAATATGTTGATCTTGAATAAAAGCTCCAAAATACCCGAGGGATCAATGATATGTTTTGGTGATGTTTTAAAAGATGTTGATTTTATAGATTACACTTTTAGAATCTACCTCTCTTTATTTTGTTTGTCTTTCTTCTAAAATACCCACTACTGAGACTTTCTAGTTCAGAACACAATGTTAAAGAAAACAACAATTTTTTAAAGTTAAAATCAAACTTAATTTTTTTTTCAAATTAGGTTTTTTTTTAAGGAGGTTCATCGGGAGAGATTTTATAAATGTGAATTTAATCCAACACTTGAAAACCTCAAGGCATTAGGTTTAAGGGTATTTTTTTCGTATAAGATATCTATCGTTGTCATTTGGAACTTAGATTGACACTAATTATTTTCAACAATGATTGAGATGTAAAAATTCATATAGATGGCTAGTATAAGCTTCTTTGGCAAACTTTATAAATAGATATTCACTTTAAATCTTGTTGTCTTGTAGATAACTTTTGTAATCACAAAGAACGAATCACACAAATACATGTTGAACTATACATGCAATTTTCAAGTGCTGTCTCATAGCAATCAAAAAGGTTGTGCTTATTGATTCAAGTGCTTTTAAGAAAATGTCTAAAAATCAATTAATCTTTTATTGATTTAACAAAACCATCCTTATTTTTCTAACACAATAGATTTCATTGAGTAATTGAGAAAAGCTTAACAATTTAGTAAGTTACATAAGATCAAGCTTATAAGGACTATCATCAAGAATGAATAATTGGTCATTACTAAATATATCATATACCGCCGGGTGAATATTATGAAAACATAATATGAATAACTAAGAAAAGTTCAAATGAAACTTTTCTTTTCTCCACAAATAAAACAGCATATATAAACTTTACGGTTAAGATTATTTAATTCAAAGGATATGCAATGTAGTAAATGAGTTTGAAGTGATCTGACAACAGGTGGTAGATGCAGTTCCATTAAAAAAATGATATAACAATCATTTGAGGCATCATATAAAACTTCATAATTTCCAATTTTGGCATAGAAATTTGGGGAAAACATCGACAAAATATAAGCTGATATTAAAGATAGTTGTGAAGAAAAGTATAGTTGACATCTGAGGGAAACTAAATCATGGCATCATAATTTCCAGTTTGAGTATGATTTGAAGGAAGGAATTGCACCACAAAAGTTTCACGTCATTCTTTAACTTCGACGACTTTAGTGATCCCAAAATTTAAATATTAGTTTTTATTTTAAAAAAATATTTCATTATTTTATAGTTTCTACCTTGAAGGACAAAAATCAAGAATTATTTAAGCACCAAGATAGAATAAGAGGTCGTTGTTTGTTGCTTCTTATTATTATACAAGTAACATCAAATAAGTTTGACTAATAAACAACTGATGTCAATTGTTTTGAGAGAAATTTATCGATCCTACCTCCCCAAAATCACTATTGACAATGAAGAAAATGTTGATGTTAAAGACATCGACACAAATACATTTCAATTGTTAGTTTAATTATGTTTTAAGTTTCATAAATACATAAATTTTTAATTAAGTTTCTAATAAATTTTATAATATATTATGTACTCAATAAAATTAAAATTTTTAATTCAATATCCGCAATTAAATATAACTTTATGTATTGTTGTTGAGTGACCAACTTAACTATTATCTTATCATATTGGCTCAGTGAGTGTTGTCGTCATATGTAAACTTATGATTTTTAAATTTTACAATGAGTATTGTCTACTCTATCACCATCCATATATATGTTTATTCAAATTAAATCTTGTATGAATAAATTTTGTACTACTAAATTTTTACGTTTAAATCTTGTATTTTTAAATCTTGTATGCTTAAATTTCTTAAATTTTGTTAAAGTGGAATTTCAATTCCCTCTCCAATTATTTAAGCGTACCACATTGAGTCTACAAAATTTATTCAAACAAAATTTAATACGAATTTAATTCATATATATATATATATGATTGTTATAAAATTAGACAATAATCATTATTTCAGTCCTATAAAATCATCAAATTTTAAAATTATAAATTACAAAATTATTATTTATAAAATTTTAATATAATAAAATTATATGTAATGACTAATCAACAAAATATAATGACAAGATAATAATAACGTTAGTTAATTAACTACCACATCATTAAACTAAAAGAAGTTAACTGCATATACACAATTGAAAAAAAAAATTAATTTTTTTGTAATTTATTAAATTCTCAATCAAAATACAAATTTAATACGTACTTAACTAGAAGTATCCAAATTTATCACGTACTTAAGCCTAAAATGTTTTGTCATCCCAATCTTGTTTGAGTATGTGATAAATGCTTCAAAATAATTATGCTTAGATTCAAACTTTCAAAATGGTTAGTTGATGTGTTGTACGCATCTAGAATGTTCTAATTTTTTTTTAAAATAATTTAAAATGATTAAAATCTAATAAACATTGGGGATGACTAAAGTATCCCAATCGACATAGGGCTAATGAGTAGATATTTCAAATTTCAAATGGATATATTATTTTATAATATATGATTTAATAACCCTTTGAAATATCTACTTACTTATTGCATGTAATGAGGTACAACTAATTTAATATTTAAGTTTAGATATTTCGTTAGTATTCGTTTTTTTCATAAAATTTTAATTTGGTCTTCGTATTTTAATTTAATATTTATACTATTTTTAATTATATCTATCAATTATCATTAAAAAATTATAACTAAAATTAAATAATAACTTATATTTTATTTATATTTTATTAAATTTAATTAATTAAAATTAAAATTTATTTTATATTTAATATAATTTATATAATTTATTTATATTTTTAATTTTATTTAGATTTAATTTTAAAAATCTAAAAAATATTTCTTTTTAAATATCTTCTGGTGTAAAAGATATCACGAAATTTAAAAAATTTATAAATATTTTTTAAATGGTTAACATGATGGATAACGTATTGGATTTTTGTGTTGGGGTCTGACAACGGATAACCATCGTCCGTCTTTCCGACTCATTGTTATCCCAATAAAAGTTAAAACAAAAATCATAAATTCAACAATAGATCTTTTACATTATATCTTTGTGATAATAGTTAAAACTACTTAATTTTTTTATCAATTATTTAATTTTTTTTATCCTAATTTTCCATTTTTCTTTTAATAATGATGTAAAAAAAATTATTTACTTTATTATTTTTACTTAATATTTGAATTTTAATATTATGTACCAAACTTTACTAGTTAGTATTATGTTTCATCTAATTTTATTTTATTATAATTATTTTACTTTTTTTTTCTTATTAATTTAGTTCTATTATGTTATCTGATATCATTTTCCTCAAAAATTAAATATATAAATGATTACGCGATGTACAAAATTGTGATGTGAAGATCATATTCGACTTATATTATTATGTTTAAAATATTTTCTTACCGTAGTTTTCTTTTTATTTTTTATAATATAATACATAACATGAACTCTCTTTCTCTATATATAATAAAATAAATAAATATTGTATCTAAATTAATTAATAGATACAGATACAGTATCTTTTTATTATACTTACTGTACAATTAAAATTAAGTTTATTTATAACATTTTATATGAAATCAAAATGTGAACACATAAGAATCAAAATTGCTTTTATGAAATAAAGTAATATCTTTCAAATCCACGTTTTCATAAATGTTTTACTGAATAATTTAAGAAAAATTAAAATACTTTGTTTGTAATTAATATATTTTCATGTGTATTAATTATCCATAAAAATATTTAAATTTAATTTAATTTTTTTAAATTACTGTCCGAAACTGATTTTAAACAGATAATTATATTTTTTATTGTTTAGTACCAATTCTACGAGATTCTATTTTACAAAATTAAATTTTAGACAACATACATTAAAATTAATATACATATATTAAAATTAAATCTATATAACAAATATATTACAATTTATTTATAAAAACAGAAAAATTATTGTACTGTACTATTTTAATTAATATACCAAAATTAAATAAATAATCTTAAAATAAATTTAAAAAAATGCTTACATTTATTAAAAGGAATACTTTAAAATATAAAGAAACATGTAATACTATTTTAATTAATATAAGTCGGTTTGTAATAATAAATTAGATTGAAAATTTCGAAAGGTATTGTTAGTTTCGAAAGGTGAGAAGGGGAGAAGAAGTATGGGTTGAAAAATAAATTCTAAAGCTTAAATGATAAGAATTGAATTTGAGTTGTTAGAATTTTCGAGAGTTGTAGTTGTTATTTTAGCAAAGGAGACAATCTAGAAGACATTATTATTCAAAGCACTTAACAGGGAGATACAAGATTTAGTACCAGAGACAACTCATATTTATTGTTTCTTTAGTTTTCAACTTTTGCTCACTCTATATATACAACATAGTGTAAATAACATAATATTATTCAGAGAACGAAGTAAACAATATGCACAACATTTTACAACATTTTACAGCATGAAGTCCTATTCATCTGTCCATTGATGTGGAACGTATGAAATGTTTGAGACTTGTTTAACTTCTACATATCTCAGCTCAGGAAACAATGCTTTCAAATCGTCTATGTCCACCTTCAATTGCTTAAGGTACTTCACACGCATTATTTCCACTCTCCACCACCAACTAAAATCTACTTTCATACTTTCCAGTTTTCCTCCAGTTATCTTTAGCTCCGTCAATTTCAACCCGAACACATGAAAACATTTTTCCAAAAACTTTCCAGGAAAACATTCAAGATGAAACTTTCTCAAACCTCGTGGCAAAATAACACCAATATTAGCATACTTTGGATCAGACACACTCCAAGATATCTTCAGCTTCTCAAGTGCTAAAAAATCTTTCAAACCTTCAAACTCCTCATCCCTGATCTGGGCCTCACTTCCAATACGTATGCTGAGTCGCCTTAGTTTTTCCAAATTTTTCAGATCTGATATTCTGCAAGGAGTCTTTTCAGGAGTACTTATTAGAAATCCCTTGAGTACTTCCAGATTACTGAGCTTCTCAATCCCCTTTGGCATGCCCTCCAGTAAGCAACAATCAGACATAATAAGGTGTGTCAGACTTTTCATTGATGAAATATCATCAGGTAGTCTTTCCAAATTATGGCATGCTTTCACATCAAGAATCAGTAGCTTCTCAAGTTCTGCAATGGAGGATGGAACCTCGAATATTCTCGACATCCCACGCAGACTCAGATACTTCAACTCTTTCAGATATCTCAGATCTTTCAAGAATTCTTGACTCCCAACTTCAATGTGATGCAAAGCTGAATCTTGCCAACGCCCAAGTTGAAGCACCTCTAAATTCCTCAATTCAGTGGTCCATTGCGGGCTGAAATACAGATAACTTGCACCAATATTAAAAATATTACGTAAAGTCACATTTTTTGTATGAACCCCACCTACTGTAACCTTTTTACTATCAAGCTGTAACGGCGATGATATGATATTTTCTGAATCTCTAATTAAATTCGACACACCATGAAGGTCTCCTGGAAGAATTCGAAATCTATGGACAAAGGGATCATTTCCATTGCCACAGCGTACAATCACACCACATTTCAAAAGATCATCAATCACATCCTCGCCCTCTTCCTCTGCTGTTTTGTTCTCTGTATTTCCAATCAAACCCTCTCCAATCCACAAATTAATTGCATTTCTTTTCCTTATCACAGCGTTCACAGGGAAAATCAGGAGAGACCACAGGCAACATTTTGATGGATCGTGTAACCGGTAATAATCTTCCAGAGTCCAAATATTCTGATGTTGGAGCTGCAACAAGTCTTCCGATGAGTGAGATATTTTGCCACCCTTGTTATCATCGTCTTTATATGAGTCATCAAAAACAAGCGTTGGGAGCAACATGAGAGCAGAATCTCTGATTCTATTACAAATTCCATCCATGTCTTCATCCAGTTTCACGCGTTCTAACTTGCGAAGATGGTCATACACCTGTGCTAATGTGTCAAGGAGTTCTTCTTCCTTCTTCTTCACTTCCACAAACACATCTTTTATCTTGTTCAGATCCAACCTCAACTTCTCCAACTTCCCATCAAATGATTCATCTCTTCCCCTTTCATAGAATTTCCTCCTTGCTGTCGTCAACTGCTTCAGCAACACAGCTACTGCTTTCATCTTGTTTGTTCGAATCGACATTTTACTGCAAACAAACAAATACTCACAAAGCTAAATAGGTTTTTATATCAAATTCATGATACAATCATATATACATACAGATTCATTAATCTTTCAAATTTTGTTTTAAATCTCTAAAATAAAAACATTATTGATAGGAGTTGTAACCAATACCTTTCGTATGTTATCCAAGTATTCTATCTAGATAAGCTATATATTTTGTCTAGATATTTTATTCATTCTAAAATTATAATTTAAACTTAACAAATTATTTTCATTATTCTCCTAAGTCAACATAGATTGTACACTCAAGATTATTTAATTCGAAGATATGAAATACAGTAGAAAGTTTGAACTCTAAAAGGATTTGGCTATAGATGATGATATAATAATACTTAGAAGCATTATATAAAACTATTATTTTTAATTAAGTTAAATGACAAAATTAGAGTTGAAGCTTTGAAATAATTGCGAACAAAGAAAAGGTAGGTGTAGGAATGTATTCACTCTGATACACCCTGTTACTGAAAAACAAAAATCTGGCTATAAATAATCAATCATAGAAACACACCTCTCTCTGTCTATATTTATATATATATTATGAAAACGAAAGAGAACTTGAGTTACATCTCACCAAACACCTGCAGGAATTTGAAGAGAAGGATCCAATTTTGTCACAGAAATTTGGGAAAAACATTCAAATATTGCAGTAAAGGTAATGCTTAGGAAGAAGCTCAAATA
>Ga0214542_1005371_pt1 | contig 24379 bp, 12 predicted proteins | sample CNSS1metaG_FD_160096 | JGI IMG/M metagenome (GOLD analysis project Ga0214542, IMG submission 160096) | Root nodule microbial communities from cowpea collected in UCLA plant growth center, Los Angeles, California, USA - CNSS1 | ecosystem: Host-associated > Plants > Roots > Nodule | place: USA...
GAGTAGCATCCATATGGCCATAATCAGAATCACCATCTTCATAAGCAAATTGTGTTTCTATGTTCTTCTCATTATTTGTAAGATGCTTTGGTGTACAATAAGTACAACTCAAATGGCCTTTACCACCATAATGATAATATATACTTTCATCTTTTTGTCAATATTTTCACATTTTCCTTTTCCTTTTTTTCACATTATTGTGCCACTTCTGGTGACAAAATGTGTCTTTGAAATTTTCTTTATAACCATGTCCATAATCAAGATCACAATCACGATCATGAAAATATAAATAAAATGTTGCTGCATTCACTTCTGGGAATGGAGCAGAACCAATTTGGACAGCTTTCATGATTTTCTATCAAAAGCTCATTGCTTTTTTCAGCCATACAAAGGCATGAAATAAATTCATAATATTGATTGCTGCATTCACTTCTGGGAATGGAGCAGATTAGGCAGATCTCATGATTTTTCATCAAAAGCTTTATTGCTTTGTCCAGCCAGCCATACATAGGCATGAAATAAATTCATAATATTTGTGAATCCTTTTTCACAATATTTTTGTCGCATGAGCAAATTAGTTGCTTAGATGCTTTATTTCTTGAATTAATGGTATCCAATTATCCATTGCATCTAAATGTATTTCAAAATTTAAAATCCAATATAAGGAATTCTCCCTTGCAATATCAAGGGTCACAAATCCAAATTTTGCAACGTTTCGTGTGTTTAGAACTAACACATAAAATAACAATATTAATAATAATAATCATCATCAAAATAATAATATTAATAATAATCATCGTCATAATAAAAATAAATAATAAGACGGAGATGAAAATTGATAAGGTCAAACAATTCTTATCACAAGAGGAAGAATATAAGGTAAAATTATAAATTGAGAAAGGATTAGAAAGAGCCTGGATTGAGACACGCAGAGCACTGTCCTTGGAGAGAAAAAACTTCCACTAGTCCACAATTGGAGCATCATGCTGATAACGTGTTATGAAATAAAGTGAACAATAGAGAGAATAATAGATAATAGAGAAGAAACAATAGAGAATAGAGAATAGGGAGCAACTCATTTGTCTATTATTATTGATAGGAAGAGTCCTATTTATAGATACAATATGTAATTCATAAAGGAAACAAATCAACTTAGTTAATACAAATATTTACCATAAAGAGTAATGAATCATATGAGTAAATGTATCAAATCAATGGACAATCATTAATTCATAACAATAATACATTACTTCTTGATCAATATTAACCTAGTCGATGGTCGAGAGATATCAAAAATTGTTTTAGTGAAACAAAAAAGTTCTTCAAATGAAAAAAAAAATTAATGATAATAGAATAAAAAAGATAATTTTTTTATATTACCTAGTAAATGAAAGGTTTATGTTATTGCACACTTAAATTGATAATGTTAAACATTCTCATGTGAGAAGAAAATATACAATAAATAAAAATATTAAAAAAAGAGTAAAAATAATCAAATGTGAAACATAAAAAATATTCGATTAACATATATCATTTAAACATAATTGCATAAAGATTATAATAAAGATGAAAATATCTTATAGACGTGAATTAATTTAATGACAACTTAAATGATTAGAAAAAAACAATAGAAGGGTTTGAACAATACCTACAAATACCGATTTATTTGTATGATGTGATGTATGATGCATATGGAGCAAATGCCTCCAAAATCATACATACTACTAACATATGATAAAAAAAAAGTTTGCATGGAGGAATGAGATCCACTTCGAGAGTGAGTGTTCATAATTGGATTGTACCCTTGCACAGGACCATTGCAATTAAGGAAATTAAAAGCACTGTCCCTGCTGCATGCATATGATATCGGTGTACGTTTTTTCAGCACAATTATACTTGCTTATATATTAAATACATTTGCCTGTTCACTGCACTTAAATGCGAACAATAAACTACAAATAGTGACAATCAATTGGGCAATTAATTTGGTCTATGGCTTATGGTACTACTTATATGCCCTACCACATGCCCTTCTTTAATTAATGGGTCGCTTTCTTCACTTCCCAAAAACAAAAATCTTCACTTCACCCTACATTTTAACTTTCTTTATTCTTTCAAAGTGTTAAAAAATGTTCGGTAGTTAATATAATTAGTAATTTAGTTTTTACATTTTAATTTTTTATTTGTTTTGATTTTTTTTACATTTTAATTTAATTAATTTTTTATTTTTTATTTTTTTAAACTCAATCAAGTCTCTATAAAATAAAATACTCAATCAACAAACACACAACTCACTCAACGAGATAGTGAACAATTCATCCTTGGAGGTATAAATTTGTCCAACTAATACTTGGCTCACTCAATGACCAATTTCCCTTGCATTCTCTAGATTCTTATAAATTTGTTTTCATATAGCAGTGAAATTGACTCACCTAACGACTAATTATTGTAGCAAAAATTCAACAATTTCAATCAAGAAGAGTAGGTTTGGTTAACCAACCCAACCACCTTAAACTTTTTAGTTTTCTAGAAATTTATTTTTCTCAACAATAATAGCACTCGATAAGCAACCCAAATCCACTAGGTTCGGTTTACTATTTATGACTTGCTAAGTTAGTGTATCGTCTGGAACTTATAGAAACATAAAATTTTCACTTTCATTTAATAGGTGGTGGCTTGCCTAGCGAGTATATCGTTTACATAACTCAAAAATATGATAGATGGTTTATTTTCTTTAATTGGTGTTTATCTCCCTTTTTCAATTCTCAATAGATACATTTTAGTTCCAAAACATAGTGCCATGAGCAAATTAACCATACCTATCTTCAATTTGATCCTCAACCATAGAATCATCTACTTACAACTTCATAACAATGCTCACACAGCCACACATATATCACATATAATTATCGATTCAACAAAAAGCTCAACCAACATCAATATTCAACACCACTCATGCTTTACAATCCATGAAAACAAATAAGCATAACTCATTACTTCACAACTTTAATAAAAACAAAAATAAACTAGTTTTCCTTACCTAGACTTGAGCTTTTATCTCAATTAAATTTAATATATTGTATATCGTTCTTGTACAAACAAAACTCAGATCAATGATCTAAACACATCTAATGATCACAAACAATCAGAGATTTATTTTGAATCCAAAAGACTCACATACAAACATATTTTGCCCTTCATGCGAGCATATCTCTAAAATGACTTAAGAAAATGACAAAAAATGAACTTATTTTGATTTAAATTTTGTTTGAATATGATTGTTGCCTTCGAAGAATCTTATGATGCACTCTTCTGATACTTTAAGTTAAATTGGTCAAAATCTTAAAAAAAGTGTAAAAAAAAAGAAATATTATACTTTTAGAAGAATAATAACTTATAAAAATAAAATTCAATTAACTAATCTTCTATTTATAATTCGAGACTTTAATACTAATAACTACATTTCATTGATTAAATATCCTTTTTACTCTTATATATATTTGTTTAGGTTGTTACGATAAGCATGTAAAAAAATTGTTATAGACTTCCCATGTAACCTTAATAAATCAATACAACTTAATCAAGATAATTCATGATTTTAATTAGTATTTTTCAAATATCTATAAGAAAAAGCATGTTTTTTTTGTGAAAAAGAAAACAAGAAAAGCTCACACAAAGCTCGTTTTATTCCATCCAAGGAATGTATAGGTAGAAAACAACTATTAGAAACAAAAGAAAAATAGAATAACATAATAGACGTTGAAGACATACATAATACAAAACATTGAAGACACATGCGTGCATAACATAAGAATAAAAATTAATTTGCTAAATTATCTGCTCTTCACAGGACTCGGTTTAAAGATTTTCCATGTTGATTATGACACAATATACAACTCATCTCAATAATATATGCATAGTTTGGTGTTACCAATAATATAAAAGAATTTTAAGAGATTTAAACTGTTATTTACATAACAAGTTAGATGCAATAAAAGAAAAGTCTTTGACACAAGAAAAACATATTTACAAAAAAGTTTAACATTTTTATTTAAGACAATTATATATAGAAACTACTCCAAGAAAACAAGAAAGAGTAGTTATTATATCAAATAAAGTTTTTTTCTTTTTGCAGGCAATACTATTAATATTTAAAGTTTCAAACAAGTTGACAGAGAAAAATGTTTTTTTTTTCGAAACCTTCACAATAAAAAAATATATTTCTTTCTAGTAAGGATGTTATTTGTTGATATACTATTTACTAAAATTACCTTCATAATCACTACTAAAAAAACTCATATTTTCTGTCAATTTTATTTTGAATTTTTTTTTAGAAAATACTTACAAATTTTATTGTGAAAAAAAATTTACAAGAAATTGCTACCAATTATTTTGCAAAATATTTTGTATAAAACATTTTTCGCAACAAATTTTGTAAGAAATACTTGCAAATTTTATAATTTTATAGGAAATGCTTACGAGGAATGAATTACCTGCCAATTAAAATTTCTAGAAAAAATGGCAGAAAAAAGTCTTTTCTCACAAAATTTTAACAAATTTGCAAGAAAAATTTCATGTATATATGAGAATTTCTAGTAGTGAATCATATACACAACAACTTTATTGTTACTAAAATTCTTAAATATTGATTAATTTTAGTGATAAAAATAATTAGTTACTATTACGATATAGATCCACCTAAACAAAAAAACAAATCACAAAGTGATTAAGGACACATGGATGCATTATGAAACCCTAAGATGATTTAATCCTACAAAACTGAATCCCAATAAGCATAACCATCAAGGTAGTATAAATAACATTATTCATGAGGTAAATCAGTGATCTCATTTATTGCAATCTCTTTGTTATTGTCAGTAACTAACTTGAGCATTGGAATCTCTTTGTAGGCTCCCCTGTCGAGGTCAAACCATCCTCATCGTAAGATAACATCTTGACAAGAACTATGAAGAAGTCTGGTGGATAAAGAGAAGAGTATTCAACTAAGAGTAAGAAGGAAAGTAGACAATGAAGCTACTTGATACGTCTCGGTCTGAGTAGAAGATTAGTTCTTCAAGGTACATCTCGATCTAGTGGGAACATTTGGTAACTAAAATAGTTTCTATTATAAATAAAAAATTATAATTAATTTGTGAATTGGTCTCTAAGTTTGTCACTGAATTAGTTACCAAATTTTTTACTAACAAAATAATTAGTCTTTAAATTGGTCTCTAATTAATTAGTTAAAAACTAATTAGAGACAATTTCTTTGTTAACTGAATTAATGACAAAATTACATATCAATTATAATATTTATTAATAATAAAAATTATTTTAGTTATAAAATAATTTCTAGTTTATAAATTATTATCTAGTAATTAATTATTTTTATCATTAAAATTAATAATTATTTAAATATTTTGTATGGTTATAAATTATACTTATAATAATATTTGAGAAAGATCGAAGCGACTTAAAAGAAAACATAATTATCTTTTATTTCAAAGAAAGATAAATAAATACTAAGAGTAATTTTATATATTTATTATAAGATATACAAAAGAATAAAAGTACATAATAAACTATTAATTAAAGAAACCTTTTACACTTATATGGAACTGTTCTTGTATGGATGGAATCAAGAGATCTCAAGAGCCTTCAGTCTTCCTTCTCTTTCCCTCCTACCTCTTCTAATCGCTCAAGTCATTAATAATCATTAATAATCTGATTTTCTATTTGCACTATATCTGAGTTCAATATTAGATACCCTTTTAGTCATTGAATTGTTTTTTATATTACCTGCATTACTCTCGACTTTATTGCCTACAGGACGGTTTTTCTCCTCTCATTAAACACTAAGGAATCTAATGAATGTCGCAATTGTCTTAGACCTTGATGCAACGGTAACATTTTCATATTCGAGATGATGTTGAGCCTCTGCATTCTTGGGCCTATATGTTACCTCTCCCAGCATTGGAATGATCCTTTACCTTTGTACTAATCCAGGATGTACCTGGTCCCTTAGGCCGGGATGTGCACGCGACTTCATTGGACTGGGGTGTGCACACTGTCCATAGTGGCCGAGAGATACATGAACACCATGCTGAGATGTACGTGGCCACCCACACCAAGTTGGGTCCATCCTCTTCTCCCCTACCCCTTCCTTTAATAAACATACTTTAATTTGAGCAATGTCTTTTCCCGTGCACTTGACCGAGTACATTTTTCCACACTTCCTTACTATACTAATTTGTGAGACATACATGGACACACCATACAGGAACATTTTTTTTTATCAGCGCACTTATATGAAACATAACCCAAAATTGAGGGATAAGTACCAAAAGGTATAAATAAATTAAGGAATAAGACGTCCACTTAAGTTTAAAACTTATTTAAATTTAGTGACTACTACGAGGGTGTTATATAATTTCAAAAGTAGAATAGTAAAATTGTCTATATTTTTTTCTGTATTTCTTTGATTACAATTAAAGTTCTGTTTCAAAAGTTTACATTAAAAAGTAACGTGTAACTCTGATAAAAAACCTAAAAGTTACATTGAAATTTGATGTAAGTATTAACTAAGCACAGCAAGGATTTACTGTGAATGGGTGAAAAAGAAAAGAGAGAAAGTGTAGAAACTGAATAATGTTTTCCTTGTTAGTGTTAGTGAGTTATAGAGTGCTGCCGGGGGCAATTATTTGCACTTACCACATTCTGACTTCTCTCTGCACCAAAAACAAAACAAGACCCACTTCAGAGGGCCCCAATCTTCATTTTCTGACACGCCTCTAACATCAATGTAAATAAAATACTCTTTTTCTTCATTTCAATTATATCAAAATTGTTGCTGCTCTGATTATTTGTCAGGGTCCTTTACTCATTACCCAACCATTGAGAAATAAAGAAATATCTTTTTCTTCTTTTGTGGAAACTATTTTTATCTTCCAAAAACTTTTTAAGTATATGCTCAATCGAGAAGGATAATAAATAGATAAGGAGTATTTATGGATCTACCCATTCTTTTTTAACTCAGTAATTTTATTATCGGTTTATCAGAATTATACTTTCAAAGTTATGCATTTATGATGATTTTTTCTATAGAATTTATGTTAGAGGTAATGTGATATAATATTTAAGTTAGAATGGTATTTCAAAATCACTATTGAAGGGAAGCGTTCTCACACCAATTTTTTTATTTTGTATTTCGATTTCGATCGAAATATATCTATGCAACAAGGTAAAAAAAAAAGTTTTTGGCTTTGGTTGGAAATTAAAGCCTCCTTCTCCAATAGGATTGAGTTGTTTTCGGTTCTTGGTCTCAACTGAAACTTTATTCCATTTTAATTTAAAAAAAATTAAATAATGATTTAGTGTTAGCTTTTGTTCGATTTTTTTATTTTGATTTTATTTTTTATTTTTTTTAATTTAGTTCTAATATTTTTCAATTTTATTAAATTTAGTCCTTTTCGCTAACATCGTTAACATAGTTAATGGATTGTCAACAATCACTACAAAAATAATTATTTTTAGTGAGGGTTATTTTTGGTGTTTCTGGGGGTTTAAACCCCCACTAATGGCTTTACCAGGGGTTTTCTCTTCCCCTAGAAAAACCAGTGTAGCTAATAGATTACCAGAAGTTTTCAGCAACCCCTTGAAAGACACAACTTACCTGGGATTTTTAAACCCCCACTATTGTATAGGGTTTTCAAAACCTCCACTATTATCCAGGGTTTTTAAAACCTCCACTATTACTAGGGTTTTTTAAAACCCTCACTATTACTAGGGGTTTAAAACCCCAATTGGTGTCTAGAGTTTAAAATCATCAAATCTATGAAATTATTTGTCGTGCGTCATGCTGATATACTTTCTAGTTATTATTAAAACCACTTAACCTTTTAAACTTGGTGTTAAGCTAAATCCATTAAACAATACTACTCCCAAAAATTGGATCCAATATTAGAGCACATTAAATAGTATTATTAAATAATATTACTCCCAAATTAGAGTACAAAGTTGGCTTCCAAATAGTTTAATAACCATAAAAAAAAGTCAGAAACAGACCCACATGATTAATCAGAAGTATTCTTCTTTATAAGAATGAAACTACTATTTTCTATGTAGTTGTTTTTCGTTTGTTGTTCAAACCGGAAACATGTCCTCTAGAGTCTACCCTTTTTGATCTCAGTAGTAGACAGTGCTTCATGTTCATGTTCAGATTGAGTCCAATGTCAAGCCCATTACAAGCACATGGAGCATACATCCATAGATCATCAAAGCTTAAAAGCTTCATCAGAGAAAACCAGAAAAAATTGTTATAATGTAATTATACAAAGGTTAATCTCTCTAAATTTGAAACATGATTTTCAGTTTTATTCTATTCATATGCATACCTTGATTTGGAGCTGCTTTCACTCCCTCTTCATTGTACTTATATCAACCTGCATTATACACATCCATCCATGAAATCAATTACTTTAGCTTATAAAGTTAGATACATTTTCATGTTTTTGTCACAATAACTCATAATTTCGAAGTTGTAATAAAATTCGGTGGACAAAATAGAAATTTAACCAATATTCAGTTTCATGAACAATAATTTAAAAGGTAGAATACCATATTTATTCTATAGTCATTGCTACCCTTCCTGACATCTATTATCTACTCAGGTGGTAAGTCCTCAGGAGTGGACTTCTCACCTGCATCCTAAAATAATATTTCCAGAACTATAAAGATTACATATTGAAAATCATAAATAAAGAAGATAATTATTATTGTGAAGAGTGCATATGATCCCTTAGAGCAATAATTGCATAAGTGAACCAAATTCATATGATTCATTGAACTCTGTCATTTCTGGAATACCTATTTTCTCACCATAAAAATAACATTAGAGAAATCGCACATAGTTTAAGAAAATTGAAATGAGAAATAGCATTAGAGGACAAAATACCTAAATTACTTGAAGCTGCATCTGGTGGGGACCAAGATATTGTTGATAAGGATCCGTGAAGTTTGGGAGCATATTTCAGAATGTATATTTGGTCTTCCCATTATGATATTTCTTGCTCTATCCTTGTTCCCAAATAATCTTTCCATGGGTGAGGATTAGATGCATATCAGCTAACAACGAAACAAAAACAAGAAGTTGGAATGAAAAAAGTAGCTTGAGAGAAAAAATAATAAGCATACTCTTTGTGGGTTGATACCAGACGCAACAACATACATATCAAGTTTACCTATGGGAATACCAATTCCCTAATTCCAAGGTCATCTAAGCTAAGATAAGCATAGAATAATAATAATATATAAAAAAATATTAATTACTTGGCCATGAAATTTGATAACCATGTGTTTTGAAATAGTTATCACTTTTTCATATTTTAGTTTATTTCAAATAATTTAACATCTTAAAAGTTAATAATAATGTCTTTTTAATGTTATTCTCATTTTTAAATTCTTTCAACCAAGGATAGCATTAAATAATTTCTCTGTTATCAATTCCTGGCTTCTACCGGCTTAAATAGGTTCACCAAAACCCTATCAAAGTTAGAAACCAAATGAGAATAAATAAGCAAAGAACACCAATTAAAAACGCCTCTGCCTAAAAATAAAAACTTAAAAATAAGGTAGTAATATTTCTTAAAAATAAAACTAACAAAAGATATGAAATTTGTGAAATCACCAATCCTCCTCAACAGGGCATTTGATTGGTACTTAAATATGTTCTAGAAAATATTTCTTACTTCTGATTACTTCTTCTTACTTGGAGCCAAATCACATAGATTTGTTTAATGAGTGAATAAGATCTGATTTGAACCATCACAAGACCTCAAATTAGTGGACAAAAAATGGAGAACCAAAAGACAAGTGCATGCACAATTGTAGGTCCTCATAAATAAAGATCAGAGGAAATTCTTCACCTTGTTCAAAGCCAACTCATTGTCTTGGTAAACTTCTATTTGAATACATATCTATTACTAAAATGATTAGAATAATGTAACATAGTACAATCAATAATAGTAATATTTTGCATGCTCCAATAAGATTTCTCCAATTAACAATAATAAATGATAATAATAATTATAAATAAACTTTGGTTACAAACCTTACTCTAAATAGATTATAGTAGTAAATGTAGAACCTAAACAATAACACAATAAAATATATTTTTTTAAGAAAACTATCCTTACCGAACCTTCTAACTTTTATACTTTATGGCCTCTCCAACAAGCCTAAAGAAATTTCTGCATACATTTTTTTCTTACAAGGTAGCAAGCATGTGCTACTATTTTTATGCTGCCTATAGGTTCTGCCTTTGTACACAATGATAACCTTTTCATTATATTGGTATTACTGTAAAACAGAACTACAAATAAAACAAAACCAATAGCATAACAGGTAGAATGTTAGTAACATTAGTAAAAATGGCAAAATAATGGATGCATAAACTACTAAAACTAGATAAAGTCCTAAACTAAAGACAACAAATGAATAACTATTCTAAAAATTCAAAACAGTAACCAAAAATGGAAAATAAAACTGCACTAAACTAATCTAAAGTGAGTTATGATAAAATTGTAGATTAATCATTATTAGTGTTTGATCATATTAATCAATGCAGTAGATACAAAACTTATAAAGCCTATATTTTCTCACTTTCAACAACAGCTTCTTAGAAACAAGAAAAAATTTAGTGTCAAGCTTCCTATCTCTTACCATATGAGAGTGCTATAAAGTCTTAACAACCCTAAAAAAGAGCAATTATTCATTGACCAATAGAGTTTAACTATTCATTGACCAATAGAGTTTAACTATTCATCAAAAAAGGATAGTGATGCAGGGAGATGATGAAATTAGGGAACGAAAATCAGACGAAAATGAAAGGATGAGATGAAATTGAAAGAACGGTGACGAAATTGAAAGCAAGGAAACAAAATTCAAAACATATGTTTATTACCTGATTTTAGGGAGAACGATGAAATCGAAAAATCAACGTCTTCCCTCTCCTAGGGCACGAGCCACAACTACTTCGTTTTCCTCCTCTTAGGCACGGAATTGAAATCAGAAAGCAACGCTCTTTACTGATTACGAAATCAACACAGTTTGTTGATGAAATCAGCAGACAAAATTGAAATTGAAAGCAAAAATATGATGAAATGAGCGGTACAAACCTTGAGCAGAGTGAGAGGAACCGAAAAAGAGAAAGTTAAAGAGGCACGGGAAAGGGAGAGAGAATAAGTTCAGCCAAATAAAAGTTTTTTTTTAAAAAAAATGATAATAATTTTACTGAGGTTTTTAAAAAAACCTCTGAAACTTACTTGGGTCACTAAAATCTCTGCTAATGTATATTTTTACTGGAGCTTATTACAACCCCATCTAAAAAACCCCTATTAGAAACATATATTTTTGTAGTGAGTAACTCCCACGTGTCATTTTATGATTTTTTTTATTTTTTTTAAATTAATTTTTTTATTTTAAAAATGTCCATGTGACATGACAAGTGGACATTTTTTAAATAAAAAATAATAATTAAAAAAAAATAAAAAGAAAATAGAAAATTAAAAAAATCAAAAAAATCACAAAATGACATGTGACAATTATTGTTTATAATTTGTTAACTATTTTAACGGTGTTAACGAAAATGTCCAAATTGAATAAAATTGACAAATATTATGACCAAATTAAAAAATAAAATAAAAAGTAGGACCAAATTGAAAAAACTGAATGAAAACTAGGACCAAATCATTATTTAAGCCTAAAAATGTTTCAATTATGGTAGTAAACCTTGTGGGACAACCATGATAGCTTTTTAGTTGTAGGAGTTTATCTGCCTAATGTCATGCTATGTCCAGCAATTACATTATGAAAAAGTGAATTATTTAGGATACACTTATATAAGAAAGAAAATTCACAAGATTGAGATTCTTACTAATCTAATACTAGTTTTAGATTCTTAGGAGAGACTAGTGCAACGAGCAAAACATGCAACAATGTTATCCATGCCAATGACACCTGAATTGAATATACAATCATTGTTAAACCTTAAAATGATGGATTATAATTAAATACAACAAACTACATTTGCTCATCTATATAAGGAACTAAATACATTTGTTTCCCCTGCTAAAAAAATTGGTGATGTATGCTTGGATGTCAACCATCTTATTTTCAGTACGAATGAGTTAGGGGTCCATGAACCCATTCACATCATCCAACTCCACATCCTCTCATACTTAGCATTGATGCATAGTGAATTAATCTAATATCGATCCATACATATATATTGAAATTGTGTGAACAACTTTAGTAATCTTTAAATGAATCATCACCTCACTTTCGTATTCAAGGTGTGACTCTATCTCATTCACGAAGATTCACTTTTTTTACTGGTAAATTTCAATTTAAACAACATTTTTGAAATTTCACGAAATTTTGCCAGCATTTCACATTGGTATTTAGGTTACACAAAATGAAAGTGATTATCAACCACAATGAATTATACACTTGAAGATCAATACAAAATACAGTTGACAAATTTTCATAAATTTTAGTATATGTATATTAAAGTAAATATATATGCACCAATAAAGTATTAAAAAGTGATTAATCTTCTTAAAATGTCCTACCGGACAATTCAAGATTCAATATATAAAAGTTATTAGTATTGTCTCCTCTCATGTTAATTTTTAGAAAATATAACTTCTTTAAAAAACTTGGAGACAATAAATAATTTTCGTATTGACTCCCAAAGGAAACTAAGTTAACTCAATGCTACAACAATCTCAAATAAACAAAATTTAAACATATAATTAACCATTTTAAATAAATAAATTATTCAAATTATCAAACATACAAAATATTAACAACATAATAAAAAATATATAAATTTTTAAGCAAATAAAAACCTGAAGCGTAGATGATAGGAACCGTGACAATGGAACACGTTTTGGAAGTAAGGAAACACGACTTCGTAGCATAAAACACCTGTTTTAGGAAGACATTAGTATAACTTATGAAAAAAAAACAATGGGAAAGGAATGAATTGTTGGCACAATCAAGCTTAAAGCAAAGAATTAATAAAGCCATGTGCATGAAGATCACATGTGTTTGATGAAGATTGATGAAGATCCACTTCAAGATTATGGTTTTAGTGTATTAAATCTTGAAATAATATGTTAAATGTAATGATTAGATGTTATATCATTGTGGTAGGCTATATGACATAGGTTAGATGTCTTGTTAGTCTTATTGTGTCTCTTGGTGAGTTTCTTTGTTCAAAAGTCTAATCTTGGTGTGTGATTTGTAAAACTTTTGAATATAGTGGAAACTAGGCTTAGGTTGTCCTGGTAAACTGGATGTAGCTCTGTGCAATTCTCTTTCTCTCATCTCACTCACTTTGAATCACTTTAAAAACTCAAGAAAATCAAGTAATCCACTCTTTGTTGTGTTTCAAAGCGTTCTTGTGTAATTTGAGGTTGTATACTTGTTAGAAATATTGATTGGACAAGTTCTGTACGTCAAAGTTTGTTGTTTGAGTTAAATCTATGAATTCTACATTCTGCATAAATTCCCAAGATTTTAGCCGACTGAATTGAAATTTTAGTCGACTATTTCATAGCTCAAGCACAAATTAGTCTATTGTTTTATTTTTTGACTGATTGAAAGTGTATTGTTTTACAGCTTTTACATTCTAATTTTCCTGTCTATTTGATTCAATTGAAAGGGGTTTTATGCTTTTGAAAAAGTTTTAAACAGCCAATTCAACCCCCCTTCTTGTCTTCAATCACCATTTCAAACTTATAATTGGTATTTAGAGCGAGGTTTTTGAAAGATATTCAAGTTTGATAAAAAAATCTTTTGAAATGGCTGAAAATAAACTCCATTTTGCTGAAGGTGGCTCTATGCATAGACCACCTATGTTTAGTGGCATAAACTATTAGTTTTGGAAAATAAGAATGCAAATTTTCATTCAATCTATAGACGAAAGAATTTGGGATGCAATAGTTAATGGACCATACACTCCTAAATGTCTTGTTGAAAATAAGTAGGTGGACAAGCCTTGGACTAAATGGACGGATGAGGAAAGGAGAAGAGCTCAATATGACTGCAATGTAAAGAATATCATCACTTCGTCTGTAAATATGGATGAATTTTTAAGGGTCTCCCAATGCAAGAGTGCAAAGGAAATATGGGATGTGCTAGAAGTCACACATGAGGGGACAAATGAAGTGAAGAGAGCAAGAAAGCATGCCTTGATTCAAGAGTATGAGCTTTTCAAGATGCAAAAAGGAGAGTCCATAGCTGAACTTCAAAAGAGGTTCATTCACATTGTCAACCATCTCATAGGTCTAGGCAAAGAATTTGACAAAGAGGAGCTAAACATAAAAGTGATAAAGTTTCTTGATAGAAATTGGCAATCAAAGGTTTCTGCCATCTCAAAATCTAAGGATTTATCCATCATCACCACAAATGCAATATTTGGCAAACTAAAAGAGCATGAGATTGAAATGCAAAGGCTAAGTGAGCTTGAGTCAAGTGAGAAAAAGGTAAAAACCATAGCCTTGAAGGCTAACTGCAAGAAGAGTGATGAAACCGAGGAAGAGGTAGTTGAATCAAGTGATAATGAAAACTTGAATCTACTAGTCAAGAGGTTTAGGAAGTATCTCAAGAGGAAAGGAAACAAAGGTAATCAAAGGAGGTACATTTCTAAACAAAATGATTCAAGTAATACTTCTAAATTCTCATGTTATAATTGTGGAAGGCAAGTACATATCAAGATTGAATGTTCTAATGTTAACAAGGAGAAGGTTGATGACAGGAAAAAGGAGAAAAAGGCCAAGGAAAGATGTGCCTACATAGCTTGGGAGGACAATGATGATTCAACAAGTACTTCATCTCAAGAAGGAAGTGAGAAAGCAAATCTATGTCTCATGGCCGGATATGAATCATCCTCATCAAGGCAAGTGAGTTCCTTGTCATCTAAAGATAAAAATGATTATTACCAATTGTCACATGACTTTGAAGAGTTGCATACTGAGGCTAACAAAATTGTTGTCATGAACAACTAGCTAAAAGGACTAAATAGCTGGCTAGAAAACAGAGTTAGCCAACTAGAATAAAAAACAACTGACTTAAAAGCTAATTTCGAACATTTAGAAATGATTTACAGTAATTCAGTTGATTGTTCTGAAAAGCAGCTGGCTGTAAAATCTTGTGAAAACTGCACTACATTGAAAAATCAAGTGAAATATCTTTTGAAAACATATGCAAAGTTCACAAGAGGAAAACCAAACCTAGAAGTTGTTATTGGCTCTCAAAATTGTGTTTTTGGGAAGGCTAGACTTGGTTGTACACATATCTTTGAAAAGAAAGCCAAGAAGTTCTCTAGTTTCTTTTCCAAGAGTGAGCCAAATGCTATGCCATTCATTTCTTGCAACTATTGTATGAAGAAAGGTCATGTGCTTAAGAATTGCTATGCTAGAAAATATGATGTACTTAAGGGATTTATGAAATAGATCTCAAAAGGATCTAAAAAGGCATAATCATGTTGGACCCACACTATCAAAGAGTACCATGTAATGCTATGTTGTTTTGCAGGTCATAAACATGAAAAGAAAGACCTATGGTACCTAGATAGTGGCTGCTCCTGGCATATGACTGGTGACAAATCCAAGTTTTCAAAGTTGGAACTAAAGGAAGAAGGCTATGTGACTTATGTTGACAATAACAAAGGAAGGATACTTGGAAGTGGAGTCATAATCAATGGAGCCTCATTCAACATCCACAACGTGCTTCTAGTTGAAGGGCTAAAGCACAATTTGATAAGTATAAGCCAACTATGTGACAAAGGTTTTAAAGTTATGTTTGAACTAAATCATTGCCTTATATATGATGCATGTGGTAGTATTGTGTTGGTAGGAAAAAAAGTCAACAATATATACTTGCTTAATCTGCATCATGCATCATTTAGCATTCATTGTTTGCTTACAAAAGAGGATGATACTTGGTTATCGCATAGGAGGTTTTGTCACATACATATACATCATTTGAATCGGATAAATACAAAACAATTAGTTGAAGGGTTACCAAAACTTAAATTTGAGAAGGATAAGATATGTGAAGCATACTAAAGGGGAAAGCAAACTTAGGTTTCCTTTAAACCCAAAAATTGTATTTCAATTGAAAGACCCCTTGAATTGCTTCACATGGATCTATTTGGTCCGTCTAGAACTATGAGTCTTGGTGGAAACTAATATGCATTGCTTATTGTTGATTATTTCTCTAGATTTACACGGACTCTATTTCTAGCTGCCAAAAATGAAATCTTTTATGCTTTTAAGGAACTTGCAAAGGTTTCAAAAAATGAAAAAGGTTCTAAAATAGTCTCTCTAAGGAGTGATCATGGTGGAGAGTTTCAAAATGAAAAGTTTAAGCACTTTTGTGAAAAACATGGTATTAAGCATAACTTTTCAACTCTTGGAACTCCACAACAAAATGGAGTGGTTGAGAGAAAGAACAAATCATTAGAGGAACTAGCTAGAACTATGCTAAATGAAACCTCATTGCCTAAGTACTTTTGTGTTCATGCAGTCAACACAACTTCATATGTTTTAAATCGTGTGTTGATAAGGCTAATTTTAAAGAAAACACCTTATGATCTATTCAAAGGTAGAAGACATGCTCTAAATCACCTACAAGTATTTGGTTGCAAGTGTTTTATATTAAATAATGGGAAAAAGTAACTTGGCAAATATGACTCCAAAGCGAATGAAGGCATCTTTCTAGGATATGCTATAAATAGCCATGCTTATAGGGTTTACAACAAAAGACTAATGATTGTTGAAGAATCTGTGCATGTTGTTTTTTAGGAAACTAACCTAGTGCAACAAGATCAAATACCTAAGATTGTAGATGAAGAAGATATATTGTAGGAAAATCAAACTCCTACAAAACTAGAATCTGCTATAGGAAATCAGTCAGTTAAAAAGGAAATTCAGTCGGCTAAAAAAGTTGTAAACAACAACTTACCCAAGGAGTGGATTGAACCCAAAAGATTACCAAAGGACAACATAATTAGTGATGTAAAACAGGGAGTATCCACTAAATGCAAGCTTGTATTCTTTGAACATGTTGCATTTATGCCTCAAATAGAACCTAAGAATGTGAATGATGCATTAGGTGATAGTAATTGGGTTGTTTCTATGCAAGATAAGCTTAATCAATTCACTAAAAATGATGTGTGGTCTCTTGTTCCTAAAACTGACAAAATGCATGTAATTGGTACTAAATGGGTGTTTAGGAATAAAATGGATGAAAATGGTAACATTGTTAGGAATAAGGCTAGGCTAGTTGCTAAAAGTTATAATCAAGAGGGAGATATTTATTTTGATGAAACATATGCACCTGTAGCTAGGCTAGAAGTTGTGAGGTTATTGTTAGCATATGCTTGCATGTGTAATTTCAAACTTTCTCAAATGGATGTGAAAAGTGCATTCTTGAATGGTTTCTTAAATGAAGAAGTGTGTGTATCACAACCCCCTGGCTTTGAAGATCACCTTTATCCTAATCATGTTCTCAAATTGAAAAATGCTTTGTATGGTTTGAAAAGAGCACTATGACAATGGTATGAGAGGTTAAGCAACTTTCTTTTATCTAAAAGATATGTTAGAGGTGTTGTTGATAAAACACTTTTCATTAGAAAATAAGCAAGTGATGTGATACTTGGTCAAGTGTATGTTGATGATATAATCTTTGGATCAAATAATAACTCCATGTGTGGAGAGTTTGTTGCAGCTATGTAGGAGAATTTGAGATGTCTATGATGGGTGAACTAACCTACTTCCTAGGGCTACAAGTGAAGCAACTCAAGCATGGGACATTTTTAAGCAAGTCAAAATATTGTTTTGACCTATTGAAAAAGTTTAAAATTGAGTATTGCACAAAGGCTGCCACTCCAATTGCTACAAATTGCCTTATGGATGCAAATGAAGCTGGACAACAAGTTGATTCAACGGAATATAGAGGGTTAATTAGTTCTTTGCTATATCTAACTGCTAGTAGGCCGAATATCCAATTTAGTGTTTGCTTATGTGCAAGGTTTCAATCCAATCCAAAGGAATCACACCTCAAAGCTGCAAAAAGGATTCTCAAGTATCTGAAAGGGACATCTAATGTTGGATTATTGTATCCTAATGAGTCTAACATTGTTCTTAGTGGTTTTTCATATTCTAACTATGTAGGGTGCAAATTGGATAGGAAAAACACAAGTGGTACATGCCATCTACTTGAATCCAACCTAATCTCTTGGAATATCAAGAATCAAGCATGTGTAGCACTATCTACAGCTGAGGCAGAGTACATAGCAACTGGATATGCATGTGCTCAAAGCATATGGTTGAATCATCAACTCATGGATTATGGTGTAAATCTAGAGAACGTACCTCTTTATTGTGACAATATAAGTGCAATCAACCTAACTAAGAATCCAATTCAACATTCTAAAACTCAACACATTGAAATCAGGCATCATTTCATAAGAGATCATATTCAAAAAGGTGAAATTGAAATCAAGTTTGTGAAAAATCAATTGGCAGATTTATTCACTAAACCACTTGCACGTGATAGATTCAATAAGCTTAGAACTGAATTCGGTGTTCTTGATATGAAGAATGTATGTTGATATCTGTTTGGCTTCTTAATGTTATTAGATCATGTGTTTGTTGCATTTAAAGTGTTAAATTCTACACAATTTGTGAACTACCAGTATTTCAGTCATCTAAATTTATAAAATCAACACATAGATTTCACTTAAACTGTGAAAATTTGCATAATTTGTGTTCTGGCACTGTTTCAATTTGCTAATTCTCACAAAACAGCACATATATTTCATTTAAATTGGTCCATTGTGAATTTTGTGTGATCTTAAATTTTTAGTCTGCTAAAATTGTAAAATCAACACATAGATTTCACTTAAAAGTGCCACTACACCAAAAATGTGTGATATGTTATAGATTTAGTTGCCTAACTCTGTATTTTTATGTGTTGATTTCACTTATATTGATGTGAATTTGCTTGAATTGATTTTAAGTGATTGACCCAATCAAAGTATCCATCACATGACATTATTTGGACTTTAGTAACTACATATAACAGCTATTACATCAGCTAAAATCAACTTTTCATATTGCATTGACCATAAAGTGCTTTAATTACATGATTTCCAATGTGCATGCATTAGATGTGAACTGTTTGTGAGTGGATTGTTCATAAAATGCATGGGAAACATATCACTGAACACTCTGATACAGATTCCTTCACATTTAATTGATTGTGATTTCCTGTATTGCATTGAAACCAGAATATCTATACAAATTAATTGACCGATTTTGAAAATCGAGAAACTGATAAATACATGCATAAGCATCATGCATTGGCATTCCTATCTGTTAGCAAGAGCCAAACCTATACTTCACCATGCCTAGAAGACAGAGAATAGCCCCCTCAAATGAAGAAAACTCAACCCCACCTACTCCATCATCACCCATTGCCTTGAATTATGGTTTGAAGGGCATGAAGATAGGATCCAAACCTTCTTGATTGAGATCACTAGGAAGCAAATCATTCTTCCTAAGGTGGTACGCATGTCATGGCTGAGGGCATAGAATTTTGGCACCCTTGAGCAATATCTCAAATCTCAAAAATTGAAGACATTCCTTGAACTTTTGGGCAAGGTCTATCCGGATTTGGTGAAGGTCTTCTATGCCAACCTCAAGTTCAGCAATGGCGTCCTTCAATCAAGTGTCAAAGGTGTTGAGATGGAAATCACTAGGCAAACATGGAAGGATGTGGCTGACCTAAGCCAAAAGGGTGTGCAAGTTCGCAAGGGTAAAACTAGTGTAGTGGATGAATTCAACAAGGTACAATATTTCAACCAATGTGTGCACAATCAAGGTGAGCAAACTCGAAATTTCCATGTAGGAAGACTTCGTGTGGAGGAAAGGTTACTAGCCATGGTCCTACCAAGATTATCATGCCTAGGGGGAGCAATCATGCAACCTTGAATGAAGGTGATCTTCTGGTAATGTATTGCATCCAAAATGGTGTGGTAGTGGATAGACATACACCATCCGTGATCATATGATGAAGGTAAAAAGGCTCACAGATTTCAAGCTTCCATATGTGGTTCTCATCTCCAAGTTCATTAAGAATTTTGGTGTTGATGTTGAAGGAGAGCTTGAGGAGTCTATTGGCCTATTGAATCATGTTTCCACAATCAATATGCACAAAATGGGATTCACCTAGACAACGCATGGCTAGTTGAACGAGATCAAGGTGCAAACATTGAAGTTAGAGCCAATGACCATGAAGCGAGAACAAATGGAGCAAACCAAGGAGAAGATGATCAACAACACATGGCCATTGAGATTTATCAACCTCCTGAGAACACAGAACCTGCATATTCCCAGTTTGAGAGGATAATTCTCAATCAACTTCAAGATTTGAACATGGCACAAAATGCACATCATGCATATTGCACAAGGTTCCAAGATTTGGATGACCAACTCCACAATGTTCATGACCTCCTCTCCAATGTCTACAATAGAGACAACCCTAAACATGAGTGAAGGGGATGCCTAATTGGTCATGCATTGCATTTTCGTGATGCATTGGTGTTTGTGTATGTCTATTCCAGTTTTTTAATTAGTTATTTTCCTATTTCAATCGACTTATTATATCAGTCCCAGCTTCATGATGTATTTTTCATTTTTGTTTTAATTTTATCAGCCACAATCAATTATACACTCGAAGATCAATAAAAAATATAGTTGACAAATTTTCACAAATTTTAATATATGTATATTAAAATAAATATATATGCACCAATAAACTATTAAAAATGATTAATCTTCATAAATTGTCCAACCAGACAATTCAAGATTCAATATATAAAAGTTATTAGTATTGTCTCCTCTCATGTTAATATTTTAAAAATAAAATTTCTTTAAAAAACCTAGAGAAAGTGAATAATTTTCGTATTGAATCCCAAGGGAAACCAAGGCTAACTCAATGCTACAACAATCTCAAATAAACAAAACTTAAACATATAAATAACCAATTTTAAATAAATAAATTGTTCAACATATCAAACATACAAAATATTAACAACATATCAAAAAATATATAAATTTTAAGCAAATAAAAACCTGGAGCGTATATGATAGGAATTGTGACAATGGAGCACGTTTTAGAAGTAAGGAAACACGACCTACATAATGCCACCAAAAAGTAGTACCTAGTCACGAATGGCAGCACAAAATGTGTGCTTTAGGAAGACAAACAATGGGGGGAAAAGAATGAATTGTTGGCACAAGCAAGATTGAAGCAAAGAATTGATAAAACCATTTGCTTGAAGATCACATGTGTTTGATGAAGATCCACATGAAGATTATGGTTTTAGTGTATTAAATCTTGAAATAATATGTTAAATGTAATGATTAGATGTTATATCATGTTGGGAGACTATATGACATAGGTTAAATGTCTTGTTAGTCTTATTTTAATCTGTTAAATGACTTTTAACAGGTTAAAAGGCTTGCACTATATAGTTTATGGTATGAATGTATATAGTCAGTTGAATTATTTTTTAATCGACAAATTTCACCTAAGTTAAGTAAAATAAACTGAATATACGAAAAATTCAATTGACTCATTTCACTTAAACCAAACTATATATGCTATATTTTCAAGAGCAGAGGTGTAATTTCAAAGTTTTAGAGCGCGAAACTTTGTCATTCATCAATGGAAAACTCTCTCTCTCCTCTACAATACACAGCTACAACGTGAAGTTTGAATATGCGCATGAGATATTCAACAAAACTGTGATATTGTAATGATCGCATGTTTTGTTGTAAATGTAATATCTTTGTGTTACTCCATAAATGAGAGTTAATAATACAGGCAGAAATCATTTGGCTTTTGTACCTTTTTGAACAACTAGCAATACCTGACAAAAATCACCTCCTAATATGATCACTTTCCCCCCAAATGGAGCATCAGAATCTAGAATGTCCTTTAATGATCGGTCTAGTGCCTCCAAAACATATCTGTTAATCATGGGTGCTTCTTCCCAAATAATTGCATTTGCTATTTTTATTAGTTTTGCAAGATCTGATTGTTTACTTATAGAACAAAACGAATCAGCATCGACATTGATAGGTATTTTAAATCGAGAATGTGCAGTTCTACCACCCGTTAATAATGTTGCTGCTATACCAGAGGAGGTTGTAACTAAAATAATTTGATCGTTGCTCCTACAATGTGCAATTAAAGTACGGTACAGGAATGTTTTACTGATTCCTCCTGGTCCATCCACAAAAAAGACTTGACTTTGATTACGGTTGATTACATCTAAAATGGTATTGAAGGCAATGAGTTGGTCATGATTCAATCTATGTACATTGTGAACATCTTCATTAGGTATCTATATTGATAATTCTTCTTGTATAATTCATGGTACTGAAGTAGTTTCCAATGCATCATTAGATAAAGGTGGCAAATCAAAATCCTTGATTGTTTTACCATGCTGAATTAAAAGGTCATTTAAATCCCTCAATAACATAAGAATCAAGTTCTCATTGACAGAAGTGTTGGTTGAAGTATAATCTTCTAGCATAAAGGTGTGGAACTGATTCCAAAAGCTTCTAACATCAGTTGGTTCACAAAAAAGTAATATGGTCACAAATAGTCTTCGTAAAGCATATGGCATTTGTAAAGTTGATGCTTCAACTAAGCATTCATGAAGAGGTTTCCACATCATAACGACTTAATTTTCCGACCAATTCATCCTCAAAACTGTTTAAATATTCAGCAATAGCACCTTCAAGGTCAATGTTGGTAGTAGTGGTTGAATCTTTATTATAAGCCATTTCAATTCCTTTAGTAGAGAAAATCTTATGAAGAAAGGTTTTGTTTCCTACATAATTTAAATGCAGGAAACAACTACTATCCAAGCCATAGTATTTAACAAACTAGGAGAAACCAAACAAAACTATACTCCCTTCTTCACTTGTGCCAACAAACATCTCAAACTTGTTTGATAGAGGATCATACAGTTTTACCTCTTTGTGAAGCGAAAGTTCATGCTCACAGAAAATTTGGAACTCATCAGGCAAAGTTATCAATAGTTGTTCACAAGCACTAAATGGAAATGTACATTAACAACTATATGTATACATTTAAACCATCAAGGGTGAACTTTACTTTGAAGGCTTGAAAAAACCTTGGTGAAGACAGAGGGTAAGATCGAAATGCATTCGTTGAATCTCCTCCTAAAGGGTGTTGGATCTCATTCCAATCTAAATCAAAGACTCTTAAACGAAAATACCTATCACCATAATATAAAGTACATACATAACCCACATAATCAAGATCATAAAACCCTAATACCTTATGGTCAACATGGATCTTTCTGTCAGCGAGAAGACTCTCATAAACTTGATGTTGATGACATTTCCTCTGGGATCAGAGAAATAACTTGTCCCCATCACTAAAGCTTTCCCCCATACCAGATAAAAGCCTTTATCAAAGTAAAGAAACTCCTATCATTTACAAAACTCAGAAAGATCAATGCTCCATAAAGAAGAAGATTATTGTTTACAAGTTAAATATTATTTGAACGCAGAAAATGACTAAAAAAATAAAAAATTTCCCAACAAAATCGTGTTTAAACAGAAAACACAAAAAATAAAAGAACATGTGAGATGCATAAATACCAACCTCTGAGGGATCCAAAAACATCACAGAGTTTTGGTAAAAGTTTGTAAAACTAAACCGCTTAGAAGTAGACATTCTCCTGGTCTGTCTTGTAACCGGTGAGGTTGAAACTTTATTTTCTTTTTTTTTTCTAAATAAGGACATGCACACGCTTAAAGTTGAAATGGCACAAGAATATGAAACAATCTGACCCAGAAATTCTTCCAAAAGATCAAGGTGCAAATAGAGATGTCAAAATGGGTTTCAACCCGTGAGCCAACCCGGCTCACCACGGGTTCGAGCCGGGTTGGGTTGAGAAAAATTTAACTTTTTCAAAAGTGGGTTGAACTCAACCCGGCTCACTTAACCCACGGGTTAAACGGGTTCGAACCGGGTTGAAGGTGGGTTGGCCCACTTAACCCACCAACATTTTTTTACAATTTTTTATTTTTATTTTTTTAATTTTCTTTTAATTTTTTTTAAATTATTTACTACTCTAATTATATTTGTTCACAATTTCATATTTTTGAATGCTAGAATGTTGTTTAATTATATTTGAATTATTTGAATGTTTAATTAATTTGATTGTCAAGTTATATATATGTTGATACTTTAATCTTTAACT
>Ga0214542_1005377_pt1 | contig 24361 bp, 9 predicted proteins | sample CNSS1metaG_FD_160096 | JGI IMG/M metagenome (GOLD analysis project Ga0214542, IMG submission 160096) | Root nodule microbial communities from cowpea collected in UCLA plant growth center, Los Angeles, California, USA - CNSS1 | ecosystem: Host-associated > Plants > Roots > Nodule | place: USA...
AAAAAAAAAAAAACTAATATATATATATATATATATATATATATATATATTTAAAATTGTTGTACATATATTAATACATTGATATTTTCATGTTTCACATTATACAGGAATATTAGATAGGGAAATATTTTAGAAGAGAAGAAGATTGGACTTTGGAATGTATAAGAAATAATATTAACAAAAGCTATAAACTATTAATATTTTTTAATAAAAGATAAAATAACCTTCTTTACTAATAGGAAAATTGAGTGAAAAATTACTGATAGGTAAATTAAGTGAAAAGACGCGTACATTTTGTAGAAAACTGACGAGTTAGTGACGAAGGCACGAGCATTATAATATTTTAAAAATACATTTTAAGTACACGTGAAATTAACAACTCCATAATTTTGGTCGTTATCAACATTTTTTTTTCTTTTTTAAAAATTTGATCAACATCAAAACTTATTTATTTTATAAGAATTTAAAACATATTAAATATAATTTTATTTATAATTCAGGAAGTCAAGAATATTTGTATTCATCCTAGATATTTAAAATCATTTTGAAACTGATGTTTGTCGAGTATTTCCACTACCAGCTGTCTAGCATGTCTACGATTTAGGTGCCATGATTCAACGTCAAAAACCCACAATTAAATTTCATTACTCAGGAAAATTATAATTCAAAATATTTAGGAAGAACTTGTAATCAAGGGTTAAAAAAGTTTTGAATCAGAGCAAACTCGATCTAACCCTAAGTAAATCTGAACATACAGTGGAGTTGAATTGGATAAGCAAGTAAAGTTTGAAAGAGTAAAATAATAATTTTGGTCGAGTTTAAATATATATATATATATATATATATATATATATATAAAATTATTATATATATATATATATATATATATATATATATTAATATATCGATATTTTCATGTTGAACATTATAAAGGAATATTAGATACATATATATTTTAGAAGAGAAGAAGATTGGAGTTTGGATTACATAGGAAATATATTAACAAAAGCTATAAACTATTAATATTTTGTAATAAAAGATAAAATATCCTTCTAATAGGGAAATTAAGTGAAAAGATTACTAATAGGTAAATTAAGTTGAAAGACACGTACATTTTGTAGAAAACTGACGAATTAGTGATGAAGGCACGAACATTTTAATGTTTTAACAATAATTTTAAGTCCACGTGAAATTAGCAACTCTAATTTTGGTCGCTATCAACATTTTTTTTTTCTTTTTAAAAAAATTGATCAACATCAAAACTTATTTATTTTATAAGAATCGAAAACATATTTAAATCTAATTTTATTTATAATTCAGGAAGTCAAGAATATTTGTGTTCATCCTAAATATTTTGAAATTGATGTTTGTCGAATATTGTCACTACCAGCTGTGTGGCATGTCTACGATTTGGGTAACCTTGATTCAACATCAAGAATCCACAATTAAATTTCATCACAGAAAAATTATAATTCAAAATATTTAGGTACAACTTGGAATGTTATATATAAAGTAAAATATATATAAAAAAAATATTATGTGGGAGCTGAATTTAGCTACAACTTGTAATGTCTTATCTTAGATAAATATTTTTTTCGTATAAAATGATTATCTTTTTTGGAAAATATGATAAGTATTATGTGACCTGAATTTATTTGTAGTAGATGAGGATTTTGCAACATTAACGCGTCTTGAAAGTGACATTTTAAATCCTTCGCTTTTATTGAGAAGTCAGGAAAAAAATAAATCAAACCAATTTCATTGAGAAAATTTTCGTTTCAGCCACTGAATTTGGACAATGGCTCACTTGAATTTACAAAATATTCGCTTTGACTAACACTTTGTAAAAAACCATTTCACTATTTTCAAATGTTTCTATTTAATTCAATTATTGTATTGTTCTATCATTATTTATTTATCCACCTATTAAAAAAAATACAAGATTTTGTAATTAATATAAAATATTTAAAAAAAATTAAAATCACTTCTCATTTACAAATATCCTTTTACGTGAATGAAAATACGATAATAGAATAAGATAACATGCACGCCATTTAATTAATAAAAAAAAAAAAAACACACATATATATATATATATATATATATATATATATATATATATATTCTGAATGTCAGATAAATAAATAAGATTAATAGAAATTTAATGGAAACATACAAATTTATTAAAAAATTTAAGCCTAATTAAACCAATACTAACGTAAAACTCACTCTAGACTTTGATTGTTTTTAAGTATATCTTACAACTTGTAAGAAAAAAGTGATGAAATTAAGATAAACATACATCATGTTGTGTATTTTTTATATAAAAATCATGCCAATGGTTGAAAATTCATGGGCACATTGTGTATTATTGTGGTATATTTTATTCATGAATGAAGATGGTAAAGTTATCGATTAAAGATAGAAAAGAAAAAATACACTAAAAATATTTGAACACTTGAACACAAAGCGATGGTGGAGCCAATTCTCACATCAACCACAGGTCACTTCCCTCCATAGCAACAATGAATTGAAGTGGAAAACGTGGCTTTCAATTGTTTCTTTTCTATATTTTCAAATTAACCAAGTTCAATAATGTTTATCTGAATAAACTAAACTAAGGTATTAAATTCAGTTCGATGTACTAGTTTATGCTCTACTTTACTGTAATTTAGTATATCGTAAAAATTAATAAAAAGATGTTTTTTTTTTAAGTATTATTATCAATAAAGAGGTGAATTTTTCCTGGCAAAATGACATAAAAAAAACTTTCCCTTCTAAAAAAATGTTTATATATATAAATATTTTGAAATATCTTTATGTATGTTGAACCGATAAAAATAACATGTCTTATCACTCCTAAGATAACATAATGTGAGTGTTAGTGACTATATAATTGATTCTAAGTTCATTATTTTTTTTTTCTGCAATAAAATACACTTTAAACATGTATTTGATTTTTTTTTTTATATTCTTTTAATAGACTTTTACGAGGCTTGAGTTTAATTCTTGTTTTGAAGGATGTAAGTGTATTTGGAATTAAAGGGTATAAGTTATACAATTTTTTATATAGTGTTATTTTTTGGTAGTCGTGATTTTTTTTATTTTAAGATTTTTACATTATTGTCTTGTATTCCTTAATATATTAAATTATAATATACGTGTAAAAATTTGACAATATATACTATTGAAGGAATTTTTGTTTTGGATTAGTGGTACATAGAAACAATAATTGGACAAGCAAACACTGAATTTTCATGGATAGTAGTAGTTGAAAGAAAATTACAAACCAAACTGAAAGTAAAAGGTACAAAAATCACAAACAATCTTCCTCTAGCCATGACTCTAAAAACACTAGCTAGAGACAAAACCAAACCAACATAACAACAAAAACAACAACCTTGTAACATAAAGTCCTGATCCACCATAACAAAAACAACAGGTTTCTCGGGATTTTATCACGCAACTTCATCACATCAACAGCATCTTCGATTCGTACGAGGGAACACGTTATAGAGTCTGCAATAAAAAAGGAACAGACACGAACGCTTTTTTTGTTTTTTTGTTTTTTTTTAACTTGGTGATAATTTCTGTTACCGAAAGCTTTGTAAGAGAACCAACCACGATCCAGCACAAACGTGGTAGAAACAAGTCTCATCGAATCCCAGAATAAACCTTCAAATTGCATGACGAGACAGATATTTTAGTCTCTGTTATTTTAACGTTCTTCCAATGATTTTGACTTTCCAAAAACCATTCGTTTTGTCTGAAAAAGTGAAAAAGATTGGTTTTTGCGAAGGTGAAAGCATCAGAAGAACATTGAAATTCGAGGGAGAGAATATCTTACTCGTCCAATTTCAGTGGTTAATTTGAAAGTTTAACCTGAAACTGAGACTAGGAAGTGTCGGAGCTGTAATAATCACTCGGTGGTGGAGTCGATTTTGCAGAGGCACCACCATTGTTGTCGCCTTTGTTGTTTTGTTCCTTCGAGAAAGTGCTTGCCACAAATTTGAACAAGCTGCTAAATATTTGAGCTTTGATCTGACCCCTTCTTCTCGGGGGAAAACTTGGGTTTTGGTTTTGAACTGTGGAGTTATTTGTTGCCATTTTTTTCTGTATCTGAAACAAGAAAAAATAAGAAAAAGAAGAAACAGAGATTAATTTAGTAATTTAGTGTGTGAAATTATGTGAAAATGGAAAAGTCTCTGTGCAAATAGAGATTAGAGAATGCACAGAGGTGTGGGAAGAAGCGAAAAGGGAAGAAGGGGGAAGAGTTTTTCAGCTTTGAGAATAGTTTAAGATTTTTTAGCTTTGATTTGGGTATTTATAATACGAAAAAGTGTTATTTTAATACTTTTTTAATTACAATAAAGTGTGCCGTTCTTCATATTATAAAGAAAAAATACTCTATTTTAGAAAACAACACGTTAAACCAAAATTACGTGGAAAGTGCGTTAAGGTGGTGCTTACTCGGCATTCTAAGTTAATTTACGAAATTTCGCGTTTTAATTTTGGATTAATGGATCTTTTTATCTCTTTATTTAATGCATAGTGATTATAGATTTTTTAAATTTTCACTCTTTTTGTTTTTATTCAATGCTTCCATTACCGTCTTCAGAAAAAAGAAAAAGAAACCGATGATTGGAGAAATTGAAAGTCACTTACGTCATATCATATGTGATAATTTTCCAAATAATATCAACATTAATTTAACAAAATATACCATTAACTCATTTTAAATAAAATAAAATAAAATCACATTAAATAAACTCTTCAAATATTAAAATAAATAAAAAGTCTATTAAATATTTAGTTTTCATTAAAACTGATGAAATAGTGGTTACACTGACATATGCCTAATTTATACACTTTCTAGATAGATTAGAATTAGAGCATTAAAGCACTCGTTTTTATGAGGTCAATGGTGTTTAATTTAACTTATTTTAAAGAAAGTATTTATAATTATGTTGGGAAAGATTAAAAGATCCAAGAAAAAAAGATGTAATTTTATTCTTTAACATGAAAAGAAAAATAACTTTTACTCGTTTTTTTTTAATGCTAGCAAATTTCTTTTAAAATAATCTGATGAAAGAGTTTTTATTTATTTATTTATTTAAACAAAGTATACTTTTAATTATTTATTCATGGAACTTTCTATTAGCGAAAGTGTTCAGATTTCAAAAGCCAATAAAGTTGCCAAGCCTTTTATTTAAATATTATACTCAACAAATTTTTTTTTTTTATTTTGTAAAATACAACACTATATAATATTTGAAATATCAAATTTATGTTTTCAGAATATGTAAGACGATCCTTTATGGATCAAATTAATTCACCTGGGCTAAACTAATAATAGATAATAAAATAAAAAAAGATGTAATAGAATATTCCTTTTCCCCACATATTATGGTATGGCGGCTCAATGATGTGGTGGGAGAAGTTTCGCCTACATTTTCCATACAAACACCACTCACTTTCTTTATGAAAGTTTTTTTTTTTTTTTTCCTAAATTTAAATAGCACATCTGTTTCAAATATTACATAAATAGTATAATTCATTTCATATTAGAATTTAGTTTTTGGATGCTCAATTTCTAAACCGTAATTAAAGAAACTTAGTTAAAAAAGGATTTTAACTTCTTTTTTTCATTAAAAAAAAATGTTTTTGATAAAACAATTATAAAAAAGAATATTTTTTTAGTCTCAATATGATTTTAATCTGTGAAAATTTATACAATTTAGTCATAATTTTTTAAAATTAATATAATTTGATTATTTTTATTAATTTTTTTAAAATAGATCAATAATTTTTCATTAAATTTGTATTAAAATTATATTAATTATATAAAAAAATAAATAATATTTATTAACAACTTCAATTTTAATAAAAAATTATTGATTCATTTAAAACAATTAAACAAAAATAATTAAATTATATCATTTTTTTTTAAATTATGATAAAATTGTATTAATTTTCATAAATCAAAATCAAAATCAAATTAAAATTAAAATTACCCAAAAGAAAACCTTGACATTATTAAACGAAAATATAAACCAAACTAATAATTAAACCTAAAAAATAATATAGTTCAAAATTTAATTTTCCAAAAATAAATTCAAACATAAAAAAAAAAACTAGATTATTTGTGTAAATATTTAACACGGTATATGTATCCATGAATTTTATATCCAATTATTTTATTTGTGAATAAAATATCTTTTCGATCATCTTATATCAAACTTTTAGTATTTCAGATATATGATTGGATTTTATTTACAAATTCAAATTAATTATTCAATATTTGTAAGGCCTTTATGTTACTTTTGTTAATTTTATTACCGATATGTCTTTTATATTGTGACATGTCCTGTAATCTCAAGTATTGAATAATGGTATGTATTAATTTATTTTTTTTTTGTAATGACATACATTATATTATATAAGTTATATCAACATCTATGATAAAAATAATTCAAAAAGTAAAGAGATATCTAAAATTATTTCAGATAATAAAGTTAAATTTTTAAATCATTAAGCATTTAGTTTAATAACCCTTTTTGTATGGTATATATGTACTTGTATTACTGATACAACTAATTTTTGCTAAATAGGTGATATTTCGAATAAAATTTCTCCTTTTAAATGTCTTTTTATTCACAAAATTCAAAATTATTTTTTGTTTAGAATTTAATTTGAATCATGCCGTGGATAGATAAATGACATTTTAAAATAAATTTTTATATAATGATAAAAGATGAATAAATTTTATTATTATCAACATAATTAAAATGTCAACTTATGATAATTGTAATATGACTTTATTTGAATGATATGATCTAAACTAATCTCTTTTATAATTTTTTTCTGTATAGATATAAGTAATTATATCATAATGTATGAAAAATAAACATAAAATTTGTGAAAAAGAATTAACGTGAAAGCCAAATTAATGAAAACAACATTTGAAGTCATTTTTTTAGCGTGAGAAAAGTAATTTTCGTACAAATAGAAAAAATTGTTGTCTTTTAAATGTTGGGTTTTTTAATGTGTAATATATATCTTAAAAAAATAACAAGTAAGAACCATCCATTTAACATGAGATGTGACGTTTATGTATTTATTTATTTACGGAATAATGATATTTTAAAAACTAAAATTTTAATAAAGTTTAACAACTTATATTTTTAAGTTAAAAAATATTATTTTATTATTTTATTTTAACTAAAAAAATAATTTATTTAATTATATTTATAAAAGTTTTGTTAAATTTGTGAAAAAATAATTTTCTTTCTCGATGAAACTATTTAAATTCCTGACAGAAAAAAGTAAAATTATTTAATTTATATACAAATAAATTATACAGTGAAGCAGATTCAAGAGTTGACTTTTGGTTCCAAATTTCATGCTTTCATTTGTTCCACTTTACAATCGCAACCACAAACTAAAGATAAGGTTCATTTACGTGTGCGATAAGCGAAAGCCGGATTTTTAATTTAAAATGTATTTAAAAAGAGAAAAAAGAGAGAGGAAGTGTTATGTATTAAAAAATAAAGTTTATTATATTATATTATATATATATATATATATATATATATGATTTTTTATTTTTTAAATTTATTTATTAACTTTGAAAATTTAAGATCGCTAAGAAGTTTTTGTAAAAGGTAGACTGCTCAACAATAATCTTCAAAACATTACATTATATTTAACATAATTCATAATTTAAAAAGTAATTAGCATTTAACAATAAGTACTATAAATGGTTTCCATATTTCAATGTAGTGACATTATTTAAAATTATCTTTTTCACATTTGTCTTGCACTTTTGTTAGTATATGTGAAACCTTTTGACCCGTTCTTGGATGGTTTTATAGATAATTAATTCCTAAATTTGAGTTTTCTTCAACATGATACTACTATAATGTTTTATTATAATTGTTTATCCTGTGATGAAGTCGAGTGTAAATTATATTTATAAGTTAGTTTTGCAAAACTAAATTAGATATAAGTTTACTTATTAACTTTTAGTGTTTATTTTAATTAATTTATTAAATTGTTGTATGAAATTCATGATTATATAATTTTTTATATATATATATATATATATATATATATATATATATATATATATATATATATATATATTAAAAAATGTATCATATGAAAGATTATAAATACATATTATATGTTTATTGTTGGTTTATTGTTTAATATGTAATTTGTAATAGTTCATTTAGTAGTGTAAATCTACTAAATTATAATGTTTCATTTTTTTTATAAGAATAGTTTGTCTTTAGGATGATATGAAAATTGTGGATTTTTTTGTGTATAAATGTTTAAGTTTACACATTTTTGATTTTGATGAAAAATATTTGATCTGTTTGAGAGATTTAACAAAAAAATGTCATATTGTATCAATTTTTAAAATTCAGTACCAAATTAAAATTTTAAAAAATTAAATGATCAATTTGATATTTTTGAATAAAAATAGAATTATAAGAATAATTAAACCTGAAATAAATTTCATCGGTTTTGAAAAACAAATATATATATATATATATATATATATATATATATATATAAATATATATATATATATATATATATATATATAAACTCGATCCATCTTAATTTCCTGATAATTTTAGTTGGGTCACGAATTTAAATATATTTTCACATCATGTGTGATGATCTTAGTCATACATCATACTTATGCCAAAAACAAGTAGAATACAATTTAAAGCTAAAAAAACGAAATTAAACATTTGTTCCGACCTTAATTCGAGATAGCATCACTTTTGCTTTAAAGTTTAGCGATTTCGTTATGGTGTTAAAAAATATAACATAGTTGAAGAAAGTACAAAGTAAAGAGTACAAAGTACGTGAGAACAAAATTGATGTCGTGAGCACTTACATAATATTGCCACCAAATGCGCGAACATAGAAACAAAGCTTACTCAGAAATTTGTTGCTGGTGATAGTTGAAACACTCAACTGGAAATAGACACGATAAGCCAACTTTATGAGTTCATGACTCACCAAGAAACTGATAACTACAATATAAAACAGACACTTTCTACTATTTTATATGTTCTTTGGAAAAAATAAGGAGGGTAGCGTAAGAAGTTGAAACAAATGAACAAAGAATAATATAGTACCAATTATCATGTTATCTAATGAGAGTGACTTAGCTAGAATTTTGGAACGTGGAGGTAGAGAAAGACTCGTGGAAACACAAATATTTGTTTGTATTTGATTTGTGGAGCTTTGGAAACTATACAAATACTTTCTATCTTTATATTTATAAATATATATATATATATAGATATATATATATATATTTATTTATTTATAATAACTCCTTCTACAGGGACACTATGATATTTTTTTTTTCAAAATATTATAAAAAAAAAACTATTGTAATGTATAAAGAGAGTTAGAGTGATGTTGTTTGAATAGCTAAAAAAATTAATATAAGGATAAAAAGAACTATACATAGTTGATGTAATTTATGATAGTCTTTTTTTAGTACATTTTTTTAATATATTGCTTTTATTTAAAATTTAAGAAAAATCATTTAACTGTGTAGGTTTCACTTATTATTTTATAAGTATGTCTTCTGATTAATTTTATATTAAATCTTATTGAATAAAAGACTATAATTGGACACCCTAACAATTACACCAGCATTGCTTAAAAATTAAAATAACGATGAAACTCGGATATAAAGAGAGGGAATAAAAGAAATAAAGCCCGTGAGCTCATACTTGAAATTCACTATTTCTTTTCAAGGCTTTTACTTCTTGTACCCTCACATCTTCTCCGCGCACCCCTGAAACTGTGAAATGATATTTTGTCATTCATAAAATAACTTTTAGATTACAACAAATTTTTCGGAATTTTCGAAATAATATTTTCGGAATAATTTTTTTAGAATAAAATTGAAATAAAAATTTTCAAAACATGATTTTCGAAAGTTAATTTATGTGCTCTGAAATAATTATTTTTGGAATGAAATTTTTAAAATTAGCTTTTTGATACTCATATAATGCCTTTTAAAATGAATTTTCTGAAATATCCATTATGAAATATTTTTCAGATAGTTTTTCGAAACAAGTTTTTTCTACATTTTCTCTCTTCTTCTTACTGTATAATATTTTTTCTTTCCTTCTTCCTCCGCATTAGTTATGCGACAGTAGTAGTGAAAGCGGTGGCCGTGATGTTGTGTTTGATGAAGGGTGTTTAAGTCTTTTTACAGCACTGTGGGAGTGCAGTTAGTAATTGCAGGATTGGAAGAAGCAATAGCCTCTTTTGGATCAGAGATTTAGGCCTGGGAAAGATAACCTAATGGGGTATGAACTAAGAATATGGCCCAATCTTATTGTTTTTCGCTGATTCGATGCTATTCAGTTTCCATTTTATGTACAACGAAAAAGAAAAATCTTCTTTTCTGTTATATTAAAATAAAAAATAAAAAATAAAAATAGGCCTTTTTATTCTCTTTTTATACAAAAAGACATAAATAAATACAGAGAAAATAGGAAGGATCAAACGTGAATATCACTGGCCATAATATTTTCTGAAAAAATAGTAAGAAAATAAATATTTAAAGAACAACCCACATGCCCATATATATATATATATATATATATATATATATATATATATATATATATATATATATATATATATATCCTTTTCGAATTAAATTTAGCTTATTCATTTTAAAATGCAAAACATGCATTTTCTATATTTTATCTATTTTTTCTTGTGTGATTTTTACTAGCAGGCACATAGTAAATATTTTATTTTCACACTCTTATTATTTCTACGTAGTTCTTCTACTTAATTTACGTTATAGAAATTTAAATAAATAATTACTACTAACTTTACTTTTCATTGATGTAAACTCTCTTTTCTTTCTTTCTATCTTGTTATTGGCGTCACTTTTTTTTTCGTTTTTTTTTGTTATGTTTTGGGCTTACCATATGGGCCGGCCTTGTTATACCCTTCATATTACGTTACTTAAAATCAATATTTTTTTATAAAAAACAAAATTACAAACATAACCTAGTTTTAATGTATTGAAAATCTATTCTTCTGTTTTTTTTTGTTCTAACGACTATTTATGTAAACAATAATCTAAACAAGATGTCAGTGATAATGTAAAACATTGGAGAAATTGAAAAAGGGTTTTCTATAATTTTTTTTTTACCAACAAAACTCATGGAAAATTGAAGGTATCTATTCTTTGCTATGACAAAAGTTAAATTGAACATAAAAAGTGGAATCAGTTTAGCTTATCGAGAAACTTCTTAATCTTTAATTATTTATTTAAACTAATGAAAATGTGAAGTATCCAAACATTGGAAGTCACTAGATAGAAGCATGTGAGCTAATGACTAGCATTTACCTTTAAATAAATACATAATCTATACTTAAATAATCATGTGAAAGTGACTCCATATTTTATTATTCAAATATTATTATTATAATATATAAACTATAGTATTATTTCTATTTGTGAACCTTTCATTCTAGATGTCAACCTCGCACTACCACTCAAACATTATTCCAAGTCTTTTTAGATTCATCATAACTTTGCTTTTAGGTTAGATTTTTTTTTTTCACACATAAAGTTTATTATAAGTGTTAAATTTCTGTCTATGAAGAAAATTCCCTAACAAAGTAATTTATATAATCCATGATAGCATTATGTAACTGTTGACATTGCTAAAAAAAGTGCACCGAAACTGTTTTTCTATGTTAATCATCATTATGGCTTTTTATATGAATGATTATGTGAAGAATTTATTGCGAAATTGTAGAGTGGGTGAACTGTTTTCACCTTAAATGTCCTTATAAAAGCAAGTTGAACCATCCAATGTTGTTTTTTAGGATTGGTTCAAGAGTTGACATATTAAGAACTAAAAGAAAATTGTTTAAGTGAAAAAATAATTGAAAAACAATTATTTTTATCATCACTTAATTAATGAATAATTTATATTAAAATTTTGTTATCATTAAATTATCCGTGCAAAAAATTAATTGATAAAGAACAAAAACGGTAACAATTATTTATGTATTTAATTATATAGATTTGAAAGATCAAAATAATGGGTCCATTGCATGTCAATTCCTGTTATAAAGTAGACTTATGTCGCCCCACAAACACAGCGGAACACTTTTAAGACACGATAAATCTCTTTTATAATAATAATAATATTATTATTATTTCTTGAATGAAAATATTAAAAATATGTCTCGGCTTATTTTTGTTAAATAAAAAAATCACATCAGACTAAGTGATTTAATAATAAATAAAATGACAAATTCAAAATTTGTTATAATAAGTTTTTAATTAGCTTTTACTTCAACTTAAATTTTCCATATATAAAATTTTGTTTCTTAGTTCCAATATTTCGGCCAGGTTGTTTTTGTGTGTTTTCAACCTAATAAAAGTTGACTATTAAATAAAATTAGCAATGTCAAGAAGAATGAATAATTAGAGCGATTAATGATGAGATTAATTTCTTTACAAAATAATATTAATGTATATATAGATAAAAAATGTCAAAAGTTTAATATTGTATCTCAAATTTAGATTCTTTATTAATTTTTTGTGTGTTATTCTCTGTTAAATATTAAAAATATATTGTGTTGATATTTCAAATATTTTTTTAATATATTTTAAAACAAAGTCAAAATTAATGATAATTAGTATATTATGAAAATACAATAAATAAACAGCATAAATAAACTTATAGAAAATCTAAATTTGCTGAGAACGAAAAAATACTTAAGAGACCAGAGAGCAAGAGAGATAGAGTTTTATTTTTTTCTCCAACTACAAGCTTTTCTTGATCTGTTAGTTTAAAAATTAATTTTATAGTATTGTTAGTAGGTGCCAATATAGTTCCAGGAAAATAGAAAATGGAAGTAGTTACATTTTGAAGTTGGTTTTATGATGAGTAATTCACTTTTTTTGTTAGTTTAAAATATAGTTAAAGATAAAATAAAAGTGTAAAATGTGTATAAAAAATAAAGAATCTCATGTTATAGATAATTGTTGTCCGTTTAATATTGTTTTAACAATGAAAAATCAAACACAAATTTGATATTATACACTATTATGTATTGTGCTATACTGTGCTATAGTTAAGTCTATTTATCATTCAGTATAATAAAAAAAAACCTTAAATTATATTAAATTGAGTTTTTTTTTATATATTTTTATCCAATCTAATATAACTCATTTTTACTCATATTTATGTTTTTAGACCAAATTAGATTTATCTAACCCAATAAAATTCCCATCATGAGGTTAATATTACTCCGTACAACTTCAATTATTGATCTGATTTTAATATCCTAAGAAGCATGCAATAAATGAAAATAAAAAAAGAATTGGCAAAAAACAAAAATGAATATAATAAATATATGGGGAACTTGCAAGTATACGTGTTGAAACCCTAATGAGTGTGGGTGTGGGGTGGCTGAAATTGATATTGTGATTTTAGAAGGCTAGAATTAGGTAGGGGTTATTGTAGGCGTGCTTCACGTGAAGTTGCAATCTTTTGAGATCCTTACAAATCAAAATTGTTCAGCCACTTTTGTTGGAACACTTTTGCAGAGTGCAAACGTTAGGAATTCAAATCATTCAGATCACTGTTTTTCAGCCTTGTGTCTGGTTAGACAATATTTTAACAAGTAAAAATTAAAGTTTATCTAACAGATCTTTTACCAAATTAAAAAAAAAAACAAATAGATCCAACATACTTTATTTTCTAAATTATATCAGCAAGGTTAAATTTCCTGATGTACGTTAAAGAAGGGAGACATCTTGATGTTGAAGTTTTTTATGATGTTCAAGTTAGGTTTTTCTATAAATAAGTGTCTCACTTAGAAAGTTTTGTACGTGTCTTGTAAGTCTTACATGTGTAAAGCTAAGAATTAACTATTTTAATCAATGTGATAATCTACAAGTCTTAAATTGGGGTGCATTTTCATCATTTTCAAACATAACTATACGAGTTGTCACCGATTAATCGATTAAGCTACATGTTAATTGATTAAAAATTTAATTAGTTGGATGATATTCACTTTATTTAGATGTGTCAGTTTGTATTTGTTTTTAAAAAAATGTCAATTGAATATCAATTTTTGAAGAAATGCATCAATTAAGTTCTTTTCAGGAAAAAATTATTAACACCGTTAATGATATTGATATTTAAAGTCACTTACAAAATTAAATATTGATATTTATATCAAAATTTAGTAGTAAAAGTCATGAATTAAGTTAACGACTTTAGTAACTTTTGTTTGAAAAGGACCTGATTAAGACACTTTTCCAAGAGTTAAAACTAGATTTACACATTTTTAAAAGCGGATTCCAAACTGATATATTTAAACAGAAGTAAATATCATATCATCTGACTAATTAAACCTTAATTATATTAAGATAACTGAGGAAGTATTTATTCCGGAATTAATCGGTTAAGTCCAATTATAATAAATTAACTTTGTAAATTGGTAAAGGTACAGCTTTCGCAAAATTAAATGATTAGGTACTTAATATAGTTGATTAAACCAGAAACATGAACCAAGTAGGTTTTCGCAGTTAATCGATTAGACCTAATATTAATCGATTAATATAAATTTCATCTAGTTCATGGATTTTGTGAAAAAAAACAAATTAATCGATTAGACTTTTAAGATAATTGATTAATTTATGCAGTTATGCTAATTTATTAAAATCTTGACATCCTTTTTCATTTGATTAATATATTTCGCTAAGTATCTTATAAAAAAACAAATTCGTTTTAAGATAAAATATTAACATATTTCGCTAATGATATTTTATTGGTTTGTTATTGTACTCCATCATTAATTTTCAACTTCTAACTAAACAAAATAATTTAACTATGTTTTATCTAATTTACTTTTCCTTGTGTAACTTAACTGGCAAGAATTTAAGTTTAGATTTCATAGATTTTATATTTAACATTAATTTATTTTCGAGGAATCTACACAAAAGCAATATCAGTTTAGTGTAGCCATTGGCTTCTTCAATAAAGTAATAGAAAATTCAATGTTATAGGTTATAATTCCAATGTAGTAATTTGAGACACCTATTAATTTAAAATTTTTCATCTAAATTATGGAAAATATTTTTCCAATGTTATATTTCTTGTAGTTTTTATTTTAATATACGTTTATTTATCATTGTATTTAAAAAGCTGGTAGTAGGAAAGGAAGAGAAAAAGTATATTACATAAATGATTTTTTAACGAAAGATTTCATATTAAATTTAATCATGTAAAAAAATTATCAAACACGTAGAAATTAGTATAAAAGGGTGTGAAGGTAAAGTCCATTTTCCCTTCAATTTAACCCATTTTACATCATATTTACACTTTTTTACATTTTTTTATAATGTAAAAAATATCTATGTTATATCTGAAAAGAATAAAAAAAAACTTGATTTATATATGTTGAAGTGTTAAAATATTGTAATATGATTCATATGGTATTTTAAAAATCTAATAAAAATTCATAAATATACAAACAAGAAAAAGAATGAAATTTAAATGTTCCATCCTTTATCTCAACCACACACCAACAGTGTATTCTGAACATATTTAAAATGAGTTGGTGTTAGGTGTCTGCAAAGTATTGTATTTACGAAAATATGTGGCCAACTTGTCACATGCAGAAAACACGTGAATAGAGATTTTATTTTAATAAAGTATAAGTAATTAGGATTAACAAACATGTATTAATTTATATTATTTTCCAATAACAATTGAAGCATATGAATCTGCTTCTTAAACTAGTTTTAACCCATGATACATTTATATTTTAATTTATCTCACGTATCTATGTTAACATGTATACGTATCAGATATGTATCTATCTATATATATATATAAATGAATGAAGTATCTAATATATAGATCTAACGATAAATGAATGAAGTATTTAATATATAGATCTAACGATGATAATTTATAAAATTTTATGTTGAAAATATTTAATATATGTGATTTAAATTTAGATCCACATAACAATAATAACATATTTATTATGTTTAAAAAAATTGTGTATTTTTTAATATGTATATATAATGTATTGTGTCCTTATTATTTTTAAAATAATCGTATTAACGTATTTGATATATGTCATATATTATACAAGTATATTGTGTATCATAGATTTAAAAAAATCACAAGTACGATGAAACTTCTATATGATTCTCTTAATTATGTATTTTTTTTATATTGTCATAATTAAAATTTATTTGTACATGTCACAGATAAAAAAATAAAGATAAAGTAAAATTTAATTATTTTTCATTCTTATTCAATTTATTTAATTTAATTTATTATATAAGTTTATAAACTTTTTTTCATAATAATGTTAAATATATTTTGAATTCATAAAATAAATTTAAATTCTTAGAATGTCTTCGTTTTTGTTTTAAAATCTTAATTGGGTCTTCATATTTCGTCCAAAATGTGTCATAATTTTTTAAAACGTGTTCCAATTTATCCCTTCTGTTAATATAATACTGACGACATTAATTATGTGCCACATATCAGCTCTTTTTTTAAAAAAAAAGAAAAACAAATGCCACATTTTAAATTAAGATTTTGTCATGTATGAGTTCATGATTTTTTTATCTTTTTATTATTAAAAAATTTGTCATGTTTCAACTTAAAATTTTGTCACGTGTCATTATTCTTTCTCAAAAATTTTCAAACACATCCTAATACAAGTCCATCCAAGGTAAAAATTAAACTAAATTATTCTTTAAGAAAAAGATTAATATAATTATACTTACTTTAGCACTAATTTCATCGAAATTGTAATGCTCCTCACATAATTTTTGTGTATCCTAACAATCTGTGAAGTGATTACATTTTTTTCATCTTTCTTTTGTTCCAAAAATGGTTGATTTTGAGAAAGCAAAAACCACTGAATCTGGACATGGAAAAAGAGATAAAGAAATATTAAAATAAGAAGGAAGTGGGAGAAGTGGAATAAAAATAAGATTGAGGATTAAATAAAAATAAAAGTTTGATTAAAAAAATGTTAGTGGGAGAAAACTACAGGAGAAATGTTAATAGAGTACTTTCCATGAATGGAAGAGAAGCATCCACGTCAGTGTTGGATTCAACCTCGTACGTCTTGCCGACAACGAATCCATAAAAAAGTAAACCAAACCAAACCTACTATCCTATTTAGCTTCACTCAAATTCAACCTTTACATTGTTTATTCCTAAATGGAAAAGACAATGATACTTTAACCTACTTTTTTTGACCCACTTTTAATCCACCACTTCAATTACCATTAGATCATCACATCACATCACTAAAAAAAATAAAAAAAGATGATCTAATGGTGATTAAAGCAATGGGTTAAAAGTGGGTCAAAAAAAGTGGGTTAAAATATCATTTTTTAAATGGAAATTACAACACTCTAATGTCCTTGTCAACATCTTCAAATTTCTATACATGTTTGAAATATAGTTAAAAAAATTAATTTTAGTCGAATGAAATTTAAAAAAAAAATTAATAAAAAAGTTTTATAATTTTATTTTGAAAACAATTCACAAATTAAAATTTAATGAAACAGACCAAAAGTATGTCAAATATTTATGACTTTCAATATAAAATAAATTTGGATTTGATCTGGCAGACAGAAAATCAAACATATATACTAATTAATCACTTATTTTGTATTTTAACACGCAAATTCTTTCACGATCTATAATCAATTTCACACAAAAATTGCTAAAATAATATATTTAAATTATTTTTCGTACAAAGTTAAAAAATTTACTATCTACATACATATTGTAAAGATCGTAAAAGTATGAGAGTTTTGATTTTTTAACGCACGTACTAATACTGTATCATTTTTATTTTCCATGTAAATAATGGTATAAATAAGTGTCTTTCTTAATCATCAGTAATATTGATTTTGATTTTATTTTTATGAAAAATATGATAAATAAAATTACAGAGTGATACTAAAACTATTCTCGTTTGAATAAAACCCCAAGAGAGAAAAAACCCTCTTTTTCTATTTGAATTAGGTTAAATATATATATTTTTTATTATATTTCATAAATTTTGATGCAAAATTATAATTTATTACTTTTTAAACATTGATATAATTTGGTTTTAAAATTTTAAAACATTAAAAAATATAATTATTGTAAGCTAATTATATAATTTCTTTTAATATGTTAAAAGATATTTCACGTTAGTATTTAATCGGTATTTAAATTGTTTATATTATTTGATACGTTTCAGAAGTTAAAAAAATTATATTTATTTATTTAAAAAATTTAAATTAAAATATTTTCAAATTTTAAAATAGAAACAAATATTAACTTCATATTTAATAAAAAAAATATATTTAATTCTTAATATAATATACACATCACATATATATTTTTTAAAAATATAAAATTAAGCATTAATATTTTATCTTGTTTTACATGTTATTATAAAATGAAAAACAAATTTGAAAGAGGTTTTTCATTTGTGTTGAATAAGAAGATAATATAAGGTTTGTTAGAAGCTGTACGACCGGCTATAACCGGTTGGGGTGTCAAATCGAAGTGTTGGGTTGACCGTATTACGAAGGTTACCCGAATTGGAAATGAAAGCTTAGCAAAAGGTTTTAAGGTAGAAGGATTACCGGAAGAGGAACTTGTAATTGTGCGAATAAAAAAAAGCATTATTGCCTCGTAAACCTCGTATTCTGGCTAATATTTATTGCCATTTGCCGAGTTTTTTTTATGTGTTTCCGCTGCCACGTGTAGGTATAGCTTTTTGGTCTTTCCCTATATTTGTATGGTTGGTTGCAGAAAGAAAATTCAGGAAGAAAGGTGGGACCAAAGGCACCTTTCACCCATTATTATTTTGTCCCATCATTCCACTTCGACAAGACATCTCTTTGCCCTTTTTTATTTACACCATCCACGCTGCTCTACTTATTTATCAGATTTAATTATGTTTTTGTCTATTTTTTAGTCAAAATCTTAAAATGATACTTAAACTTTTAAAAATTTTAAAATGGTTTTTTTTTTTAAATGTTTCACGTTTGTCTTTTTCGTTAAGTTAAAGTTGACGTCGTTAGAGGGAGTGTCACGTGTCAGTTCTTCGATTTTTCAAATTTTTTTTTTTTAAATTTTTTTTATTTTGAATTTTTATTTTGAATTTTTTTAAAAAAATAAAAAAAATTGTCACGTGTCAAGCTGTCATCGTGCCACGCGGTAGTGACAGTGACACGTGTCAGTATTACGCCACGTATCATTTCCTTAGTCTCAATTTGGTCCCTTTATTTTAATTTGTCTCAATTTAGTCCTAATTTTTGTAAAAATTAGCAATTTTGTCCCTATCCAAATTGAAATCAAATTTAATTTCTATATAAATATACACAAATATTTTCATCAAAATTGATATTTCAAGTAAATATTTTTAACCAAATTAAGTTCATTTAATTAATATTTTGCATTGAACTTTATTTAAAATGGTTTAAAAGTTGTTAATAGAAAATAATGTTAATAGAAAAAAATTCATAAATTAACTAGTTCATGTAACGATAAAACACATATAAATTTAAAATTTGAAAACAATTTTAAGTAAAGTTGAATGTAAAACATAATTTTAAATAAACTTAGCTATGTTAAAAATATATAATAAAAATATCAATTTGAATAAAAATATCAAATTTAATAAAAATATTTGTATAACATTTATATAAAATTAATTTTTGTTTCAATTTGAAGAGGGACAAAATTGCTAATTTTTACAAAAATTGGGACTGAATTGAGACAACTTAAAATAAAGGGACCAAATTGAGACTAAGGAAATGACACGTGTCACTGTCACTGCCACGTGGCACGATGATAGTTTGACACGTGGCAATTTTTTGATTTTTAAAAAAAAATTCAAAAAATCGAAGAACTGACACGTGACACTACCTCTAACGGCGTCAACCTTGACTCAACGGAAAGGGCAAACGTGAGACGTTTCAACAAAAAAATGGACTATTTTGAGACTTTTAAAAATTTGAGTACCATTTTGAGATTTTGACTCCAAAATGGGGACCAAAGACATAATTAAACCTATTTATTACCCTCTTTTTCCTAACAAAAATATTAATAAACAAAATATTATTTACAAAAATACAAAGACTAAATAATAAATAATGTAATTTACTATGATTTATATGTTTCAACTTTCCGTAACAATCTCATTTTATCTTATGTTTTTTAACTAGTCGTAAATAAATGTAAGATCATTGTTGAACTATTAGGATGAGTATTTTTACGTCTTAACAATTATATTCGTCCTCTTTAAAATCTTTAAAATATTTATAGTACCTTGTTAAATTTTGATTATCAAATCCATAACATCAAACATAAACGCATGTATAACACTAATTATCCATAACACTAAATATTATAATGCATGTAAAATCTTCAAACATCACTAAATCATTACTTTTTCTTATATTAGATGAAATTATAAATTTGTTGAACTTACATCACTAAATCTCTTTCAATCTTTTTCCTTTTTTACATTTTACCTATTTTACCTCTTCTTACATATTAATTCCATTCGTCTCTCATTCTTATTTATAAGAATTAAAATAATCATTACTTTTAGTTTAAATTTAACAATATTTCATTAACACTATTTTTTTATATTTATTTTTATTATTTAGTTCCAGATTTGTTTCATTAATGATCATTAGATGAGATCAGGTTTGCAATTTTTTATGTGTAACCTTATCACTCTCTTTTTCTTTTATAAGTTATATAAACTAATAATTATGTTAAAAATAATTTTATAATATATATATATATATATATACTATATTATTAATTTTACGTTTCTTATTTATTGAATTCTTTTATAACAAATGCAATTATGTGTGATTATTTGAAGTTATTAGTATTTAATTTGAAATATATTATTTTTATAATATCAATATTAAAATAATTGATATATATATATATATATATATATATATATATATATATATATATATATATATATATATATATATATATAAAACTAAACGTATAGTATAAACTTAATTAGTCCTCTATATTTATAATTATTATATTTATATATTTACAAATTATTTTTATAGATATATTGTTATTTATTGTAATAATATTTTTTGAATAATATATATATATATATATATTATTTTATTTTATTTTTTGGATGTTACAGCTTTACCTTATTTATTTTTTATTTCTGCCTTTTCTATTTCGTTTGGCATAAATATCAATTAGTCACACTTTCGAAAATGACATCCACTCTTTAGTTGAGAAAAATGAAAGCTCCATTTCTTATTTTATCTTTAAGATAAATAGTAGAAACTTAATAATTTTATCTTATTTCCCTTTTTAAATTTCGTTTTGCTTTAAAACAATTAACTTAACATGGAGGTTAAATACAGTGTATTGACACGTTATAAGATAATTAATAGGGGCCGAACTTTTAAGGGCCGGGTGCCATTACCCCTAAAATTTTCAATTTTTTTTATTATATGTTTATATATTATGAATTTTTCATGTTTTTAAAAAAATTTAAATTATATATAGTATATATTAAAAGTTAATGAAAATTAAATTATATATATTTTTATTTCTTTTATAAAAAATAATGTTTAAGGTTAACAATAAATAAAATATAAAATAAAATATAATTATTTATTAAAATATTTTTTATTTATCTTTTTTAGTTTTCCATAAATTTTACTCATTTTTTAGTAGAGACCTGTTATCTCTTAATTTCTTAAAAAAAATAGTGATTATCAAATAATATATTATTTTTCAATTTATTAATAAATTAAATAATAATTAAATATATAAATTTTAAGTTAAATATTTTCAGTTTCGAACATTGTTGGTGAATATCCAGTACCGTAATTAATGTAATAAAAAGTTGGTTGCATGCACACAACAACCCATAGTGAATAATAATGAGATTAACACAAAGGAAATTGTTGTTGGATGGTGGACTCAAAAAATAAGTTATGGGAGAAAATTGACCACACATCCCTTTATTAAAATTGTTTTTTATTTGTTCGATTAGAAAGTAGAAAACAATAGCATTAAGAAATGAAACATTGTAGCAGACAACAAAGGGAAAAAACAAGTGAGAGACAAGGATGAGGGGGGCATTTATAAGTGTCTCCACAACCAAGAATGAAGACGATATTTGAACACGTGTTTTTAGAGTCACTCTTTTGTTGCTGTATAACATGAGTTATGTAAAAGGTTTATGTGCCATTCGAAAAATACGTCAAAAATTATTTCTGACATTCATAACAAGATAATTGCAATGATTTTGAATTTTGTTTTAGTGTTTTGTTTTTCACCCACAATGTATTGCAATTCTACTTTTTAGCAAATGTTTCTTATGTTAAATGTGCTTCTTCTTTTTTATTACGTACATCATTTAATCTAACACAATTAAAACCAACTTAGAATTAAAATAAAATGTTTTCCATTTTTTTATATTTATGATGTCGAATATTATACGTATATGATGGGTCAATGTATTACTTTAAAAATAATTCTTAATATATATATATATATATATATATATATATATATATATATATATATCTCAAAGTTGTTAATATAAACAATTATAACATACTGTAATCATAAAAATACTATTGTTTTATTCATAAAAGTACTATTGTTTTATTGATTAAATACTTCATTAGTAAATATTAATGAATTATCTTAAAGTATCACATAATATATGTATATTAGAAAATATATAATAATTCTTAAAAATATAATAAATATATAATTGTTAGTGTGTGAATCTCAATTAAAATTATATATATATATATATATATATATATATATATATATATATATATATATATATATATATTAAAATTGTTAACATAAACAATTATAACCTATTATGATCATAAAAATACTATTGTTTTATTGATTAGATACTTTATTAGTAAGTGTTAGTGAATTATCTTAAAGTATCACATATACACGTGACCTAAATTGAAATATTAGTACCAACTTTTAAAAATAGTTAACATGATGATACTTCTTTATCAATAAATATTCATGATTAATATATTAACTTTTGGAAGATTCAAATATCCTCCTATTATAAGTCATATGAGAAGAAACATAAGACAAATTCTACGATAGAAAATTTTGAAAAATGTCATAAAAAAATAAAATATATTTATGATAAGAGAGAAAAGAATCACATCCAATAAAACAATAAAATAAATGATCACTTCAAAATAATAACTATCATTGATAAATTTCATTATAATATCATAAACAAAAGTGAATATTTCATTAGTTTTTAGTAATTATTCTGCATGTTGATTAAAATAAAATTAACATTATTATATGAAAGAATCACTAAAATGTTAAATTTACAAATTTAAAATAAATAAAAGGGATAAAAAGAGATTTTAAGTTTTAAATTTACACAGAAAAAAAATAAAAGGGATAAAAAGAGATTTTAAGTTTTAAATTTACACATAAAAAAAGAAAAGATAAAAAATCATTACAAATTTTAAATTTATAAAACAGAAAAAATAGAACAAAATTAATTTTTTTGTTAGATACACGTCACGAATCTTAAAGATCATAATTACCTAAATTATTAATAAAATATAAATAAATCTAACGTAATTAAAATTTTATATTAAGACAATGTTCTTTTTTAATTTCGTTTATTGTATATGTGAATATTAATAAATACTAAATTAAATATTTAACCAAAAAATATTAAAATAATAAATTTATCAATGTTTATTTTTATTTAGGTTAAACATGATTTTGGTGTCTCACTTTTTAGTCAAAATTGAAATTCAAAACTTTGACAAAATTTTGTCTTTCAACTTTACAATTGTATAGACTTAGTGCTTTTGTCAAATTATTTTAAGTTGATTTAACGTTTAAACGCATTTCATAATAACACTTGAGTGAGTTGTTTACACTGTTTGATATATTTTACTTTCAATGTTAGCTGAAATAATATCATGAAACAACGCTTGAAATGTCAAATCTAGGGATGTCAAAAATATCCGTACCCGCGGGTATCCGTGGATAAAACTCGCAATGGATAGGAAACAAATATTAAAAATGGATACCCGCTACCCGTGGGTACAAGTATTTTAGTATCCGTATCCGTGGATACCCGTACCCGTTAAACTTTAATTCACAAAACTACCCTTATATATATATATATATATATATATATATATATATATATATATATATATATATATATATATATAAAAAAAATATATAGTTTTTTTTTTTTT
>Ga0214542_1005378_pt1 | contig 24356 bp, 19 predicted proteins | sample CNSS1metaG_FD_160096 | JGI IMG/M metagenome (GOLD analysis project Ga0214542, IMG submission 160096) | Root nodule microbial communities from cowpea collected in UCLA plant growth center, Los Angeles, California, USA - CNSS1 | ecosystem: Host-associated > Plants > Roots > Nodule | place: USA...
TTGTCAACACCCAATTTCGTCCGGACGAATAACATTGTTTTTTAAATATATATATATATATATATATATATATATATATATATATACAAAATAAAAAAAAAAAAAATAAAAAAAAATAAAAAAAAAAAAAAAAAAAAAAAAAATAACAAAAAAAAAAAATAAAAAAATATATATATATATATATATATATATATATATATATATATATATTCAAAAATAAGTGTTAAATAAAAAAAAGGATAAAAATATTGTTGAAAAATAATAATAAAAATTAATTAATAAAAGTTTTTAATTTATGTTTTTTATAACGTTCAGTAAAATATTTTTTGTTTTTAATATAATAAAAAAATAATAATTTTGTTTTTAATTAATTAATAAAATTCAGAATTCAAAAATTAAAATTTGAAAATAAAAATGGTTTGCAGGGAGGGAACACTTTATCTTATTCTTATCTCAACTTATACTTTAAACTCCTCCCGGTGACTTCATTTTTTGGGGGGAGATATATTGGATCGTGGTACTCATCATCATAAAAAAAATAGTTTTCTTCCTTCTTTTTGGGTTATACATCTCTGGTAGCAAAAACAAAATTTTGGGGATTCTTTTCACTATGACAATGGCAACAATGGAAATGACACATGTTTTGTCATAAATAGAGTGCTGAAACCAAAAAGGGCATATAGGAGATATTCAACTTTCATTAAGAATCAAGAGCAATTAAGGTACATGTGGTTTTTTTTTTTTTTAACTTTGCAATGATGCCCTTGTTCCTTTTGTTAGGGATGTATTAATTGTATGAAGATTGTGGGAGCAAAATTAACTTTCTTAATCTCATTTTGTAAAATGATTAATTAACCCACCATGTAAAACTAAAAAATGACGGTAAATAAGAGTTGGGGTTTAGGAATTCAAGAAAATTGAGGGTGAATGTTGCGGTAATGGTGTTTTGCGGAAAGGAAGAAGATGAAGTAAGGGTTAGGTCTCATGTTTAACTTGTGTCGTGCGTTTTTAGAACATATTGAATTTTTTTTTTCATGCACCACCATAATTCATTCGCGCACCACCCCTTGTTTTTATTAGGATTAGATCATATTTAAATTTTGTTTCACACACCACCACAATTCATTCATGCACCACCCTTGTTTTTATTAGGATTAGTAGGTTTAAATTTTAATTCATGCACCACAACAATTCATTCACGCACCACCCCTATTTTCAATTAGGGTTAGCATATTATTTTTTCTTCACGTAACTCCATAATTTAATTTGTGCGCCCCTGCTTTGAATTTGGATTCTGATTTTTTTACTTTATACACTCCTCAATGTAATAACCCCACATCCCTTATATTTAATTTTCTTTTTACTTTATGTACCTGCATTTTTCGTAAGAACACACCCCACATTTACCTTATGCACCCCACGTTTACTTTATGCACCTCGCGTTTACTTTATGCACCCCGCGTTTACTTTAGCCACCATGTTTCTGCGTTTTTAAGTAAATCTCACATTTCAATCACATCACTTTCAAGAAATAATATATGTATTTTAAAATTGAAATAAAAATTAAAGTAATTTTATTAAAATGATAAAAATAAGAATAAATAAAATTTAAAGTTATTTTATTTATTTTATCTTTTAGTGTCTAATCAACCGCTTGTGTCACACGACACTTATTTTTTAAATATAAAAGTTATAGAAATTGTTTTTGTGTCTAATCGACCGCTTGCGTCGTACGACACTTCTTTTGAAAATATAAAAGTTATAAAAATGGTTTTGTTGTCTAACCGATAGCTCGCGACGCACGACACTTCTTTTTAAAATATAAAAGTTATAAAAAATTTGGTGTCAACTCGGCCGTACGCGTTGCATGACACTTATTTTCAAAAATGTCAAAAGACAACTTTAAAAGTTAAATATTATAATCAAGTTTTATCTGGAACTACGTGATCCTTGATTCTCCATTGCGAATGAAGATACGTAGGAGCGGGGCAAGTCCTTGTCAGGTTCACTTCTCAAAAATCAAAAGGTTTTCCAAATCATTTTCAAATAGTTTTATAAAGAACTACATAGTCTTGATTTCTCATTTTTAATGACAATACGTAGGACCAAGGTTTTAACCCTTGTCAGGTCCCATTCACTCAAAATATATGTTTGTTCAATATTTTCTTTTTTTTGGGAAAAATAAATATATAAAATAAACACATCTCTTTTTCAAATTTAATTAAAGGTACCGCCTTTGGCCGGGCACTGTAGGGTGCTACTACCTTTCCTACGCGTAACTGTCTCCCGGACTCTAAATTTGGTTTTCGCAGACTTTATATTATTTTTATGGTTTTCCATAGTTTTCTAGAATAAATTATGGTGGCGACTTCAAATCTCTTTTTCCAAATGAAATTTATTTTTAATTTTGTCATTCCGTCACGATTTAGGTTGCGACAATAATCAAGAAAAAGTGTAGTATGTGCATTAGTCAAACTATCTAAGATAGGTAGAATTAGTGGTGGAGCTCACATATGCTTGAGGTGGTCTTAGTCTTCTTGTTTTTTTTTTCATATATATAAATTAATATATAAATAAAAGTATGTTTTTTAGATTTAGTATTTAAACTATTTGTTATTTTAAAAATTTTGTACATCCATAAAAAAACGTTAATACTTTAAAATATTTATTGAAATTCTTTCACTATATAAAATATGTTAGTATGCTACTCTCAAAGCTAAGTGATAAGTGTCTAGAATATGTAAATTTTCCATATAAACTTGACAATTATCATGCTTTAATTGGTCATATTTTGTAAGAACCAAACCATTTTAGCTTATAATTACAGAATGAGGTATTGAAAAGAAGAAAAATAAGAGATTGATGAATTTTGGATGATTTTGTAGCAATTTCTTGAACAATTAAAAATAATGCAGCTGAGTCCCAAAATTCATGGCTGAGCTCTAGTAAGACGATCAAGAAAGGGTCCAGAATATGACCAATGGAGGTAAGCCAGAACAAAATAGTGCTTAGCACTTAAGGCGGTGCATGGCTGAGCCACGAAAGAATGTGTTCAACACTTAAAGCAGTGCATGGATGCGCCACAAGAGAATGTGCTCAGCACTTAAGGCGGTATATGACTAAACCACAATAGAATGTGCTTAGCACTTAAGGCGATGCATGGTTGAGCGCCAAAAGTTGCGCTGAGCACCGCCCAAAAATTTCTATAAATAAAAACCTTGGGTTCTCATTAGAAGCATTGAGTGGTGTTAGAAATGTAACAGTAGGAGAGAATAGGGTTTGTGAGGCACGAGAGAGATGCTCTTAGTGTAAATCTTATGTGTAGATGCTGCTAGAATTACATTGTAATATTCTATGAGTAGTTAAACTCCCTCGTGTCCAGGTTTGATGTAATCAATTATGATTCTATATACTTCTACTTCTTGGGTATTTATCTTTGCTTTCATTCAATTGTATGTGGTTTGATTTATGCTTATTCATGATTTGATCACTCATCTATTTAACTGGTTCGGTTTAACTGGTTTGGATTAAGTTGGGAAACTAGTCTCAAACTATGGTCTAATCAAATCGTCATACATGTACTGGTACTTATTCAAGTAGCCAGAGAAGACGCTGGATGAAAGGGTCCTGCACATGGCAAGGATTCATTCTACCAGGAGTAAGGAATCACATTGGGTTTGAAGTCATTGGTTCTAGTGATTCAAAGATGAACCTAGATCTAAATAGAAAGAGTACTCCAACGTAAGACTCGCGAAATTTAATTAATTAAATAAATATTTAATTAATCAATGTGGGTAGAGGGAGCCTTTATGGCAATCAATGTTAGCTTGTATGGTGTGTAAAAGTACTAGCTCAAATGGTTGAGAGAACTTGATTGTATTGAGAGGACTTGGGGTTCGAGTCCTATGTATGCAATTTGTGTGTTATTTCATTGATTATTGATATAATAATAATGTGCGTGATCATGATGAGTGATAATATAATCCTAGAATTATAAGAATTATCACAAAACATGAGTTAGTTTAATGGTTATGCATTGACTTGGCATTGTCATGGTTGTATGTTCGAACCTAGCTTGAAAGGAGAGAAGGGTTGGACTTTTTGTGGTGCACAAAGACTTGAAAAATTCCAAGACTTAAGCAAGGAATCCAGGTTAGGGGAGCTGGACTCGCTAATTTTTTAATTGTATCATTCTTTTGCATGAAAGTATATATGTTGGATGTTTACACGCCTAAAATTAGTAATTACATGTTTCTGGAAATTTTTCAAAAAACTGCCTAGCAAGCCTACAAAGCTGCCAGGCAACTCATGTGATTTCTACTGAGTTTCTGGATTCATATCTATAACGATTCTAATTAAGTGAGATGGAGCGTTTCTAACAGTTGTAGAAAGCCCATTATTAACTTAAGGTTGAATGTTGCTAAGAATTACCAATAACATGATTGAAATGGGGAGTACTTGATGTAGTAATTATGATGGTGGGAAGGCACAATAAGTACTTTTAATGTGGAAATAAATCACAATTAAATTGGTTGAGTGCCACTGTTTGTGTTCAGCCTAAGTGGGTTACACTCTTAGAGGAAATTGAAAGATATCATATTTTTAAATTTGTGAATGATGGTTGAGATGTTATACGGGGATATATATATATATATATATATATATATATATATATATATATATATATATATATATATATATATATATATATATATAAGGATTGAGCAATCCAGGTGCATGATATAACAGGAGTGAAGTGTTGGAACTTGGTTAAGAGTATGCAACACTAGTAAAATTCGTGTTACTAGTGTAGCGCTTGGCGGTGGTGGTTTACCCACCAAGCGATAGCCACAAACGCAGAGGGCCACTAGAACGCATGATGCCTAGCAATGAGGGTCATCTCGCCAGGCAATACCTATAGAGTTAGTGGCATCAGTGCGCTTGGCGCCTGGCGGCACGAGGCCCACGCCAAGCGGTCTGGAAGCGAATTTCGCCTGGCAGCTCTATAGCAGCGCTATGTGATAATGCAAAGGCAGGACTTGTGTTTTGTTTCCTTTAGATGTGCATGATCTATGATAAGTGCAGAAATTCAGTAAAGATTCATAGAAAAGTCTGGCACTTGTGCTTTTAACTTGTGTTCATTTGATTTTGTTTCCCCTAATTTAAGTAAAATGAGCTTTAGTCATATGTTTTTAAGTTTTTGGTAAAAAGAAGTCACTTGATCCCTATTTTGTGTAAATTTCAGGTAAAGTAGAATAGAAAGAGGAAAGAACTTAAGATGAGCAAAGGAGAAAGCAAGAAACAAAGAAAATAGGGAAGAAATTATGTCAAGGTCGCTTAAACCAAAACAATCTCGCTCAAGCGAAAGCTAGTGTCGCCATTCTCGCCCAAGCAAAATCTAATGTTGTCAATCTTGCCTAAGCAAGACCCTTTCTTCAGCTCGAAGTACTTTGGCTCGCCTAAGCGAGATATTTTCTTCAGCACTTCTCGCCCATGCGAGACTCTTTCTTTAGCTTGAAGTAATCTGTCTCGCTCAAGCGAGACTCAGGTACCTTGAGTGAGACCTTCGTGGAGTATAAATACTCCTTGAATCAGAAAGTGAAAGCAGCTAGGATTTTGGAGAAGAACTACAGACCTACTGGAGAGCTGCGACCACGAGCAGAGCTCAATTCATATTTTCTTCTTCTTCTTCTTTAGTTCTTAGGATTTTGAATGTAATCTACTCGAACTTGGATGTAATCTGGTGATATTTATATATCGCATTTCTATATTTACTCAATATTGGTATTATTGTTCAGTTCTTAATGCTTGATTCTATCTGATCAATAAATGTCTTTATTTTGATTTTTAGATATGACTGGAAAGTATTTCTGTAAATCTGATTTGAACAATGATACTTGATATACTGTGATGCTAGGAATAGATCTCAATATATCAATTGCTTTTAACACTCGACCGTAATGTTGGATAGTTTGCTGAATATGTGAGGAATCAATATTCAGGGAACTAATCTTATTAATTGTATTCGCGAGGGATCGGTATAAATGATTTTTAAGTGTTGCATCAATAATTGTATTTTCAGATGTTATGTATTATATTCATCCCGATTACAGACAAAGGAGATAGATGAAATTCAATCCTAGTTTCTTTTACTGAATATTTCTAAACTTTTCCGCTTTTACTATATTAATTTGATGCAATAGTCAATGACAAATCAATTAAAATCTTTGTACATCTGCTGATTGAGATAATTATTAATTTTCACTAAATTTGTTCCTCGTGGGTTCGACACTCCTACTTCAAATCATTATACTACAGTTGATTTTTGGTACGCTTGCCAGGAGATCAACAAGTATTTTTGGCGCCGTTGTTGGGGAACAATGTTCTTTTGAAATTTTTAGTTATCTCATCCAGCTTTGTGTATATTTTCTTAATTAGATAGTTTATTCAATTTTCCCTTTGTAGTAATCCTTGCTTGAGTTGTTTTGATTTATGCTTTTACGAGGTCAGGTTCCTCAAGATCGATAAACATTTGACCCGGAGATAGAAAAGATAGCTAGAAGGAACAAAGGCAAAAAAAAAGAAGCAAGGAAAGACAAGGGAAAAATCTTCGAGTACTTCCATCACACTTCAATCAGAAATTATGGAGAATCAAAGACCAGCTCCAACTAGAAAGACACTTGGAGATTATGCTATGTAACAAGGGCCAAGATATTTTTCTAGCATAACAATACCACCCACCACCAAAACTTTAGAGATGAAGCCACATTTCCTCAGCTTAATTAGTTCTCAACAATTCACTGGAATGGATAATGAAGATCCATATACTCATCTCTCTACATTCTATGAATTGATAGGAACCATAGGCTTTCCAGAAGGAGATCTTGAGCATATGTGTTTGTTTCCTTTTTCTTTGGTAGGTAAAGCAAAGGAATGGCTTAAGTCACATTCAAATCAGAGCTTGAACAACTCGAAGGATGTTGAGGAGAAATTCTTGAACAGATTCTTTCCACCATCTCACTACATCAAAGCCAAAGCTGATATTTTGACTTTTAGGCAAGGACCAGATGAGCCATTCTGTGAAGCTTGGGAGCGGCTCAATTCTTTATTGAGGAAATGCCCAAATCACAGATTTGAAGATATTGCTCAGTTGAACATATTTTGTAACGGTTTGAGGCCTGATACCAAGATGATATTAGATGCAACAGCAGGTGGAACAATGATGAGTGTAGATGCGGAGAAAGCAACAAGAATCATTGAGGCATTAGCATCCATAGATCATCAAGCTCAGCATAATAGGCAAATTGTTCAAAGGAAAGGAGTGTTTGATCATAGTACTACAGATTCGATCTTAGCTCAGAATAAAATTCTGACTCAACAAATTGAAACACTAACGAAGCAGATGTTTAAATTACTAGAGCAGTTGCAAGTTGTGCAATCTTCTCCTAGTCAACAACCCATGAGATGTGACTTTTGTGGAGGCGATCATCCAACTGGTCATTGTTCTTATCAAAGTACCTCACAAAGAGAAGTTCAATATGTGAGTAACCAAGGAAGACCAAGAAATTTCTCCAACAATAATAACTTTTCACAGGGGTGGAGAAACAATCAAAATCACAATTTTGGATGGAAGCAAGATGCTGGTCCTTCAAACAGACAACCTCTTTATCAACAACAACAACATTATCTTTATGTGCATGATAGAACAACTAAACCGGAGGATACTCTAGAAAAGTTTATGCAAGCTTCTTTGACTTATAAAAAAAATACAGAAGCTTTAATCAGGAACCTTGAAACACAAGTTAGACAGTTGGTAAAACAGTTATCAGATCAGCAGGCAGGTCAATTTTCAGCCAACACACAGACTAATCCCAAGGAGCATTGTAAATCAATTACCACTAGAAGTGGTAAAATTGTGGGAAGAGGGATTGGAGACAAACTAAGTGTAGAGGAGCAAGTTTTGGAGGAAAAATAGAGAGACAAAGAAAAAAATAAGTCTGAGGGAGAACAAAATAAAAGTGAGTTTGTAAATGAAAGAGAGGAAAAAGAAGAAAAGAATAAAAGTGAAGAGAAAAAGAGGGAGAAGGGTGAGAAACAGGTACCACAGTTGAAGAGCCTACCATACCCTCAAAATCCTTCCAAAAAAAACAAGGAAAGGTAGTTTGCAAGATTTATGAACATTTTCAAGCGACTGCAAATTAATATTCCTTTTGTAGAGGCTGTGGAGCAAATGTCGACATATGTAAAATTTATGAAAGAGCTCCTAACAGAAAAGAGAAGATTTTCTGAAGAGACAGTGGAGCTTGAAGTAGGGTGCAGTGCTATAATTCAAAAATCATTATCTCAGAAATCTAAGGACCCTGGGAGCTTCACAATTCTAGTTACAATTGGAACATTGTCAGTGGGAAAAGCATTGCTTGATTTGGGTGCCAATATAAATTTGATGTCTTTGTCTATGTTACGGATAATAGGAGATTTGGAAGTAAGGCCTACACGGATGACATTACAACTAGCTGACAGATCTATGAAGTATCCCTATAGTGTGGCAGAGGATGTCTTGGTTAAGGTTGAGAAATTCATGTTCCCAGTTGATTTTGTAGTAATGGATATTGAGGAAGACACTGAAGTTCCTCTAATACTAGGAAGACCTTTTATGAAGACGACCAAGGTCATTATTGACGTTGATGATGGCAAACTAAAAGTCAGGGTACAAGATGATGAAGTCAATTTTAATGTGTTTGAAGCAATGCAGCACCCAAAGGACAAACAACAATGCTTCAAGATGGATGTGATGGATGAAATTTTTCTGTCAGCCAGGAAGCAATTGACAAAGGCAAGCCCATTGAAAAATGCTTTAATTGGTGCTTGTGATGATATGGAGGATGATGAAGAAAAGAAAGTTGATGAATACTTGACACATCTGAATTCAACAAAAGAAATTGCATCAAATGAAATACAAATTGAGAAATTACAGCAAGAAAATAAAACTGAAAGTCAGAAGTTGGAGCTAAAGGTATTACCTCCCCATTTAAAATATGTTTTTCTTACAGATGGAGGTAATAAACCAGTGGTGATCAGCAATGCTTTAACGACTTCGGAAGAAGAAAAACTGATTTCAGTTCTCAAAGCCAATAAGGGTGCAATAGGTTGGACTTTATCTGATCTCAAAGGAATTAGTCCATCCTACTGTATGCACAAAATTCACATGGAACAAGATTACAAGCCCGTAGCACAGCCTCAACGATAATTGAATCCAACCATGAAAGAGGTGGTCAAGAAAGAAATGATGAAATTACTTGATGCAGATATGATCTATCCAATCTTCGACAATGCCTGGGTTAGCCCAGAGGTAGTTCTAAAAAAGGGAGGTATGACTGTTGTTTGTAATGACAAAAGTGAATTAATTCCTACTAGAACAGTCACAAGTTGGAGAATGTGTATAGATTATAGAAAATTAAATCAAGCCACTAGAAAAGATAATTTTCCTTTATCTTTCATGGATCAAATGCTAGAAAAGTTAGTAGGGCAAGCTTTCTATTGTTTATTGGATGGATATTCTGGTTATAATCAAATTGTAGTAGATTCAGAAGACCAAGAAAAAACTGCTTTTACTTGTCCCTTTGGTGTGTTTGCTTACAAGAAAATGTCGTTTGGATTGTGTAATATACTACCAACCTTTCAACAATGTGTAAGACCCGCGACCGGGATGTTATACGACGCATGCGTGCAATTTTCTCTGACTTGGTGGAAAAATGCATATAAGTCTTTATGGATGACTTCTCTGTATTTGGTGCTTCATTTGATCAATGCCTGGAAAACTTAAAAAACGTACTGAAGCGGTGTGTTGATACCAATCTGGTCTTGAACTGGGAAAAATGCCATTTTATGGTAACTAAAGGTGTGGTGATGGGCCACAAAATCTTTGCTAAAGGTATTGAAGTTATTAAAGCTAAAGTGGAGATCATTGAAAAGCTGCCACCACCCAAAAATGTGAAGGGTATCAGGAGTTTTCTAGGCCATGCTGGTTTCTACAGAAGATTCATCAAAGATATCTCCAGAATTGCCAAACCACTCAACAATCTGCTAAACAAGGATACACCTTTCAATTTTGATGTTGAATGTTTGCATGCTTTTGAATTGTTAAAACAAAAATTAATTTCATCTCCGGTGATAATTGCTCCTGATTGGAATTTAGGTTTTGAGTTAATGTGTGATGCAAGTGACTATGCCATAGGAGCAGTTATAGGACAGAGAAAATCCAAGGTTTTCCATGCTATACACTATGCTAGCAAAGTCCTTAATGAAGCTCAAATTAATTATGCAACAACTGAAAAGGAATTGCTAGCTATAGTTTATGCATTGGAAAAATTTAGAGCATATTTGATTGGTTCATCTGTCACTGTATATACTGATCATGCTGCAATTAAGTATCTGTTAACCAAATCTGATTCAAAGCTAAGACTCATTAGATGGATTTTATTGCTACAGGAATTTGATTTGGTGATCAAGGACAAAAAGAGAAGTGAAAACTTTGTAGCTGATCATTTATCTAGATTAGTCAATACTAAGGTGACCAACTCTCAATCAAAGCTGCAGGGGTCATACTTGAAGATTTTAATTGGCACCAGAAGAAGAAATTCTTGACAGATGCACACCAATATGTGTGGGATGATCCTCATTTATTCAAAATTGGAGCTGGTCAACTGTTAAGAAGGTGTGTATCCAATGAAGAAGCAAAGTGTATTTTGTGGCATTGTCATAGTTCCCCTTATGAAGGAAATTTTAATGGAGAGAGGACAGCTGCAAAAGTCCTCCAATCTGGTTTTTACTGGCCCACCTTATTTAAAGACGCACACAAATATGTGCAACAGTACAATAACTGTCAAAGAATAGGGGGAATCTCAAAAAGACATGAAATGACACTGATTATCATTTTAGAGGTAAAAGCCTTTGATTGTTGGGGAATTGATTTTGTGGGACCATTTCAATCTTCTTTCTCAAATGAATACATTTTGGTGCCAGTTGATATGTGACAAAGTGGGTTGAAGCAGTGACAGCTTCTAAGGCTGATGCCAAAACCGTAATCAAATTCCTCAAGCGGAACATCTTTGGCAGGTTTGGTACTCCAAGAGTGTTGATTAATGATGGTGGTTCACACTTTTGCAATGCTCAACTTCAGAAATGTTTGGAACATTATGGAGTGCAGCATAAAATTGCATCACCTTATCATCCACAGACCAATGGACAAGCGGAGGTGTCAAATAGGGAAATCAAGCATATTCTAGAGAAAATAGTGGCATCTTCAAGAAAAGATTGGTCAATGAAGTTGGATGATGCACTTTGGGCCTATAGAACTACTTATAAGTATCCCACAGGTTTATCCCTATTCCAGCTGGGATATGGCAAGTCATGTCACACTGGTCGAATTGGAACACAAGGCATTTTGGACCTTGAAATTCTTGAATTTTGATCCAAAGGCAGCAGGAGAAAAAAGAAAATTACAGCTGCAAGAATTGGAGGAAATGAGACTCAGCGCTTATGAGTCCTCTAAGCTCTACAAGGAAAGGATGAAAGCTTATCATGACAATAAAATTCTCAAAAGAGAATTTTATCCAAGCCAATTTGTGCTACTATTCAATTCCAGGTTGAGGTTATTCCCTAGAAAGCTCAAATCAAAGTGGTCAGGACCGTTTCTTGTCAAACATGTGAAACCCTATGGAGCCATTGAGTTAGAGGATCCTGAATCAAAGAGAAGTTGGGTTGTAAATGGGCAAAGGTTGAAGCCCTACTTTGGTGGTGAGATGATAGGCTCGCCACAATCATTCAATTGGACGAACCTTAATGAAACAGGCATTAGGCTCGTGACGTTAAACAAGCGCTTCTTGGGAGGTAACCCATTGTTTTAATTATGTTTTTGCACTTCAATTTCCTCTTGTGTGATTAAATGTGTTTGTGTATGTAATTATGTGTTTGTGTTTATAGTTATATGTTTGTGTGTAAAAAGGTGAATTTTTAGCATCCAATTATCTCAATAAGGCAAACCATGCACTTTTGGTGTTTTCAAACAAAACTGGTGTTTTAAGCATGGGAATTGAGTTCATTGAATGCTAAAAATTGCCTTGTTTTGCCCAAATTGTGAAATTTGAGTTTAAAAGCTTGATTTTGAGTTTGTTGATGTGAAACCTTTTGGAATGATAAAGAATGAGTTAAAGAATGGTTTGATGTGTGTTTCTAGTTTAATTACACTAGACTGATCATGGGTTGAGTGAGTACAAGTTGATTTCAATTGTGAAAAGTGGCAAAAATTTGTGCTCTGTAAAACTGCCAAATTTTCGCCTAAAAATCAACTTTCTCGCTTGGGCGAGATATGCAGAAAACCAAACCAAAAATTTTCTATGGTAATCTCGCTTAAGCAAGACATGGCTCGCTTGGGCAAGAATGCCTTGTACCAAGACAGTTTTAGGCAACGCAGTCTCGCCTGCGCAAGACTTTTTAATGTTTCTGCCACGCTCATCTCGCTTAAGCGAGACTTTGTCGCTTGAGCGAGAAATCACGTTGAGAGAGGGACAGGGGCATAACTCACTCAGTTTTCTTTCCCCCAAACTCTCGCTCACAACTCTTGCTCACGTTCTACCTTTCCCACTCTTTGGGCACACCTTCACTCACTCATTTCTCTGCAATTTAGTTCACAAATTTCGTCTTCCCTTTGTTAATTTCTCTTCAAGGTAAGTTCTTCTTCCTCATTCTCTTCAATTTCACCAATCACAATAATGGTTTTGTACACTACAAACCCTAGGATAGTACCCATGCTCTGTTTGCTGCGTTTTGTGTTTACATTGTGGTTTTTAGTGTGAATTGACGTTGGAACTGAATAATGTGGGTTGCCTATGGATGAATTGATTCAAAACTTTTCACAGTTTGAAAGTGCACCCAATCTGTTTGATGAAATGTCATGCTGAATTTTTTCTTGATTGTTCTTGGTTGGCTAGTGAATGGATTCTGGAAACTGCTATTACATTGTAATTAACTAACTTGGCAAGATTTTGATGGGTTAATTTTTATCTTTGCAGGTCAATGGCTAGAACAAAGACAACATTTCGACTTCCCCCCACTGAACCTAGAGGGAAGAAGATAAGATCCATAAGAAGTCGCTCTCCTGAAAGGCCAAATAGCAATTTGTTTAGAGACCCCCAAAGACAAGAACGATATGAGAAGATAAAGCACTGGGTCTTTATCAAAGAAAGAAAGGTGGTACTACTCCTGGACGAATATGATCCATTCTTGAATGGTCTTATCAGGAGGAACTGGATGAAACTAGCTGACCCTCTTCATATGTCTAATCCAGAGATTGTCAAACAGTTTTATGCAAATTCCTATTATGAGGATAGTCCTAGAGAAAAACGATCTAAAGTTAGAGGTAGGTGGGTCATTATGATCGAGCAGCCATCAGTGAATTCCTTGGTAATCCACTACCACTAGAACCTGGGAACGCTGTGATTTTACAAGAAAAAGGAGGAGTCAGGAACCTTATGATGAAAATGAAGTATCACGCAATATATGCACTCCCAATCGATCCTATCAAGTCGGGCCCACTAGAAATCCTCTCAGAATTCTAAGAGGGGATATGAAAACCTTAGCCCAAGTCTGGACCACAATCTTACTTGCAAACATAGTGCCCATCAGCCATGTGTTAGACTTGAATGTGCCTAGATGTCATCTCCTTTATTGCATAATAAGGGAGGATCTTACTGTTGATGTGGCCACCATTATTTCTGAAGAAATCCACAAATTTGTGAGATATGAGGTCAACAAAAACACTGAAAAGGCAAAAGGTGCCTTGGGTTTTTCGGCTTTAATCACAGCTCTGTGCCAAGATCAAGGGGTGGAGGTGGAATTAACCGAAAAGATACAACCCCACATCACCAAGAAATTCATTGAACACTTTTGTACCCACCCAGAAGGATTGGAGCAACCAGAAATGCCACAGTTGGACCAACAAGCTGAAAACAACCAGTAATGGAAGAACAACAAACAGGGCCCACACAACAACCTCAACTTAACATGAACAATGAATTGCTTGAGCAGATGAAATATCTGAGGTTGTAGATGGAGCACACCCACCAGCAAAATGCTTTCATTCATAGAGGACAACTCCACCTTCAGGAGTACCTCTATCACAATGTCCGCGGACCATACCCAGGCATGACTCTTCTTGGCTTATCTATAGTGGCCTGGGGACAGTCTTACTTTCCCAGGGGGAAGTGGACCTGCTGCAGGTGAGGGACCATCAAGAGCTGCGGACAAAGATGACTTTGCTGCTGAGACAAATGGAGTGGACATTGAGGAGGAGATTGATTTTGATAGAGAGATTGGAGGAGATTGATTCACAACACCATTCCACCCTTCAGAACTCTATAAATACGGTTTCATTATTCTTTTTCTTTTTGTATTTTGCAGTATTTATGTAATTAGTACTATTTTGCTTTAGTTGTTTTGGCTAGAATGTTATATTATTTAGTTAATTAACTATTTAACTTTACTTTTTGGCTTAGTATTTTGTGCATAATACTTAGAGACAACTAAAATTTTTTGGGAATCATTTTGAAAATCTTTCTTGAAGGAATTGGTTAAAGAGAAATCTGATATCAGTAAGTATCCTGATTCTAAGACAATTGAGTGAACTAAACACAAAGGATAAAGAGGAAAGTTTTGGTTGAGTTCATAATTAAACAGGATTAGGATATTAGTGCTGGATAATTAGTCAAGACAATCAGTTGTAACAACAAGTGATAGACCAAGGAAATAAAACAGAAAGCCCAGTAAGTGTGTGAATCCATAATAGTTTGAGTGTTTCTATTGTTTGTTGACAAGTCGATATTGCTTGAGTTTTCATTTGATAACATCACATTTGAAGCATGGAAAGTATTAAGGCAATTTTGTTGAATTTATAACTCAGTGCCAAATAGCCAACCTGTAAATAATCATCATTTGTTGATAGCCCATTTGAGCCTAATTGTTTGTATTATGCACCTTAACCTTAACTTTTATTACTATCCTTTCCCTTTGCACACTTAGGGATAGAGAGCATATGTGCATTTTATTCAACTATAAGGGTAATTAGTTGGTGGAATTGCAGTCAAGGAAGAGAAGGGCTGAGTATCATAATTCACTCTTTAGTATTGTGTAGGAATATATATATTTACGAAAAAAAGGAAAGAAAAGAAAAGAATAAAAAGAGATGAGAGTGAATTATGAATGAAAAAGAAACTTGGAGTATTGAGGTCTTAATTGCGAGGAATTGAGAGTGAAAATGAAATTGGGCTTGAATTGTAGCTATGCTCTCTTTTCTAAGTTGTGCTTTTGTGATCTTGAAAAACCATTATTCTTGAAAGCCTAGCCTCATTACAACCTTGAAAATACCTTAAAATCCATGCTAATTGTGTGTTTGTGGTTGGATTGAAAATAACTAGCAATTTTGATTTGTTCAAATTCTGTGGAAAATGAGAGAAAACACATGCCTGTGACATTTAAGAGAGAATTTCCTTGGTTAGAATCATTTGTTATTACAATTAGTTTTCCTGAAAAATTGGCTACACTCTTATCATACTGTTGTTTAATAATTGGATTCACCATTTGCTTCTGATTTTGAATATGTGGTTTGGAATGCAAAAGTTGTCTGGTAAGGAACTGTGAAAATGATTTCTCAATAACCAATTTGAGAGTTTTAGTTTTGAATGACTAGTACATCTTTTTACTTTGCTTGAGGACAAGCAAGATGCTAGGTTGGGGGGAGTTGATAAATGTCAAAATTCAGTAAAGATTCATAGAAAAGTCTACGACTTATGCTTTTAACTTGTGTTCATTTAAGTGTCAAAATTCAGTAAAGATTCTTAAAACTTGTGTTTAGTAAAATGAGCTTTAGTCACATGTTTCTAAGTTTTTGTTAAAAAGAAGTCACTTGATCCCTGTTTTGTGTAAATTTCAGGTAAAGTAGAATAGAAAGAGGAAAGAACTTAAGACGAGCAAAGGAGAAAGAAGGAAATAGAGAAAATAGGGAAGGAATTATGTCAAGGTCGCTCAAACCAAAACAATCTCGCTCAAGCTAAAGCTAGAGTCACCATTCTCGCGTCATTTCTTGTTTTAATGATATTATATGCAATTGCATTATATATTGATGCATGGAAGCTTTCTCCTAAACCAAATTCTTTTATCGTTTAACCTCTTGATGTTTGTTGTATGTTATTTTAAAGAGAGTATGTGTGTGCTTGTGGTTTCCATTGTATTACGTTCTCTTTATGACTTTATCCCTACAGTGATTATTATGATTCTTCGTTTTAGCATTGCATGATATTTAGAAATTTTCTTCTAAATACGACACATTTATTATTATTATTATTATTATTGTTATTATTTTATTTTATTTTATTTATTATGATTATTATTATATTTTATTATTATTGTTATTAGTATCATTGTTTTATTTTATTTATGATTTTATTATTATTATTATTGCTTTATTTTATTATTATTATTATTTTATTATTCTTATTGTTTTATCTTATTAGTATTTTTATTTTATTATTATTGTTTCATTTTATTTTATTATTATTATTATTTTTATAGTTTCATTTTATTATTATTATTATTATCATCATCATTATTATTGTTGTTGTTATTATTCTTATTATTATCATTATTACTATTTTATTGCCCGTGCGATATGTTGGGGCAATGGTTATGTGTTCTTCCTAGTTTGTATATTGTTTGGTTGTCCATGATTGTGTTGGGTATAACACTTTGTTTTAATGGTTTTATATGAATTTACAAAGGGATAGATGTGTGCTTATACTTGAATGATGCATATGAGCTGTGATATTGTAAATTTGAGTATATGAAGTATATGAATGGGTATTTTGGTTTTTGGATGTTTGAGAATTGAATTGTTGGATGCTAGGAACTGAATTAGGGTACCTAAAACCAGTAGTGTCACATTACTGGTGTAGCGCCTGGTGGTGTAGAGTGAACCATCAAGCGATAGCAAGAAATAGGGAAGCCTTGTGTGTCGTGGCGCCCGACAGTGTTATTGAACCGCCAAGCGGTTTGCACTACCATTTCGCCTGGTGCGTTTATGATGCATTTTGCATGGCTTGTTGTGTTAGGTCTGGTCTAGGATATGGTTGACCGTATCACGAGCGGGTAGGTTCATGATTGGTGTTGGAATGCGTGTTTAATATGAGTGGGGAGGTTCATATTAATGATACTCTCATGCGAGAATACAAGTTGGGAAGTTCATATGTTTCGTGCTCACACTTGAGAGTTGTTGTGAGCGGGGAGGTTCTTAGTTGGATGGATCACACGTGTTGGACTACGGGCGGGGAGTTCCGTAGAATTGGACTACGAGCAGGGAGGTTCGTATAGTTGAACCACGAGCGAGTAGGTTTGTGGAAGCATTGTCACACGGGAGGAGATGATGTTCCGGGTGATGTTGGGGACACATAGAGACAAAGAAAGTGTTATCCTGGGAGTTTTATTATGAACTATTTATAGTTATTTGATTTGCCTTCAGTTGGTTTGTAGAACTTGTAATAAAATTCGTGGATATGTTCATTTGAATTGACACGTGTCGAACGAATTTTAAAGATTCCCATATTTTGGGAAGAGTATTTTATGACTATTGAGTTCTATTTATATATTATTTATTTTATTAAAGTAATTTCCAGCTAGGACATTACAATTATCACAAATACTCTATCATGGAGTTTGTTTTTAGTTAGTGACCAAATATTTTCATGTAAGAATTTTCGGGTGTGGTGTATATGTTCCAATTTCTCCACCAAAAGGGACTATGATGGGTCCTCTGAGACGATTGACAATATATGTTAGATATGATTCTCCCTCAATAACAAAATACCTTGAACTACCAACAAGAGACTTATTTACAATTCAACCTTTTGACTATCACTTTGATGAATAAGTTCTTCCAACAAGAAAGAAAAAAATTGGAAAAAGATATTGGTTGGAATGAATTATCATTATCTCATCTTGATTCTCATACAAAAGAATGTGAACTAGAAGTTCAAAGGATAATTCATTTACAAAATTAGTCAATCAATTACCTTATGTTTTTCTGACAAAAATGGGTAACTAATACCAATTGCTAATGCTTCGAAAATAATTGATATTAATTCATAACATGCCTGAAGCGTGGTAAGCTTGTTAGTTCCAAAGACACACTTGAAGTGTAGTAGGCCTATTAGTTCCAAAGATAAAAAATCTTGAATGAGAAAGGGAGCTAAAATGCAAGATGACCTAATCGAAAAGGTGGAAATCCCAAAAAATTCATTTGACATAATTAATTATTCGGTTCCAAAAGAACCTCAAGTACCTGAAATTGTTGAAAATGATGAGACCTCAATAAATTATGTCATAAATCATATAATATGGAACCAAAACAAAGTCAACATTGATGAAACTTTTACATATAATATAACGATGAATGTTATTAATGACAATGAGGATCAATAACCAATGATCATTGAAGATTGTCGACAAAGAAATGATTGGCCAAAATGAAAATATGAAAAAAACCTAATTAGATTTGCATGCTAAATGAAAGGTTTTTGGACCTATAGTTCGCACACCTAAGAGTGTGAAACTCGTTGGTAATATGGATTTTTGCGCAAAATCAAATTAAGAATGATGAAATTGTTAGATACAAAGCACAATTGTTTGCTCAATGTATCTTGCTAATTATACTCGACTTGATACAATATTTGCTATAAATTTGTGAGCAAGAGATAGTTCTTCACCTACAAGAAGACATTGGATTGGAGTAAAACATATATTTTGTTACCTTAAGGGTACTATGAATATGAGCTTATTTTATCCAAATGATTCAAATAAGATCTAATGGGTTATGTAGATGCATGTTATTTATCATATCCTCACAATGCCACAATGGTTGATCACACACAGGATATTTTTTCACATGTGGTAGCACAATGATTTCATGGCGGTCTATGAAACAAACTATAGCAGCAACATTGTCTAGTCATACAAAAGTTTTATTATTACATGAGGTAAGTTATGAATTTGTTTGGTTAAGGTATATGATTCAACATGTTCAAGAAACTTGTGGTTATCCTCGACAATGATGGAATCAACAACCATATATGAAGATAATAGTATATTATTCAATTGAAAGGATGATATAGATATCCAAAAGATTCATTCATGTGAAAAATCTGGCAGGTCTATTTATAAAGTCTTTGCCAAGAAGAACTTTTGAATAAATGATTCTCAACTTTGGACTTATTCATCTTAATGATGTAAGTTTACACGAGGGAAAAAAATAGAATATGTGATGAACAATATTGTATTAAAAAATACAAAATGTTGTACTCTTTTTCCTTCACTAGGTTTTTATCCCAAAGGGTTTTTCCTATTAATGTTTTAACGAGTCACATTCTCTTATCAATGAACACCCAATGGGAGAGGTGTTATGAATTAATGGTCGTTCACTGATTTGATGCAGTTACTCGTGATTGATATGATTGATACTCATATGATTCATTACTCTTTATGTAAATATTTGTATTAACTATTTCATTTATATTCTTTATGGGTTACACGTTGTATATATAAATAGGAATCTTCTTATCAGTAATAAGATAGATAGAAAAATTGCTCACTATTCTCTCATTCCCTATTATTCCTTCTATTATTCTCTCTATTATTAGCTTTATTTCATAACATTTTGTATATTTATCTCTCTTTTTCTATTAAACACTTTACTTTATCTTAAACTCATCTTCATTACAACATTTGTGTTAATTGATTTGATGTTCACTACATACAAGACATATCCAACATAACAGGTAACATGGAGATCCAAATAGAGTGATAACATTGCTTCTCAACATGACTATAAGAAAACAATGAATTAGTCATCTTAAAACAAAGCATAAATAGACTGTATTAATTGTCAGCTAATTAGACTATAACGAGATTCAAAAGCAAATGTAAACTATATAAAAAAGGCTAAGCCTACTAAAAACCAATGCAAATCAATAAATAATAAAAATGAATAAAATTTAATTTTATTAATAAAATTGTAAAATACTTTTATAATTTTAAATAACTAATAATATTATTAGCGTCTCTATACCCAACACAAAACTAAATTCAAAAAGCTAGTTTATTAATTAAACTTATGTCTAAGGTTGGTCGATTTACATAAACAGCTCAATTTACTTTTTAATTTACACAAAAGGGAGAGTCTACTTTTTAAATTATTACACAATTGGATGAAGTGGTAAGAAGGATGCCGACCTTAGTAGTGATGACATAACCAACCCAGTTTTTCATCTCAACGATTAAAGTTTTGATAAGAATTGAAAGATTTGATTTTATCGAGTTATGAACCATTGTAGCAATGTGGGTTAAATAAAAATTTTAGTGATTAATTAAGACCGATAAATATTTATAATGGGATAATGTATTTCATTTCAATTATTTGATTTTCATTATTTTTAATTTCCTCAAGTTCCTACTAATATAAACTTTTTTCTTTGTGGCTGATTTCTTTGTTCCCAACTAGTATTGAAGGTCACTAAAGCTGAAGAAGAAGAAAAGAGATAAAGTAAGGTGTCGTCTACTCGAAAAGCCCTAAGGCGTTTGAATGACATGCGATTCTAGTTTTGAGAAGAGCATAAGATTGGTAAGTAATTGAAATTCTCAAATTGTTGATGTGAGACCCTAAATTTTTGTAAACAATTTTGGGAATGAAGGTCACCAGCATTTAAGTAAATGGTGACAGAGAAAGTGTTAGTGAGTGTAAGGCCCGTTTCATTCTGTCCCTTTTATTTTAAGGGTTGCCCCAATCTTATGGGCCTAGGTTGGCCCAAAGAGGAAGGGTCAGACCTAACCTACCAACCCTAACCTTGTGCTCATTTTGGTAATAGAACTTTCACAATCCTTAGAGCGGCTGTTGTTTTTCCTCTGCTAGAGTTTACTCCTAACCTTGAACCAGTGAGCTCAGTTACGTTTCCTAGCCTCATGTAAGTGCTCTACACCCCAGGTCTTGTTTTCCTTCCGCTTTTATGTTTGTACTTCCAGTAGGGGTTCGTCGTAGGCTTACATATACTCTTCCGCATCTGTCCCGCAGCTCAGTAATCTGCCTTTGGAGTTTCGCGTTCCACTGTTGAAGACGCACCCTGCTCTTAGCCCTTTTCCAGGTACGGGAAGTTAGGGTTTCGAGTTATATTATTTGTGGATTGTTCTTAAGCTTGTTTGTTGTTTGTATGTATAAATCACTGTTTTGATGCGTGGAGTTCTTTGCATGATTTGTTGGTTTGGAAAAACACATTTGTTGCAGGCGAATCAAGGCGAGAACTGTTAATCTCGCCCAGGCGAGCCGGGCTCGCCTAAGCGAGTCTGACGAAGGCTCGCCCAGACCTTCTGCCCGAGTTGTTGCCCAGGCAAGTGGATCTTATTTTTGAGCGAGGGTCTATCTCGCTCAGGCGAGGTGAGCTCGCCTAAGCGAGTTGGCGTATTTGTTTATGTTCGTGTTATCGAACTCTCGCCTAAGCGAAGGGGAATTCGCCTTAGCTGTTGGCAAAAGCAATACAAGTCTAAATGCTGAAGCAAGATTTTGATGATGATAAAAGAAGCCTAAAAGCCATCTGGAAGTCAATATGAAGACCATGTGTTGTTGTGTTTAAAGTTATCTTGTAAAATGTAATTAGATTAGTTAGAATCAGTATTGTACAAGAAAATTATGGTATTTCTCAAAAAATCAAAGTGATAATCGATTATCACTTAGAATAATCGATTATCCTAAGCAGAACCAACTCTTTCAAGGAAGCACTGGAATAATCGATTATCACCTCTGATAATCGATTATCTGCTCAAAAATTTGGTTTTCATAAACACACTGGAATAATCGATTATCACTAGTGATAATCGATTATCCTGGTCAGTTGGGCGCGACTGTTCAGCTTTTTGACCTAATTTCTGGAACCCCTATTTAAGAAACCTCAGAGTTACTTCTCACTTTCCTTTTTGAGAAGCTAGAGTGTTAGTGCTGTGATTGCAAGAGAGGTCTCTGAGTGTTCTCAATAGAAGCTTTGAAAAATCTAGTGTGGGTAGAGCGATAAATTTTCCTGAGAGGTGTTCTAGGATATTGAGTGTTGCTGTTGTTGCTAGGAAAGCTAAGGTCAAAGTTCTTTGTGTGATTCAGAGAAAGGTGTTCATCTCTTGTGTGTTCAAGAGAGGTGTTTTCTTTCCTTACTCTTTTAATATCTGATTGTAAATCTGTTACTTGTTAGTGATTTAGTTAATCTTGTTTTTGAGAGATTAACAACTAGACATAGGGTCTTTTGATCCGAACCAGTATAAATACTTGTGTTCAATCTTCTTCTCTATCTCTTTATTTTATTTGTTATTGTGATTAAAAGAAATTAATATTTGATTTAATCGATAAATTTTGGAAAAATTTTAAAGTATTAATTTTATTACTTAAAACCAATTCATCCCGCTCTTGGTTTTTGTCCAAACACTTAAAACATTCCGCTGCGCGATACCAACAATTGGTATCAGAGCTTGTTTTGATAGTTATTCAAATTTTTCGAAAATGGTTGGACAAAATCAAACCTTTGCTGAGGGTGCGTTTATCAACAGACTTCCTCTATTTACTGGTGAAAATTATCCCTTCTGGAAAGTTGGGATGCAAATTTTTCTGGAACTGTTGATAGAGGTATTTGGGATGCTGTTGTAAATGGTCCATTTATTCCTGTTAATGTTGTAAATGATGTGTAGGAACCAAAGCCATTCTCGCAATGGACAGCAGACGAAAATAGACGTGCACAGTATGATGTAAAAGCTAGAAATATAATTTCATCTGCCTTAACCCTAGATGAGTTTTACAGGATCTCAGTCTGCACCAGTGCAAAAGAAATGTGGGAAATATTGCGTGTGACCCATGAAGGAATAGACGATGTGAAAAGAGCACGCAAGAACTCCTTAATCCAAGAATACGAAATGTTTCGGATGCAACAAGGAGAAACTATATACGATGTGCAGAAATGATTCACACATATCGTCAATCATCTCACAAGTCTAGGTAAAACTTTTGACACTGATGAATTAAATATAAAAATTCTTAAATCCTTGAACAGGACTTGCTAGCCGAAGGTGACAGCCATCACAGAGTCGCAAAATCTTGCGACAATGACGATGGCGACTCTATTTGGAAAGTTGAGAGAAGATGAGCTTGAATTGGGCAGACTAAATGATGAAGAAGATATTGGAAGAAAGAAGAACATAGCCTTTAAAACTGAAGTGATTAAAGGCAAAAAGCAAAAGGAAGAAGAAGATTCGGATGACGATGAAAATCTTAGTCTTATGATTAAGAAGTTTACAAAATTTATGAAGGCCAAAGGTAAAAATCAATTCAAAAGCAACAAGAAGGATAATCAAGGATCATCCTCAAATTTCAAATGCTACGGATGTGGAGAATCTGGACACGTTAAAGCTAATTGCCCAAATTCAAAGAAAAGTGAACAAAAGAAGGGCAGAAAATTCTTTAAAAAGAAGGCATACATAGCATGGGAAGACAATGCCTCAAGCATATCAAATTCTAGCGATTCTGAAAATGAAGAAGCAAATCTATGTTTGATGGCTAATCATGATGATTCTGACAGTGAGGTAAATTCTACTTGCCATGAAAATGACTTTGATGATTTGTATGATGCTTTTCAACAATTACTCATTAAATCTAGTAAATTGGATACCGCTCATAAAAAGTTAAAATCTGATTTTAAAGATTTGCAAAGTAAATTTGAAAAATCTCTTGAAGAAGAAGAACTTTTGAGAAGTAAAATTTCAATTTTAGAAAATAAAGAAAAATAAAATGTTGAATGTGCTTCATGTAAAAGTTATATGTTTGATATATGTATTTTGGAAAAACATCTTGAAGATGCCTTAGAAAATAAAAATTGTGAAAAGTTTAATATCAAGAAAAACCCAAACAAGATCAATTCTATTAGAATTCGTAGAATTTGGGTAGAAAAAGGAACATATCATTCTATGAATACATATGCATGTACTGCTACATGTTTTTATTGCATGAAAAAGGGTCATACTTCAAACAAATGCAATATTAAATATTTTGGTGTTCCAAATGGGAAGTATCATTGGGTGCCTATTCATACTTAGATATTCTAACCCTAAGGACCCAAACAAGTTGTTGGGGACCTAAATGAATTGTTTCCTTATTTTGCAGATGACTTCTAAATCCAGAAGATCAATGTGGTATCTTGACAGTGGTTGTTCAAGACACATGACTGGAGATAAAA
>Ga0214542_1005381_pt1 | contig 24345 bp, 7 predicted proteins | sample CNSS1metaG_FD_160096 | JGI IMG/M metagenome (GOLD analysis project Ga0214542, IMG submission 160096) | Root nodule microbial communities from cowpea collected in UCLA plant growth center, Los Angeles, California, USA - CNSS1 | ecosystem: Host-associated > Plants > Roots > Nodule | place: USA...
AGTTTCCAAATATATATATATATATATATATATATATATATATATATATATATATATCGGTAGTCACTCATTCAAAGATAAAATGTTCATTTTAGAAATTTGTGGGTGTAGGAAGTAAAAGCCTTTGTTATGTACGAAAGTAGAAGTTTTCCCAAGGCAAAGGAAAAAACAAAAATGATAAAGAATAAAATTAAAAAAAAATGTAATGGACCTGCTTAAAATATAAATGAAATATATTTACCAAATACATGATCGGTCCCCATGATAGTCCGGAGCCTATTGCTTCCTGCACTCACACTGAGAGAAAAAAAATATATCTTTTAGGACACTGCAAAGAAAAAGAGAAAATGATAAAACGCTCGTACCGAAAGCTTTTTCAGAATGTATTGCATGTGTTCCAAAAAAACTTATTTCGAATTCGACATTTCAGAAAGTTTGTTCTAGAAATCTTATTTCAAAAAATTGGTTCCAAAATACAATTATGCGTTCCAAAAGTTTATTTCTAGAAATATTATTCTGGAAATTTTCATAAAGTTTGTTCCAAATCATAGTGTACTATGTTAACATTTTTTAATTTGGGTGGAATTAAATGTTATACATGGCTTTTTTCAATGTTGATGATGAGTGATTATAGTTTCTTCAAGAGTCAATTTGTAGGTGTGGAAAGACAATTTAAAGGATGTCGCTATTAATATTTATAATATTCTTATCTTAATGAATAGTTACGTGCAACTCTATTTGATTGTTTATAAAAGAAAAATATCATAATTTGAGACAAAGTTGTGTTCATGTTAATCACTTCATCTTAGGTTTTGAGAGTTTTCACTTGTTGACCAGAGTTCTAATGCTACCAAAATTAGAAGTTTCTAGAAATGAAACAAACGATGATACAGAAAGATAAAAAAGATTATATCAATAAACATCGATTGCACAGATTACAAATAGTTTACACTCTAAGCTACTTGTTTCATATAGACAATGAAACAACATTGACAAGAACAAAAGTAACAAAGAAAAAGCTTCATGATACAAATAGTCTCATTTGCAACTTTCAATGATGTTTCCTCTACTTTCTGCTGAACAAGCTTCTCAATTTCCCTCTTTCCAACCTCTCAAGAAGCTTTTTAGCTCCTGGAATCTCCATCTCCGTAAGCTTCTTCAGATACCCGATTGCTCCATACGAAATCATCAGTTTCTTACACTTCTTACATGGAGAAAGTGATCCAAGGCACGAAACTGCATACTTTTTGGCAGTGTTCTGAGGGCTTGGATCAAGCAACTGCACAAGATTTGGCACACTTTTATCATCTTTCTTAACCTCTCTCCGATTCTGAGACAGAACCATTAGGCTTGAAATTGCTTGAGCAGCAACCTCTCTAGCAGCATTTGTCTTAGCCTCAAGCATCTTTATAAGAAGAGGGATGCACCCAGCTTCACCCACCATTTTCTTCATCTCCATTGAGCTGCAAACTCGGCAAATGACAGAAGCTGCAGCATGTTGAGCACCCAAAGATCCACACTTCAGAACATGAACCAAACGGGGAAGCAAACCCAGAGACACCAAAGTTTCCTCAGAAACTGATCCAACCAGATTCCTCAATGCCCCAACTGCAGATTCTTGAGGAAGTGGACCATCAAGATATGTCAGAAGACTTCTAACACCACCTTCTGATATAACACACTTTCTCAAATGCTCATTGCTTGAAGTGAGATTCTGCAAGCACTCTGCTGCATACTCTTTGGAACCTAACAAAATTCCACAGCTAAGAAGATTGATCATAACACTTACAATCCCTTCTTCAGCCAAAACCTGTCTCACCTCAGGAACAGCTGATACATTTGTCAAAGTACATGCAGCTGCAGCCTGTGACACTGAATCTCCACTCTGACAAAGCTCAATCAATGGCCGAACACCACCATGTCCAACAATTGCACGTGTTGTTTCTGCTGACATTGACAATCTCTGAAGAGACACTATAGCCTTTTCTTTACTTACAGCATTACCAGATTCAACAAGTCTAATAAGAGGTGGAAGAACTCCTTCAGAAACTAACCATTGTTCACAGCTCCCAGATTCCACCAGAGAGCATATAACAGTAACTGTCTTCTCCCTTATCCTTGGAGATGTTGCTGTGAGCAATTGAACCAAAGCAGCAATGTTCCTCCTGCCAAGAACAGCCAAAACATTCTTCTCATCCTCTTTCATAACATCATAGAGTCTGTCCAAAGCTTTGTGCTTTGCTTCCAAGTGACCAATCTGAAGGCGTGCTAGAAGTTCTCTTATGCTGTTGTGTGTTGCAATATCTGATTCTGCCATAGAACCTAACACGTTTAATGGCAGAGTAGCTTCACCTAGCACACCGGTCTTGATCAAGAGACCACAATCCTTCAAATTCAAATCCAGTTTCCCTGTTAATGCATCAAGATCACTCTGCATCCGAAGCTTACCCTCGTACTTCTCCTTCACACACAACTCTGCCAATTCAGTGGCTTCTTTAAGTGTCTTTGACACAGCCTGCAATTGCTCCTTGCAAAGAGCGTTCTTGGAGAAACAAGGGTGGCTAGACAAATCCGATAAACAAGACGGAATCTGCTCTAATTTTGAAATGATCATCTTCCACCTACCAGGGAACACTTTAACCTCTTTTGCATTAGCAAGAGCCACAGGAACAAGTTCCTGTGCATGCAACAACCAGTTCTCTCTTGAACAAGCATCATCAACTGCTATTGCAGCTTTACTAGCTTCCACCATGATTTCAAATTTGGACAGAGTGGTGGTGAAGTAAAATTGAATTGATGTCAACAAAGCTGCAGAATAGAAGAAAACCAAGCTCAGAGAAATGATGGAGATGCCAAATTGTAGAAAGGCAATGATACTATAAGCATAGATAATTTAAAAGTTGTGGAGCAGTTGCAATCATAAAATACGTAAATTATAAATGAAGACTCCAATAGAAAATTCTCAGACAGTAAAAAGAAATAAAAAAGGACAAGACCAACATCAATAACGTCGAGCATCTTATGATCACACACAAATCTTGTTCGAAAGCATGGCTAAGCCATCATCAAAACTGAAGTACCTAAAGATGCCCCACGAGGCTTTCTTTCCCTTACTTTAGAGCAAGTAATCATTTAATGCCCTTTGGAAATTCCAAATCATGGTTGATGATAAAGGGTGTTGATGAAAGTGAGGGAATTGGCGTCTAACGGCACTATTAAGTCCAATTAAGGAGCCGTCGGTGGATAATATTATACAAATCAAACACATTAGACCAAAAAGACCCACCCCAAACATGGCATAAAATGTAGTAAAAGGCCCTCTCAAGGGGTACTTTTGTCATTGACACAACAACCTCCTCCAACTTTACTTTCCCACCATGAAAATGAAGGTTGGTTGGAGAGAGTCTCAAAGGTGAAAATTTAGGAAGTTTTGTTTGTCATGTTGATTCCAACCCAAATCAAGGATTCCTGTTTCTAAAAGAGAGGCTCCTCAAAAGTGGAATTCTTCGCAGGGTTTCTCCTTCTTTCTCCTCATAAAGGCTACCGGTTTGAGAAAGGGAAAGGCTTTACTTTGAAGGAAAGACACAAAACAAAAGTCTCTATCTTCAAGTTGTATTACACAACCCAATTATATCCAATGAATAACCCATTACTGTTTTTATTTATCTTTGTCATTTCTACTATTAACATTGATGAAAAATCAAAATCATAAATTCAAATAGTGATATACCTTAAACCAACTTGATTTGCTAAATCTTCAATGAATTGATCCTGTCATAAGCTATCACAGCTGTTCTCCACTGTTTCTGCAACCCAAATGACATGAGAGAAAATATCAAGTTCCACGCCAAAAAGGCAAGAAAAAGAATGGAAATTTTCTTATATGTAGAAAGAGAACAAAGCAAAGAAGCAACAAAAACAAACACAAGCACATGAAGAACCAACCTTTAAGAATGAGTAACTAAGGAAACAAGCTAAAGCTTTGCATAGCTTAATCTTCAAACTTGACACTCTCTATCACACTATAGTGTGCTTCAGAAATAGCTACAGAGAGCACCAACCACCCACCAACACTGGCAAATGGAAATGCAATGCTTCCAAACTCATCAATCAAAACACAGCTGGATTCACTCCAAAACCATACCCTTCATTTTCTGAGAATCAGAAACGTCTCTGTGTCATAATTGAGAAACAGACACGACACACTTTAGGTGAAAGTGGTGATCAAGTTTGAATCGAAAACCTGCTACAAAGTGTATTAATAAAAAACTCAGCTTCACAAGACGACACAACGAGTAAAATACAAACAACAACGTTCACACACATATACTCACTATTCAAAAATCAAATTTTCACCAACGTGGAGGCCAGTGTCCGTGCTGAGGGAGAAGGGAGCTTATGTTTAGTGTAATGAGGCTTAAAGGTCGAGCAGGTTCGATGATCGGACGGTGGAGAATGCGGGTTGGACAGACAAGGTTACCGTTGGGATTTGTTAAAATTTGAAAATGCTAAGGATTTCTTTTGTACGTTGCAATGTGATGACGTGTAGACATTGCCACGTGTGATGTGGGGACAGATGCTACTTTTCAAAGGGATTAAAGTGAATATCCCACGTGTGAAGGGAACGGATCATGAGGAACTGTTCTCTTCAGTTCACAGTGATCAGTGTTATGTTTTTGAATTTGCAAACATTTGACATTGTTTTTGCACCGAAATTACGAAAATACCACTGATTAGAAGTTTGGTGAAGCAAAGCATGTGATGTTGTTGGCTTGGTAAGCTCATAGAAATTGCCACTGGATTGTTAGTTCCAATTTCTATTTTTTTTATATATAAAATATTGTCAATCAGTATGAAATTTTGAAGAACTAATAAAGAAAATATTTGTATTGACAATCATGAAACAAGAAATCATAAAAAAATAAAAATAATTACTAAGTTAGAATTAAGTAACAGGCCACATGTTAAGAAGATGTGGTAAATAAAAAAAAAAAACTCACACTTAAAAGAGAAAAATGAAAAGTTATAATTTAAATGTTAATTAATGAAATCTTAATGCCCAATTTCAAATTTGTAAACCAGTACTATAGCAGAATAACCTGATACAAAATCATTTTATAATGCTCAGAGTGGAGCTTAATTTTAAATGAATTTAAAATATTACATGAAAAGATCATTTTGTAGGAAAATCTAAATTCTTTTCAAAATTATGCAAAGTAACATGAAGTTTCTTTAAAGTAAAATTTTAAATAAAACGTAAATAGAAATGGTATACGATGAAAATTAAATTACTTTTTCTGAATAAAGAATTTGAAGCACAAGAAAATTCGAAGTGTTTTATTAGAACAAAGTATTTCAAAAAAGAAGTAAGTTGATTGAAATATTACGACATAGGTTTTGTTAATGACTAAGTCGGTATTGATATTTTTAGAAAAAAATCTCCTCGTATAATACAATTGTTTACTTGGTCTCTAAGTAAAATAAATAAATAAAAACGACGGAATTTTTTAAATCATTGATTATTTTTCTCATAAATTAAAAACGTAAATTCTTCGAATATTGTTAAAATAATTATAAAATGTTATTTAAAAACTTATCTCGTTTCTTCACAATTTGCGGAGAAATAGTAACAAACCAATACAGAGACAGAATGATTGAGGAAGACATTTATACACGCTTGTTTTGAGTTGTAAATTTCAGTGTTGACCAAAATTTTTGAATGTGATTTAAATTGATAAGAATCACAAATTGATGTTTTGAATAGTTGTATTGTCGTTATTATATGTTTGGTCAGATTAATTTGTAGAATTGAAGGTGGAAAAAAAAGGCTCAGTTTTTCGTTCAAATGTGTTTTGTTTTCCACACACGTATCGTCGAAGAAAAATGAGATGCGAAAACTTTTTTCCGATAAAAAATAAAATATAAAACAAAGTTAGTTTTGCTTATTTTAGCTTTATGCTTTGTGTTATTGACTAATCATATTATTAGTGGATCCCATGTTGTTTGTTTGGTGGATTGTTTGTTTGGTCTCTCTTTGTAACATATGAATAATAATTCATTTTCAACCTTGGACAATTAATAATATTTGTCTTCTCCGATTATTTTTCTTTTCTTTTTTCAATTTTTTATATAATTTTCACATAGTATCAATTATTATATCTATGATCATTACTTTCCAAATATCTTCAACTTAATTTTTCTATTTTTCATTTCTTTAGATTTTTTCTACTTGAATTTCCACTAAATTCTACTACCAAAACTTGTTGATGTGGTAGTAACATGTTCAATAAACGATTTGTCGCAGAAAATACAATACTAGCAAAGTTTAATTTCAAAGAAGATGAAGTTTCTCACAAGTTCATTCTTGAATTGTGTAATAAGATCAACTCTTGGTTGTATGGCTCTTGACCTCAATAACTACATCGATCCTCACCAAAATAGAAGTATTGGAACACTTGCATTAAATCATGAAGTGTCTACAAACATATTATGTTTCTCAAACCTGAGTTAACATTAGAAAATTGAAGTTGTAGTTATGAACAATCAAGAAAGATAAGTCAATAAAAGAAATTACTTTTATCAATGAAGCAAAGTATCGATTTATTAGTTGTCATTAGATCACCAAATTCGTTAAAGGATCACATGAAGTCTATTCTTGATGAGTTCTTAGAAAAATTTGATTCTTTTATCATTTCTATCACGTCATAGTTGGATTCATAAATAATTTATTGGAATCCTATTTTTGGCCCAAAAAGAATATTTGAAAAAAAAATTGAGACCAACTTGATATCATGCAAATAAAGCTACAATTAGAACTCAGAATATAAGTTATGGCAAAGGCAAACTAAATCTCAAAACTATAGAAGGTTATGGTTATCATGGAGGAAGAATTAATAATAGAGGTGGTTTTCATTCTAGAGAAAGAAACTCAGTGGAGAGGTATTAGCCAAAACATGTGGTCACATAACTCAAATTCAAGACCACAAGCTAAATTTTGTGATAAAATGGTCTTGTAGTTGGTGATTGTTGACAAAGATATAATCGTGAATTCCAAGTAACTATACAAATTAAAAACAATCAATTTGACGCTCAAAATAAAATTCACAATAATCAAAGAACTTTTACTACTCTTATTACTATCTTGGATTCATTATGGTATCCAAACAATGGTGTTTCTCATCAATTTTAATAAATTGTACCATAATTTTTTTTTTATTTGGTTCATGTCTTACCTAATTTTTTATGTAACAATATTTATATATGAATATGTTATCTTCATCATATGAGTTATCTTTGTAACAAATACAAAATGAATAGAAAAGAAGTATAATATTAAATTCTATCCGACATGTACGAGTTCACCAAATAAATAAAATCAAAAAAATTATGTATATTAACTACTACGATTGATGAGACAATGTTAGATAAGTGGATGGATGGAAATTGAACAATCCAAGCATATGCTAACATTATTGAATTACTTAGATACTTTGACTTTGTACTTATTGTAGAAAATAATGTAAAAAAATAAATAAATACATGGAAAGAGAGATGGAATAAAATCCTATTTGTTTAATGAGCTAGATGATTAATGTGAAATAAATTCACATAAGACTTTGAAGCTAAGAAATTTATAAAAAAAAATGAAGTGTTTTATTTAAAGAGTATTTTAAAAATAAAATTAATTAATTGAGATGTCTCAATATTATTGTTTTTGCTAATAACTAAGTGGGGATTGATATTTCTAATAAAATGAAGTGATTTATATAAAACGATTGTTTACTTGGTCTTTGGGTAAAAAACAACCACTGAAAAACGACAAATTTTAAAATCAGGGATGAAATATTTGAGTAGGAAAAATAATTTAACATTTTTCTCATAAATTAAAAACACAAATTCTTCAAATATTATTAAAATGTTATTTAAAAAAACGTATCCCATTTTTTCGCGATTTGCGGAGAAATGGTAACAACAAACAAATGCAAACAAAATGATTGAAGAAAACATTTACACACGTTTATATCTTATGAGTTGTAAATTTCAGGGTTGACAAGAATTCTCTAACGTAAATTAATTGATAAAAATAAAATTGATGCTTTGAATAGTTTTGTTGTCGTGAACATATGCTTGGTCATATTAATTATGTAGTTTTGAAGTTGGAAAAAACTCAATTTCGTTTAAAAAAATAAAAAAATAATTCTACACTTGATCTAATAATAATTTTAGTGTGAAAAGGTTATTGTCGTCATATCTCACGTGTGAAACTTTTGGTCACTGTCGCTGTTTTTCATTTTCTTATTAATTCAAAATCGCTCACAGTTATACGTCTCTCACATCATTGCCTTCTTTCATAACTCAACTTTTTCTTTTTTAAATTAAGTCATCAAATCGAAAGATCAAAAAGAGTTTTAAGTCACTTTTAGTTCCTATAATATTTTACAGATACACAATTTTAAAATTTTAATTGTACATTTGTTTTTTAATTTTACATAAAAATATTAATATGAATGTGTACGTGAGATATTAAGATTTAATTTGGAACTTTACTATCGATATCGTACATGAATAATTAATTTCATGTCATTTATAGTATTATCATTCATTCAATATTTAATTAATTTAAATACATGTATTTATCGTAACGTACAAATAAGAAAGATAAAATAAATTTCATAAATACTTATCTGAAGTAAAAAAAATATTGTATTCGATGATTTTTCCAAAAATATATTAGCAACTCGATATATCAACGGTATATTAAAATTGTTTAATTCTAAATATTTAAATGACCAGGTAAGTAATTAAATCCTATAATAACTAAAATTAAACATACACAAAACAAACAAGGACAAAAAAATGAATTTAAACTTAAAAAATATTGGAAGCAATATTTCTTAATATTTATAAAATATTAACGATACTTCAATATAAATAATTACAATAACTCTTAAACTATTATGACGTCAAACCAATAAACATAAATAAATTTTTCGACTTATATAATAAAGCAATGACAACAAAGGTATACAGAATAAAATATAGAATCTTCACACAATATTTACTAATCACGTATTTATCTACATAATGAAACATAAGCAATGAAGAGCAGCCTTACCTTCGGTTTAAAATATGGCAAACAAAAGAACATTTTTCAGCAGAAGAAAAACCATAACTTGACATGCAGCACGATTAACAACATCTAGAATGTCTTTAACAATTTAAGGTTCTAACCAAACATAACAATATATAAATACATTACTAAGTTTGAGTTTTTGCTGCCAAACTATGGACTAAAATAAAAATAAAATGGTCTAACAACAATTTCACAGTTCTACAGTTTTTCCTCAAGAACGTGATCTTTCTCGGGGTGGTGGAGACCGGCTGCATGAACAGTAAAAAAGTCAGAAGAACATAACGAAATAGCACCAAAAACTATTTAAGAAAACAAAACAAGTTAATTAAATCAAACCTATCATATCTCCCATTTATCGGACTTTCAGCTCGTTCATACTTGGGGCTTCCTTTTGTTTCTGGTCGGGAAGATGGATTTGATCCATGACCATAATCTGGGCTACCCCTACCTCTACGATATGGACTGGGCGATCTACCACGACCATACCTCCCATCAGGCGAATCATGACCTCTTCTTTCAGGACTGTATCCGTTCCTTCTATCTCTGTCATCATCATCTCTTATGGCATACTCCACTGTGATAACACGGTCCATAAACTTGCTGCAAATCAAGCATTAAACAATCAAAAAAGAGGGTTAAACTAATAATTAGCAAATATATCCCCTCCCCCTTACCTTCTTTACTCATGTTACTGAATTCAGAGTATTTCAAAGGGGTAAAAGTTCGGGGAATGGGGAAACACGAAAACTGGTCAATAATTGAGAAGGTGATTACAACCTCAGGTTGGTCGCCTCCAAAGCTCTAGTAGCATCCTCTTGTGATTCATACTGAATAAAAGCAAAATTCCTTCTGATCCTTATATTTAATATTTTCCCATAAGGGTCAAAATGTCTCTCCAGATCCTTTGGCCTGGCGTGAACTGGATCAAAATTAATAACAAACAAAGTTTTGGATGGCCTTGAATTAGATGAAGGTTTTCTGGAATCACCACCACCTGACCTTCTACTGTCACGTTCTTGCTACAAATCAAAATAAAAAGACAGTGAACGTTAAAAACTTAAATTTTGAACAATAAACCAGAATTACAAAATAAGCAGCAATTAAAAGCACAAGTTCATTTGAATAAACAAACATGTGTCAACTAGTGAGACTAGCACAGTTAGTATTGATTTGTAGTATGATTAAAAAAGCATGTACACAAGGTAGTATAATAACTATCATTGGTAGTAATCACAGTACAATTTACTACCTACCACAACCTACCTTAGTCCACTCAACACGAATCCGGCGTGCCTTTCTACCAAATTCTGTTCTATCAAGCCTTCTGATTGCATACTCAGCATCACGTTCATCTTCCATGTAAATGAAAGCAAACCCTAAGAAACAAGAATGTTAAACACAAAAACAGCACATAAATACTTAATTTAAACATTTGAGGACTCCTGGCATGAAGACAATTTAGGAATGATGGCGTGCATCAACTTTGTTGATGAGATAAAAATTCAAGATAAATCGTGAATAAAAACTGTCAAGAAGTACCACAACACCTGCCACAGTTGCGAAATCATCATGGTTTCTATGTTGAAACATGTTGGAAATTGAACACTGAGCAAAAGTCATGAGGAATGAAAAATCAATGAATGCTGAGGAAATGCAGAATGGCAGGGCAAGGACGGATCAGATTATTTCTTCTGGAAAAATACAAGAAGGAGAAGCTGGGGCACATTCTAGAAAAGAAATGCAGAGAAGCACATCCATCCAAGAAGAGCATGGACATTCCAACTTTCCAAGTAATCCTGCCACAAAGAAATGATTGAGTATGGGGGTTCATATCTTAATGACAGTTCTCTTTCTTAAAAAGGAAAAGAAAATGTACATCCATTCAAAAGAAACTAGTCAAAGAACATCTTGACCCTTTCAAGAATCAATTGAGGATAGAAGTCACGGTTGACAATTTTGGGATGGTAAATCATGGAAGAATCAATGGACTCCGGGTTGTCAAGCCTGCTCCAATTCACGTTCAAGACAAAAAAAAAAAAAAAACAGAAAGTTTTAAGAGACTAACAAAAAAGCATCTCATCCCTTATATCCGGTGCGTTAGAATACAAGTTTGGGTTAACACAAATATGAGGATTTTACTACTTATACTCTGCCAAATGTGCAAAGAAAATAAGTGACAACTTAATTCGCTTAACAGTTTCAGAGCAATGAATAATTTTCTTCCTTTGGTTTCCTGTTGTATCCAAACCGACATCAGAAAAGGGTCAATGAGTTCTATGATTCCTTTAAATGGTTGTACATAACATTTTCCTGTCCCAAACATGAGACTCAACCCAAGTGCACAATTTTATCTCAACTTCCACATCCTCAAACACCGCCATTCACTGTGTAACGCCAGCCAACCTGCTTCCTTGCAACAGAACAAACTCATCTGTGAAACATCAAACCTTCCAGCTCATACAACCCGTCCAACTACCACGAAGCAAATTCAGCACAACAACAACCAAAACGTTTAAAACTATCACAGCAAAATTTCAACTTTGCCACCCAATATACCAAACCCATCATCAAAAAATCACAATCCAGAACATATGTAATCACAATTGACAATGCAACAAAAAATTTGTCCTGAGAAAGAGCACTAATAAACTAAACAAAATTAAATTAAGAAAAAAAAAATGAAAACAAAGAATGATATACCAGATTTCATGTCGACTCTATCGACTTTCCCGTATCTTCTGAAGAGCCTCTCCACATCAGATTGACGCGCGTCGAAATCCAGGTTCCCACAGAAAACAGGCCTCATTTTATCCTTCAGCAAAGTCAAAGCTTCGGAATCCCTTTGCACGCGACCTGCAACGCAATGCAAGGAAAAAACAAGTCGTAATCGCAGATCGATACCGATGAGATCGAAGAAAAAATTTGGGATTGGACGGATCGCAGGTGGAGGAAGAAGGAAGTGAAGTAGATCTGATGTTGGGTGGAAGAATCGGTACCTAGCCGGAAGGGCGGAGGGTTTGCGATAGAAACCCTAGGCGTGAGATTGGGAAATTGCGATACAAGAGAGAGAGTAAGAGAACGTTGAAAAGTGAAAAGAGTGAGGAAAAGAAGGTAATGTTCACATCAAATCATAAAGCCACGTGGCATGAAGTTCCTATCTATCTTTACTTCAAAAAGTATTGAAACTTCTGTATATTTTGAAAAGAAATTTTAAACATGTGATATTAAAAAAAGTACAATGATATATTTAATATTGGTCTTTTTATCAGAAAAAATAATAAATTAAATTAAAATATTTGGGATACTTTCACATAAGATCCTTTTAAAAAAAATAACTTGATACTTATTTATAGTTGCAAATATGTTATAAAATATAGACACATGTAGTTATAAAACAATTTTAGAGACCCTTCCACTACATACTAATTTTAAGGTTACATAACCTTTTATGCAAAATTTTTGTGTTTTGTTAACATAGTAGACATTATAACATTTTTCTAGTGGTTGTCCACCCTTCTTTCACCTGATGTAGCATTGTCTATCGTCATTGCATATGTTTATTGTCACCCAATTTCATTCTTGTAATTTATATTGTCATGTTGTGTATTCCATATAAATAAAAAAGTTTTACTCTGTTGCACTCATATCCCCTATAAAAAATAGAACATAATTTTCCCAACGCTTCCCTAACACTCTTTTCATGTTAGAAATGTCCTTGCTTTGTCCAATCCAGTTAAAGGTGGTTAGTCTACTTCCTTTAGGTTGTAATCTTTTTTTCCATTTGATGAACTTAGTGCATTGTTGTCGATTTCAAAGCTACACCATTGCTATTCTTTCCATTTCAGTACAAGACTTTCATAACTTTCTTTGCTTGGTTCAGTGCCTCTCCAAGATGTTTTTCCCTGAATTGTTTCTATCCCTACTTTCATACAAAACACCATGGTACCTACCTAAAAGTACATTATATTTAACAAGTTGCAAAAAACATTAGTGTTTGCCCAATTTACCCATTTAGAGGTAAATGACATTAATGTAGATATAGGATTATAAGAAAATAAGTTGCATAAAAGATGTTAAAAGCATCCCTAAGCAAAAGATAATAATTCTAAGTTGTTGAATTTTGTTATGATAAGTATTTTAAGCATGTTATAGGTTTGGATATACACCAAGCAGAATATGTGAACTTCACTTTAGTGTATTTACTGGTTATCCATCCCCAAGTTTTCAACAGAGCTAGAGTGAAGATCTCTATAGTGTCTACCCTTTTGTTCCCAAAGATGATTCTATTTCTTTGGCCCCAAATACCCCCACAAAATTGTCACCCATAAACTTCTTCAGATTGCATTTTTTTTCTATTTAATTCCAAATTGTAAAACTGAAAGAAGTTTTATTTTGTTTCATTGGGGATCACTATGGATTGACCTACCCATTTACTACAAAGGTTCCACATGCTCTACATTATGTTACAAGTAAAAAATAGGTGGCTAACATTTTTCGTTGCTTGACCGCACATTACACAAAGGTTATTGTCTAACCTTATCCCTCTTTGGCTTAAATTGTTTATAATTGGTACTTTATTCAGTAGTACTTTCCAAGCAAAGTGTTGGGCAAAGGGTAATACTTTAACCTCCCATAAATAACTATACCTCAAAATCTTCCCTCTGGGTTAAATCTTGCAACTTATTATATGGTGATTTAATAGTATAATTGTTTGATTCTGCATCTTTCCATTTTAGTGTATCCTTTATCCCCCTATTAAGTGTTATACTTGTTGGATGTTCCATGAAATTGTTTTATTGGGATACTTCCCATTCAAACCACCCTCTTCTCCACTTTAGGTTCCATTCCCAAACATCCACATTCCAACTTCCAAACTTCTGTATCGTCCCTTGCTTATAAATGGAATTAAGATATAATCTTGGTAGATCTCGTATATAGGTTGCTTAGTTTTCCATCTATCTTTCCAAAAGTCAATTGTCTTCCCTTTTCCTACTTTCCATTCTATGTTTCTTGCAAACTAGTTCCCACGTTCTCCTTCACTAATTACATTCATAATATCCTACCAACATAATGATTTATGTATACTATTAGTCCTATAATTCCAAAATCTGTGTATTCCATATTTGGATTCCAAAATGGTTTTACACAATCCTTCCTTTTCTATTGTTATCCTCCATCTCCATTTTCCTAATAACACAATGTTAAAGCTTTTGATATCTTTTATGCCAAAGCCACCATCCTCTTTTGGTTTACAAATATTTTCTCATTTTACCCAAGCTATCTTTTTGCCTTCACTACCCCACCCCATAAGAACTCTCTTTGTATTTTCTTGACTTCCATCTCCACTTTTGTTGGCATCTTAAACAATGAAATATAAAATAAGGGTAAAGCATTTATAACATATTTTAGCAAACATATCCTTCCTGCAAACAAAAGATTTTTCCCTTTCTATCTTGTCAATCTGCTCCTTACCTTTTCTACTACCATTTTTCACACGTCATACCTTCTATGATTTCCACCTATAACCATTCCCAAGTAAATGAATGGTAGATTCATGATTTTGCAATTCAACATTTTAGCATATTTTTGTATTGTATTAACTTATATTCCCACTCCTCCTATTAAGCTTTTTGAAAAGTTCACTTTAAGTCCAGAAGCAAGCTCAAAGCACCTTAGGATACTCTTTACAACAATAAGATTTTTTTGTTTTTGCTTCACATAGGAATAAGGTACCATCTGCAAATTGTAACATGTGGACTAACACCTTTTTATCCCCTACTCTTACCCTTCCAGTAGTTGTTTCTTTGCTGTCATCCTTACCATTTCAGCTAGCCCTTCAACAACAATTAGAAATAAAAACGGGAATTAAAGGGTCACCTTGTCTAAGACATTTTGATGGTATAAACTTTGTGGTTGGGCTACCATTAACCAACATTGAGATAGTGGAGGATTGTAAATTTTCCTTTATCCAATTCATTCATTTATTGCAAAATCTAATTCTTTTCATCATATAAAACAAGAACTGTCATTTCATTGAATCCAATGGTGGAGACTAAAGGGGGCCATGGCCCCCAATTTTTTTTATATTTATATAATTTTAAATATATTTTTTAAAAATTAAATATGTTTAATGTATTTTACATATTTAATATTCTAAAAACATTATATATTTATATCTATATATAAAGAATTTTTTTGTCTATATTTAATTTTCAATTTTACCTTCTAAATTTTTTTTAAATAAAAATAATTATTTTATTAATATTATCTTGATATTTTTTTATTTAAATATTTTTTATTTGATTATTTTTTTAAGAAAATTAATTATTATAAATGAAAATTAATTATTATAAACTGTAAAAATTATTTATATTTAATTTTATAATTATAATAATAACAATAATTATAGTTATTTTATTATCATAAAAAATTTAAATACAATGTTTTTAGTAGTTTATATAAAAAAAATTGAAATTACTTTTTCGGTTCTATTTTCGTTTAATAATATCAAGTTGGTCTTTCAGTGTTTTTTAGTCTCAATTTAGTCCTGATTGTTAAAAAAATGATGCAATTTTGTCATTTTTCGTTAAATTTCTTGAATCAAATGAAGGTTTTTTCATCAAAATTGAAGTTGTGAATAAGAATGGTTTGCTTTGTTAGTGTAACTGACATAATTCTAGTGTCAATTTTGATGAAAAATACTTGCTTCACTTCAAAAAATTTAACGAAAATGACCAAATTGCATCTATTTTTAAAAATCTGGACCAAATTGAGACTAAAAAAAATTAGAAAACCAACTTGACATTTTTAGACGAAAAAATGGACCAAAAGAGTAATTCAATCAAAATTTAGGCACCTCCAAGATATTAGTTGAAGATCCGCCATTGATTGAATCATAAGTTTTCTCATAATCAACCTTAACTATGACACATCTTTTCTTTTTTATTTTGATTTTGTCTATAGTCTTATTTGCAACCACCACATTATCAAACAACCATCTGCCCTCTGAGATGGTTGAGGATTGTAAACATTCCTTTATCCAATTAATTCATTTATTTCAAAATCCAATCATTTTCATCATATAAAACAAGAACTATCATTTCATTGAATCATAAGTTTTCTCGTAATAAACCTTAACTATGACACATCTTTCCTTTTTTCTTTTGATTTCGTCTATAGTCTCATTTGCAACCACCACATTAACAAACAACCTTCTGCCCTCTAGGGTTGCAGATTGGGACAAACCTATAACCTTATGTAATACCCTTTTAAGCCTTAAGGATAAGGTTTTTGATATAATCTTATAGATACATCCTACTAAGGAAATAGACTTATGCTCATCTAAAAGTTGTGGGTTCTTACATTTTGGTGTGAGGACAATGAATTATGAATTACATTTAATATTGTTATATTTAATGTTGGTTAATTATGTTTTTAGTTAAGAAATTGTTTCATATCTCAAAGTTTAGTCCTATTTTGTTCTTATATTTAAAAAATGCATAAATATAGTCCTTCTCATCTAACGACATTAGAGTTTTTTGGCCGTGACAAACAATGTTGTCATGTGTTGTGTGTTCAAGTGTGTGTCCATGTGTACTTTTCTTTTCCCTTTCGCCATCTTTCTCACGACACTTCCTTCTCTCCCTACCCCACCCTCCTAGCCTATTAACATCCTTCCTCTTGTTATGAAGGGATTGTGAAAATGAATTCAAAGTGGGGAGAAACTTTATATGTTTGCAGAAGATGTAGATGGCGTGCAAGTGGGACTCCTTGACTTAAAGGTGGTGGCAATGATTGAGATTGATGGAAGAGAGGGAGAAGAGAGAGTGGAAGTTAAGGTTTTGTCATTTTTCAATTTGGGAGAAATAGTAAACCCTATTTGCTTTCAATTTCAATCAATTAAATTTGTTCAATACATTATATTATATTATATATCTAGATCAATATCCATCCTTGTCCCCGTCTACATTCCTGTTAAAATTATTAATAAATTATTAATAAAAACAGAGTTGTACCCTTATTTAGACAAACTTTTTGTGATGGTTCTTTTGAGAGACTTCTAAAGAGTTCTTGTAGACACTTTCCCTTGTACTTAGTAAACATTATTTGAGGGTAAAAGAGAGATGATTCTTCCATGTGTTGTAATGTTCTCATCTAGTATGAGGATCTAAATCGCTTTAAGTGTTGAAGCAAAGATGTAACCCCTTTGGAACCCTCTTGTATTGGTACTATTTTATTTATAAAAGAATGTTTTCATTACATGTTTGTTAATTAGTTTATGTTTGTTTTTGGATGAACTAATCACTTGTCTTATATCACTGGCTTAGGATTGAGTGGGAACTGGTTCCAAGTTGTGATCCAACTAATTCTCCTCTTGCTTTTAGATTCTAGAAATAGATTTAAGGCCCTAGCTAGTTATAGAGTTGTGATTTTAATACAGGTCATTCATTCAAGCAATCGTTGAGGAATCATACGAAAGTTTTATGATCTTAGGCTATAGGTCCAAGAATGAACCTAGAGTTACATTCAAAGAAAACTCCCAGGACATGATTGATTGTATTTTTATAAATAAAATTTGTAGCAATACAAAAGAGGGATATAATGGTGAAATATAGTTTCAACACGACTTTTAACTTTGAAATCAACCCTTGCTTAAATATGTTTTTAACCCAACCTCATCACCTTAGGTTAATACTATTGTTTACATTAGATCTATTTTTTGTATACTCTTCATGCAACCTAAACATTGCTTTATTCAATTCAAACTAGTTAGACTTTGTGTTTTCTACCAAATTCATGTGGATACAACACTTGTTGTACTACAAACTAGCCGATATACTTGTTGAAAAAATTGATTGCATTGGACCATCAACAACATACACACTCAAAGATGAAGATTCTCGATTTCAAAAATGTCACATGCTTTCGGAAATCACAACGAAGCACACCTTCCTAAAATCACATCCAAAAACACAATGAAAGACAAACTGTCAACACCCAATTTCGTTCGAGTGAATAAATTTATTTTCGAAAAAAATAGTTAATAGTAAATAAAAAAAGGTGAAATAAAATTATCTTCAAAGATTTTCAAACTTTAATTTTAGAAAAAAAAAAAGAAAAAATGAGAAATTAAAAAAAGAAAAAAAATGAAGAAAGAGCCCAATTTGTTATTAATTATCGCACTCCTTCTCATAAGTCCAATAATCAAACGTTTTTTCTACCCTTTGTTCCTGATAAAGAAATTAGTGATATGATTCCAATAATTAGAAGCAATATATATTCATATGGTTATAATCAATATTACTAATTGTGATTGATTCTAATAATTAGAAGCAATATCGCAATATCTCTTCATATGATTAGAATCAATATTACTAATTGGGTTTGATTTTGTGCTCTGATTTGTTATGATTTGATTCTCATAATGTGCTGCTATCATGATCAATTTCTTCTTTGTATTTTTTTAATTATTAGAAAATATTCTAACAATTAGAAGCAATATTGTGATATCTCTTCATATGATTAGAATCAATATTACTAATTGGGTTTGATTTTGTGCTCTGATTTGCTATGATTTGATTCTCATAATGTGCTGCTATCATGATCAATTTCTTCCTTGTATTGTTCATTATAATTAAGGCTAGGATTGCATTGAGAATGCAATGTGTGAATATAAATAGACAGTCTGTCACATGAAAAGGATGGGAAAAAGAAAATATTCTCTACACTTTTTTTCTCATTACCACCCACCCATCCACACCTTTTTAGAAGGCAAGAAAAAGAAAAAATAAAAGGTAATTATAGTATACAAAATGAGAGGGTGAGATTGATACAAGAGAATAGGAATTGAAAAGTGTAGAAGGTATATCATTGTTGTTATTTTTTTATTTATTCATTCCCTTTTTCTTATATTATCTTTTAATATTGAACGTGTTTTTATTTTACATCTAACTTCGACCTTTTGCTTAAGAGATATTATTTTTTACTATTCATAAATATTTTATTCTAAAAATCATAAAAAATAGTTTTCTTCAATTCTTTTAGTGTCTGTCTGGTCGTTCACGTCCTGTGACACCTTTTTTTCAAATTTCTTTTTCTAAAAAATATAAAAAAATATAAAGAATGAAAGATAAAAAATAGTTTTCTTTGTTTAATTTTTGTGTCTGTCCGGCCACTTGCGTCGCGTGACTTTTATTTCCAAATAATTAAAAATATCAAAAAAACATAAAAAGGTTTTCAAACTTCACCAAATAACAATCAAATCTTTTCTCAAATAGTTTTTTCATAAAGAATTATGTAACCCTGATATCCATTGTCATTGGGAATGAAGATACGTAGGAGCGATGATTAATCCTCGTCGGGCCCAAAAAACCAAAAAAATATTTTTGTTTCTTTTGTAAATTCATTTATTATTATTTTCGGGAAAAATAAATATTTTGAAAAGCTACATCCTTTTGCACATTTAATTCGTAGCGTCTTAGGACGGGTGTTGTGGGGTGCTAGTTTCTTTTGTAAATTCATTTTTTATTATTTTCAGGAAAAATAAATATTTTGAAAAGCTACATCCTTTTGCACATTTAATTCGTAGCGTCTTAGGACGGGTGTTGTGGGGTGCTAATACTTTCCCCACGCGTAACCGACTCCCGGATTCAAAATCTGGATTTTTCGTATACCTTGTCTTATCTTTTTTATTTTTTTCATAGTTTTCCAAAATAAACTATGATGTCAACTTCAAACTCTGTTTTTTGTGAATTTTATTTTTGGTTTGTTGTGCCGTCGTAATTTCGGTTGTGACACAGACAAACACGCAAATAGCCTTAAGTATGAGAGTTAAATAAAATAAGAAGAAAGATAAAACACAACATGAAAAAACTATTCTTAGATATTTAAATTAAACTTGAATTGTAAAAATTTAAAAATATAAAAGTTGTTGCGATTAAAATTACTAACATAAATTATTAGTTTTTCAACGTTTTAATAAAACCAAAAAAAATAGACACCTAGTAAAAATGATTTTTTTTAGTGCCTAAAGTATAAAAAACTAATAATTAATAATAATAAAAATAAGACATATTATGTACGATATTAATAACAATCCTACTATATATTTTAGGAGTTGCATACCAAATTGAGAAACAAGAAAGATAAAGAATTTATATGAAATGACAATAAGTACAAAAAGAGAAAAAAGAAAGAAAGAAAGATCACAAGCATGTATAATAATATATATATATATATATATATATATATATATATATATATATATATATATAAAGATATATATCATAGAGTGCATAAGAAAATCAAACTTGACAATGACAAAAAGGGAAAGGACGAAAGAAAAAGTTATATAAAAATTTGAAAAAGATTTAGGTTAATAGTTCTTTTAGTTGTTGAAAAAACAAGATAGTTATGTCGAAAATAGTATTTTTAACTATAATTATTAAATAAATATACGATTAGTATATTTTTAGTCTATGTATTTGCATGCAAATTTTGAATTTGTTCTTCTTTAAAGTTCATATAAAATTTATCTCTATAATTTAGTATTGTATGAAATTTGTCCTCCAAAGTAGGTCGCGTTAAGATTTAAGTGATGTGTCTAACGGTCATGCTAACTGGACTAATATGTCAACTTTTTTCTTTTTTATATATATTTTTTGTTTTAGTTGTGGAGAACGTATTTCATGCATTACTAAAGTATAAAAACAAATTTTTTATGAACTTTGAGAAAAATGAACGATTTCCAATTTCGCATGTAAATACAAAAACTAAAAACATACTTAGCAAAAGTAGTTGTTTGAATAAATTAATTGATTATTATATTATATAAGTGTTAAATAATAACGCTTATAAAAATTAATATTGAAGTAAAAATAATTTATTAATATTAAAATTTTAACATTTTTCTAAAATTAATATAAGTTAGTTGAATTAAATATTTATTGAAATTTTAAGTGCTTTCTAAATTTTAAAAAGATAAAGTTTATTATAAATAAATATATTACAAAAATTTTAATAAATTCACTAAAATTTATATTAACTTAGTGAATATATAATGTATAAATAATTTTTAAAATAATTTAATCTACATCTAGTGAATATATTAAGAATTTTTAAATTCATTATGTTCACTTAATAAATATATAATCTACACTTAGTTAATATACAAATAGTTTTTAAAATAATTTAATATATACATAGTAAATATATAAATAATTTTTGTAATTCCTATACTCACTAAATGGATATATAATCTACACTTATTTAGAAAATTAGTGAATTTATCACATAATTTTTGTAATATATTAATTTATAATAAGTTTTAATTTTTTTAAAATTTAGAAAATACTTAATATTTCAATAATATTTTATTGAACCAATTTATATTAATTTTAAAAAAATGTTAAAATTTCAAACATGATTTAAATTTTTTTCTTAAAAGTAAAATAAATTATTTTCATCTCAATATTGATTTATATAACTGTTATCATTTAATATTTATATAACATAATAATCATTTAATTAGTTCAAACCACTATTTATGCTACGTATATCTTTAGTTCATATATTTACATGTGAAATTGAAATTCGTCACTCTTCCTCAAAGTTCATATAAAATTTGTCCATATCCTTTAGTAATACATGAAATGCATCCTTCAAAGCCAAAAGAAAAGAAAAGAAAATATATATATATATATATATATATATATATATATATATATATATATATATATATATATATATATATAAAAAAAAAAAAAAAAAAAATTGAAATTACTCGTCATGTAGTCACTTCATGTTTGACATGTCAGTCTAGTCAACATGACTGTTAGATACGTCATCTAAAAGTTAATGTCGTTTGTTTTAGAGGACGAATTTTATGCATTACTAAAATATAGAGATGAGTTTTGAAGGAGGGACCTCTAATTTTGCATATAAGTAAATGGACTAAAAACATACTTATCCCATAATTACATCATAACTTGATTTGGTGTTATATTTAAAATTATTATCTTATTTTTCAATGATGATGTTTACTTATTTATCTTTAAACATTATAATACTTATTAGAGAAAAAAACTCAATAACAAAGCGTAAAAGATTATCTTGTTTCGTTTGACAAAGAAAAAAAAAACTAATTATATCACATTATTGAGATATTGTGTAAAAGGTGAAAACAACTTTTCATTGTTGTATATGGAGTGTAGTAAATGCATCCATCATGACAAAAAGAAAATCCATTCAAAAGAGCCAAAGTTGCTCAATGGCTATAAACAAATTTTCAACAACTACTTTCTTCATAATATATAAACCAAATCAAGGAGAAGAAGAAGAAGAAATTGAGAGAATTTGTTTATGGCCAAAATGTTATAAAAAGTTTCTAAGCTAGCTAAAGCTTTACGGAGAACATTACTAGTGTTTATTTTTTTAGCAAGTTAGAAGAAAACATACTTAAATCCTATGTACATCAATAGATGATTGTCTTCACCTAGCAAGTTGAAGTGTGATAAAAGATCACTAGATCTTCACTCTCTATATCTTAGCTAGGAGTGCTTTGTTTGTAAAGAATACTCAGTTATTAGTCAAGAGTGGTTGTTATGGAAAGAATACATCTAAAAGTTGCTTATTGAAAGAATACTTACTTAAGCTAGAAGGAACTTGTTGAAAGAATGTTTGTTTAAGCTATAAATGACTATAGGAAGAATACTTTAACAAGGTCGGTCCTCAGTGGCCGAGAGCTAAAAGAATGCTTGTGTTGAGTTAAGAGTGGTTTGGTAAAAGAGTACTCGATTATGAGTCCAAATAATACTCAAGAGCTAAAAGTAATTACAAGTCTAAACAATACTGAGAGATTATTGAAAAGTTACTACAATCCGAACGAATACTCTTATACTTTGTCATATTAATCTACTTAATGAAATGTCATTAACCGATGAATACTTGCAAAAAAAAAAAAAAAATTTATAAAAAAAAATATTAAAAAAGTTTTAATACACAATTCAACTCTTCTTTATATTGGTTTTGGACCATATATCTTGCACTAATATTTTTAGATCTCCAAAATGTAAAGATATATTTTAGTTTCTTACTAATAATTTGAATAAATTAAAAAGTTAATTACACAATTGTAATGATGATAATTATACATCTAATTAATTTTTTTAATTATAAAATTCACTTAATAAAATGGTTTTCGTCTGCTATCAATACTAACATCAAGGTCCTAAAATAATTTCAATTTTAAATAAAGAAAAATAAAAAAAATTACACACGTATTTAATATATTTGAATTTATTATTTTACTTTTAACAATAACCACTAATAATTTAAGTGGGTTTAACCGTTTTTAACTACCAGCAACAAGCAACAACCGGATTCTTAGTGTAGCTGTCATAATTTGCTCAGCACCTTTCCATTAGCTGGAAGCATGTTTAGTGACACTTTCTTCAAACCCTAAAATTTTATAATTACATTCCACATGCTGCTATTAATTTATCCTGCTACTCATGTAAAAGCTCTGATTCTCATATGCTTTGGTTTTTTTGTCATGCTCACTGTTTAAAAATCCATATATAATTGAAATATTAAATTAATTATAACCTAAATAATTATTAGTAAATTTTTATTTTGTTTAAAAGACAAAATTACTGTAAATATTATATATTTATAATTGATAATTTATTTACTATATATTAAAAAATTAAAATATAATTAACCTTACTTTTTTTATAAATTAACAGAAAATAAAATATTATTGTTTTTTTAATAAACAAATATTAACATAATATTGTCTGTATTAAAAAAATAATATTTATTGTTTATTAAAAAATTTATGTTTAATTATATTTTAATTTTTAATAATATTAAAATATAGTTATTCTTTTATTTTACTATTTTTTTTAACTTCTTTTTTATCAAATAAATTACAAATGTATAATAATTATAGGTATTTTTGTCTTCTAAATAAAGTGAAAAATACATTAATAATTACTAAAGTTATGATTTATTTAATTTTATAATTATCTATAAAATTTTTAAAAAATTCAATGTTTATTAATTATATCCGGTGCCCTGAAACTGGTCAGCAGTTTTCTTGTTTATGTATATACAGATCTACTATTTACACTAAAAAACAAGTTAAATTACAAACAAATAAAATTAGAAAATAAGATAACATAATTTGCTAAGTATATATATATATATATATA
>Ga0214542_1005382_pt1 | contig 24340 bp, 18 predicted proteins | sample CNSS1metaG_FD_160096 | JGI IMG/M metagenome (GOLD analysis project Ga0214542, IMG submission 160096) | Root nodule microbial communities from cowpea collected in UCLA plant growth center, Los Angeles, California, USA - CNSS1 | ecosystem: Host-associated > Plants > Roots > Nodule | place: USA...
AATATAATAATTTTTATTATTTATTTATTTATATATATATATATATATATATATATATATATATATATATATATATATATATATATATATATATATATATAATTCATTTATCAATAAAAAAATAACACACAATTTTTAGTCAATTCGATATTCTGCACTCTACGTAACTATTTCATTTACAATTTATTTTCCATAATTATTGTAGTGATGAGAGATATACTTTGAAACATATTTTTACTCAATATTATGGTGTAGAAGTAGAAAGAGGAGTTATTTTAGATTATGTTGATGATCATTTATTGGTGAAAAGTTTCATTTATTAATATAATATTTGTTCTATATTTGCTTGTGCTAAAAAAGTTATTGCAAAGAGGAGGTTTATTTTTAAGCCATTCTTATATAAACAAAAAGTTATTTATTCTTTTTTAATTTTTTTTATCGCATTTGTTTTTGAAAAACAACTGCAAAACTTGCTTCTAAAAGAAAAAAAAAACTATCTTTCTATTTTTTTTTAAATGAGTGTACTATGACATATTAAAAAAAAAAATCATAACAAGTACCTTTTCATTAAAACAATAAATTAAATAAACATAAACAACATTCATACACATGTAGCATTCCTTTCCTGTAACAAATTATGCTTTTATTCTTGATTGGTTTATTTTTTTAATCAATTATGTTTCTCATTTATTATTTAATTTTTTTAAACCAGTTACTGTAGACAAAAAAAAGAAGATAACTTTACTTTCTTTTTTCCAATTGAACAACTTATATCTTCTTATTTTCTATTCTTTACCTATTTATTTTCTTTTCTTTTTCTCATCATAATTCATGCTCCATCAACTGATTTATTATCCAGATATTTAGCTTTTATAATTTGTTTTGATTCCGATCCAAGTTCGTCCGACAGTTCGTTCGAGGGCAAGGGAAGTTAAAGGAGAGTTGTCGGACCCCACGGTGGGTCCAATGTTCCAATTCCAACCCAAGTTAGTCCGGCAGATCGTTAGGAACCACCACGTTCCCGAGGTATTGTCCGCTTTGGAGCATTTTAGCTCTGTCACGGTTTTGTCCTTAAAAGGCGCCTCGGAGGGTGGAGGGGGTAGGAGTATTTAAATTTTGCTTGACCTTAACTCCTAAGCAACGTGAGACTTATTGGGTGTACCGGAACATAATTAAAATTAATTTTTATATACTAAAATATATTTAAGAAATTAATATATCTTTATAAATTTATTTTTATACAAACATTCTCATATTTAGTAACCATTTTACAAACTTCTGTATGTATAACATTTTGTTTTCCTTAAATGATTGATAACACATAAAAAAATAATGGAATCGGAATCATATTGGAAAATAAAGATTAGAAAAAGATATGCATAGAGTTAAATCCTTGAGTTAAGAATCACCATAAAGTATGTTTTAATTCCAACGACAACTCATACCATCTTCCTCTTCTGTGTCTCTATTTGACGGTTGGATGTACACCCACTATAATTTTAAAAAGATTTAAAATTTATTAAAGTAGTTCGAAAATTCAAATTATGAAATTTCAAATTTTATCTAAAAAACATAATTTAAAATTTTTTTTCTATTTCACATTTTTATATTTATATTTATTTTTCTTCAAAATTCTTTTTGAATCAATATATATAATTCCATTCAGTCAATGCATCGTTGACTCAAATTTATCTTTTTTAAAAAAACTAATTTTCAATTAAACTAATTCTCTTTAAATAAATTCACTATTAAATGAAATTGTTTTCACATAAATCACATAAAATTTAATATCAATATAAAATTATTTTATATCTTAAAAGTACTAAATATGAAAATTTTAATAATTTATTATTATTATTATTATTATTATTATTATGATTATATAATTTAAATATCAGATCACAAAGTTTACTTTTATTTAAAGTTGCCGATAATGGAACAATTCATAAAAATTATATTATATGTATAATATATATATATATATATATTGATTTATCTAAACAAAATATTTTAAATTTTACAACATATTTAAGTCAAAATAATTAAAATTGTTTACAATATATATCATTTTTTTCGTCAAAGAAGACCTAAGCACCGGAAGGTTTCAAATCATTTAGGCGATGGTGAACATTCACTTAATCTTTAGCTGAATTATTTTTATTCAGAAAAATGTTTTGAGATCAATTGAGGAAAATTTAAGAAAAGAAGTAGATACAGTAATTAATGTTATGAAGGAAGAACAAAAGAAATTGAAAATTAGGAGATAATAAGATCAAAACAAAAGAACAAAAGAGAGTACATATTTAAAAATTTTCCAAACCTTATTAGCAAAAATATTAATTATATAATATTAAATAAAATTTTCTTTTATAATTTTATCTTAATTGATATATATATATGGCCTTCATTTCAGCATTCCAATATTTTTATGAGAACTTTTTCTAAAACTTCATAGAGCTCTTTTACTTGGTTGGGTTAAATTTTCATTTTTTTTTTCATAAAATATAAAAAATATAAAAAATAAAATATAAAAAATAGTTTTCTTTGTTTACCGTTCTTATTCGGTCGTTCGCATAGCATAATATTCTTTTTAAAATAATTAAAAATACTAAAAAAATTATAATTTTTTTAAATTATAAAATAAAAATCAAATCAATAATTTTTTAAAAGGTTCAATAAGAATTATGAGATCTTTGATTCTCTATTATGAATGAAGGAGATAAGTAAGAGTAATGTCAATCGTGTCAAGTCGTTTTCAAATAGTTTTTCAAAAGTCTTTCTTTAAGAACTACGTGATCCTTGGTTTTCATGAATGGAGATATGTAGGAGCGAGGATTAATTCTTGTTGGGCCCAAAAATCTAAAAAAGTATTTTTGTTTCTTTTGTACATTATTTTATTATTAATTTTGGAGAAAATAAACATTTTGAAAAACCACATCCTTTTGCATGTTTAATTAAAGGTATTGTCTTAGGATGATCTCTATAGGTGTTAATACATTCTCCACATGTAATTGACTCCTAGATCCAAAATCTAGTTTTTTTTTTTGCAGACCTTGTCTTATTTTTTTTTACCTTATACTACTAAAAATTCTCATATTACATGAAAATTTTCTTGCAAATTTGTTAAAAATATTTGCAAGAAAAGACCTTTTCCTACTTTTTTTTCTAAGAATTTTAATTGGCAGGTAATTCCTTCGTGGGTAATTATTTCCTACAAAATTATAAAATTCACAAGTATTTCCTACAAAATTTGTTGCGAAAAGTATTTTATACAAAATATTTTGCAAAAGAATTGGTAACAATTTCCTGCAAATATTTTTTCATAACAAAATTTATATTTCCTACAAAAAAAAATCAAAACAAAATTGGCTGGAAATATGAGGTTTTTTAGTAGAATAAACTATGGTGGCGACTCCAAACTCTTTTTTTTCAAATTTTATTTTTGGTTCGCCGTCCTATCATGATTTTGGTTAAGGCAGATGATGACTCCACTAGGGATATGGTTGGAATCAAAGATGAAGTTCTACGAAGAATGAACGGAAAAGAGATAGCCCTAATTTAACCTTACTACTTGATTGCTCATGCTAATTTTGGAGCTTTGAATACACTTTTTCAACATATATTTTTTGTTTTTTTTTACAAACATCTTAAGATGAAAAAGTATTTTCCTCTAAATTAAAGTTTTCGAAAAACAACAATCAACCACTGATATGTGTGAACTTCATTAGACTTTTATTGTGGCCAAGGCTAATGAATATAAAAAATGGATAGTAAAGGCTCAAAATAAATGTTGTAAGTGTTATTTAAAACAAAGGTCTTTGATTAATGTTGCACCCAAAGTTTCTTTGACTATCTTTGTTCACCCCTTTTGGTTTTTTTTTTTTTTTTTTTTCATGCCCTTTTTTCCCCCATTTGGTTTTTTTTTTTTTTTACTTTCACGCCCTTGTTTCTCTCTCTTTTTTTCTTTTACATAACCATTTTTTTTGTCTTTTCAAACTTTTTGATTTTTTTTGTGTTGGTGAACTACAAAAAGATGTAAAAATTATATCAACCCTTAGTATGAAGGTGACCCTTATTGAAAGAAATTTTGATTTTTATAGGCTCAAAATGGGTAACAAATGAAGATTATTCTTTTTTATATATAAAGAAACATGGTCATACATAATTTCAAATCATGATTATTTTACTTTCAAAAGCTTTAATCCAAAGGAAAAAAATTCAATCACATTAGAGGCTGCCCCGTGTTTGTCCTTACTTGTTTGTATTATTTGTTTTCTTTTGTCTTTTTTCCTAAATCGCCTTTCTGCATTTTCAGTCTAGCAGATTTTTTTTACTTTTTTTTCATGTGTTCAGAGACTCACTTCGATTTGAATTCATTCTAAGGCCATGATTCATTTATGGTTATCCTCCATGGAATACAAAAGAAAGGTTTATGGTGGAAAGGTGATGGGAAAGAAAATGAGTTTGAGCAATTTCATGTACACAAATTAAAGCGATGCTTCAAAAGTATGCCACTTTTTCATAAAAAAAAATTATCTATTTATTCAACTAATTGATTTGACTAAAGAGTACTTTATTTTCTCCTCTCATTTCTATTTTTCCATTTTTCACAAGAAAAATCCCATGAATTTGTTAACAAAAAAAAAACAATTAATTTTGAATTTATTATGGTGTAACTCTTTTTTTCGTTTTTTCAAGATTTTGTGTTGATGCATGTTATGTGTTATGCAAAGTGACATGGAAATGCAAGACACTACGAATTTGCAAGCTACCTATACACATGTATATATACTTATAACGCATGGATGCATATACATTATGCAAAGCGACATAAGGATGCAAATATTGAAGCATGTTATGTTGAATTTGGAAACTACCTAGATGCATGTGCATGTGAGTGTATGGCATGTATTATGCAAGGTGGCACAAAAAAGCAAGGGGATGGATATTATGCATTATGAATGCAAAAAATAGATCCATGTTATGTGTCATGTGAATGTCAAAATGCTATTTACCTTAAAACTATGTGCATAGTACCATGCATGAACAAAGACAAAATGTGGATGTAATGCATTCCTATGGCTCAAGAGGCACTTATTCACATGATAAGTTGATGCAATTGCGATGCACTTATTAAAAAAAAAAGCACGCGGATGATATGCAATTAACTGACTAGCCTGATGAGATGTAATGCATGGTTGTGCGTCAAAAAGCATTTATTCACGTTATATGCTAGTAAAATGTATGCATAGGGGACATTTTTTCTTTTTATTTTTCATGATGTGATGATAAAAAAATTGTGATAAATTTATTACTATATATAAGAAAAGGTGAGGGTAAAGGACCTAAATAGTCTCCCTTTGTTCCCTAAAGGTGGTTCGATGCTTGATAGATATAAGGCAAAATATATGCACTCTCACAAGGATGGTTCCCTAAGCCTAAAGATAAGGTCGTCGGAGCTACGACCCTCTTCATAGTGCTTTCACAACCGTTGAGGCACAACTAGGTGTGAAAATACTAATGAAGAGAACTGACTCTAGTTGGGGTTCCCACGATAGCCAAACAAGATGTACGTCCTAAGTGGCACCGTTACACAACCACTCTAATTCTAAGTTATACTCGGACCCGGGTATAGGGTCCCACTCATGATATGCATAACGTTTGTGAAGGGAGAATGCCATGCATAAGCAAAACCCTCACCTGCAAAACAACAATGAAATCCTAGATAGATATAAACATGTCTTCTACCCTAGGGTTCATAACAATTATTTCAAATACATAATAAAATAATCAAGTATTCTAATCATCCCAAAATAAACAAGAACCAACATGTAGACAAATAAATGGGAAAGAAAAATATAAAGAAAAATCACATCAAGTTTGCACATCTAATTAAATGGCTTGACTTTCTAGCTTCTCTAGTGGAGTCGTCATCTGTCACAACCAAAATCGTGACTGGACGACGGATAAAAAAAAATTGTGAAAATAGGGTTTGAATGAGGTAGTTGACTAAGAAGTTGCCCCAATTGAAAGTGCAGATTAGTCTTGGGGGATAAAATGCGTTTGGGCTTGAGGAGGCATGAGGAAGTTGAAAAATGATAGGGATTTCAAAAGTTGTCACAATTTGAGGATCTATATTGGAGCCCAAAATTGTACTTGGCTTCCCTAGTTATTGATGACATGAAGAGAATGATAAAGGCTTCAAAAGTTGTCCAAATATGAGGGCATAGATTAGCCTTAGGGCGCAAAACGTGATTCAACTTGCCCCAATTATTGAGTTCATGAGAATGTTGAAAAATTATGAGAGACTCACAAGTTTCCCCAATGTAATCTTGACAATCAAAGTGAATAATTTCCCCAATTTAGGGTACATGACTACAATGTATGAACAATAAATGAAGCAGCTACCCCATTTTAGGTTTCAAAGTGAGAATAATGGATAATGGTAGAAGGTAGGACAAGATTTGGGCTTAAAGCGTATAATATGATAGGAAGTCCATAAAGAATGAAAATGGGAATGACCCTAATTTAACTTGAAAGCTCGCGCTAATTTAACATGGGACATACGACATGTGAAGGACTTGAAGAAGAATCTATTGTCCATTGGGCAATTAGATGACTGCGAGTGTAAGATCCACACTGAGGGTGGAATTTTAAAGGTGGTGAGAGGTTATTTGGTAGTTATGAAAGAATAGAAGATCATGACAAATTTGTACGTGCTTATGGGATATACGTTGCAAGAAGTTAATGCAACAATTGCATCAACAAGTCAAAAAGAAACGGTGATGATGTGTCATCGTAGACTTGGGCATATGTTAGAGTGAGGTTGTAAACCCTTGCAGAACGTAATCTCTTAACCAAGCTTAAGGAGGTTATTTACCTTTATGTGACCATTGTGATAAGCAAGCAACATAGATTGAGGTTTGCTATAGTGGGTAGCAAAAGCAAACATATATTAGATTGGTTCATTCTTATGTGTGGGAATCACCGGTATTTGTTGGTATCGCGCAGCGGAATGATTAGCGTTTGGACAAAAACCAAGAATGGGGTGAATTGGTTTTTAATATTAAAATTAATACTTTAAAATTTTTCTGAAATTTTACCGATTAATTTAAGAAATTAGTTCCTCCAAATACAACAGTAAACACAATAAAGAGATAGGGAAGAAGATTTAACACAAGTACTTGTACTGGTTCAGATCAAAAGATCCCACGTCTAGTTGTTAATCTCTTCAAACAAAGAGATTAACTCAATCACTAAAAATATCAGATTACAATCAGATAACAAGATAATAGGGAAAAGAAAACACATCTCTTGAAGACACAAGAGATGAACAACATTTCTCTGAATCACACAGAGAACTTGACCTAGCTTTCCTAGCAACAACAACAACACTCAATCTCCTAGAAACTCTTTTAGGAAAAGTTATAACTCTACCCACACTAGGCTTTTCAAAGCTATTTTAAGAACACTCAGGGAACTTCTTTGCAAACACAACTCTAGCACTCTAGCTTCTCAAAAAGGTAAGTTCGAAGTTATACTGTAGTTTCTTTGAATAGGGGTTTTGAAAATTAGGTTAAAAACTGAACAGACATGTTCCAACTGACAAGGATAATCGATTATCACTTGATAATCGATTATTCCAGTAGATTTTCTGAAAACAAATTTTAAACAGGATAATCGATTATTTTGAGGGATAATCGATTATCCTAGTAGGTTTTCGAAAAATAAAAGTTTGCACAGATAATCGATTATCTGTGGTTTTTCCAAAAATGAGAGAACCTAGAAAGACAAAGGTTATGTTGCTGATTCTAAATTAAGTAAAACTACTCTACACCAACACTTAATTTATTTTACAAGATAACTTTAAACATTTAACAATTTGTCATCATTCTTGCTTGATCATCATTCAAAATCTCTAGGCTTTCTTCTTTTGCCAACAATCTCCCCCTTTTTGATGATGATCAAAATATGTTTAAAGTACCTATTGTTTCCTGCAATTGAGAATCTTACAAAGAGAATGGTTAAGATAATTTAATGTTTTCTTTAAACTTTTCTCCCCCTTTTTGATCATTAGAGAAAAGGTTAAAGCTCTCCCTAAATTAGATAATCATTATATCACAAAAGAAAATGAGATGCTTATTCATTCATAAGTAAAATTAAAAGGAAAGTACAACCAGTGGCAAATCATAAAGCAAAAAGAAATCCTCCCCCTAAAATTCTTCATGACGTGAGTTAGATAGAAGAAATAATTCTTCTAGCCTTTTGTTCATGCTCAATATGTTGTCTTCTAAGGAGAAAGATGATCCAACACCACTAGAAGATCCAACATTCTGTGCAGTAGAGGGTATAGGATCAGCAGGAGGAAGTTCTTCATCTTCAGCTTCATAATTTGGCATATCATCTCTATGAACATATGTATCACTAAAAGGAACAAGTTTTAATTGTTTGAGAGAGCTTTCAGCACAATAATGTAGGAAGGGCTTTTGGCAGCGATTATTTTTGTCATTTTGTCCTGGTTCTGGAACCGAGGCATATTAGGACGAGGCCAAAAAGGTTAACTTTTTGCCTTGGGTCTCAACCGAAGCAGGAGCTCCATATTCTGCCTCGGTTCTGCTGAGAACCGATGCCATATGTGTCTCTCTACATTTCTCCACCATAAACCCTAGGTAGCCACCCAGGTTCCACCACAGCTCCATCAACCATTGCGACGTTTGAAACTCACAACCAAAGATCTGTAACCACCATAATTTGTGAATCGTGTCACAATCATGGAACCTCCATGTTCTTCATACACGAAAATATGAACACCACACTTGCATAAATGCAAACAAAAATCAACCATTTGCAACAAATCATAAACCATAAATCGCGTATCCTCCCCCAAATCGCGAAACCACCTCCGTCGCAACGACAAGTTTCTTCACGCTGCCGCCACCTACACGTCTCGCCACCATCAACGAGAGATCTTTATCCACGAACAACACCAGTCTGCCACACACCTGCAACACAACAAACTGACGCCCACTTCGTGAGCCCTAACTCGCACTTCGCCAAGCCAAAACACGAATGAGCCAAACATCAAGTAGTCGCGAGTGGTCAAAGCACAACAGTAGCAGTAGAGGTGGGCGGATGAGAGAGAGAATTCACACACAAGGAGGAAGAAGAAAAAAAGTGATTCACGATTTTTGAACCCTAACGAACCTTTTGGCCTTGGTTCAATTTTTAACCGAGGTAGAAAACAATTTTTGGCACAGGTTCAATTCTAACCGAGGCCAAATATCACTATCATAGTGGCATTTTTGAAATATTAGCCAACTTTTGGCACCGGTTTTCTAAGAACCGAAGCAGAAAGGCATTTTCTGCCTCATGTATATACTGAACCGAGGCATAAAAGTTGGAAAAAATTGCAAAGTGCCACTGCGCCATTTTATGCTTCGGTTAAGTGATAACTGAGGCTTATAACACGAGTTAAAATAGTAAAACTACACTAGTTGCAATTTCATTTCCACAGATTGTACTTTGACAAAACTCCCTAGCTGTGTCGACTCCTCTGTATTCGCAAATTCATGTAATCAAGAGAGAATATGGTAGAGGATATTGTGGATACCTCTTGGCTTTTGGCATAGTATCAAGGATTAAGCTTGACCATTTTATGGGCACCCGATTTAAAATCCCATACATTATGAGAAGATCAGCCTCTGAGCATTGGGCATGATTTGTTCCTCTGGGACAAAAAATCCAGACAATTAAATAGTGGATGAGTCTTTCATCCATTTTGAGACCTCCAGCCAATAATTATCTTCCAACATCCTGTGCAGGGTTGTGTAAGAAGGATTGGTAAGCCAAGATTCGATTGAAGCCATCAATTCCATTAAAGGATGGACTCGACAACATCATTTATAGGAAATTTTTCCACATTTTCCCAAATATCATTATCAATGATAATGTCTACACCTTTGACCCTTGAGTAAGCAACTTCATCTCTGATTTTGAGATTGTAGTAAAAGACTTTAACAATATCAGAATAGTATGAGCCCTGCATTTCTACAAACTGTCGAATGCCTTGGAAATTGAAAAGAGAGGGAAATTCAAAACCTACAGCTATGAACTTGCGAGTATTGATGTATTTGAGAGAGATGATGGCCTTGTTTTCCAGATTTGGATGAATTCATCTCTCCTTTCTTCGTCAAAAATCCATCCTTATATGGAGGAAGTTCGTGAAGAGGGTTAAGTTGAGCGTGGAGCAGTACGTCTTCGAGTAGGAATTTTCCTATGAGATGATTCTGCCATTGCTAAAAGCACTGAATTTTGAGAGTGAGAGAAAAAGCTAAATCTATATTTAGGGTTTCAAAAGGGGGCAAATGGTGAGATGTGTACTCTTATGCGTGAATAATTGAAATTGGGGGCCACAATTTATAGGGATATGGTTGCCAACTGAAATAATGAGGAAATCAAGGCAAATATAGTCGTTACAACGACTAGTTTTTGAAAAATTTTTGCCTAATATCGCGCAATAATCGATTATCCTCAGTGATAATCGATTATTGTTTCAAAATTTGAATTCTAGAAAAGAAATTTATGAGCAGATAATCGATTATTGTAAGTAATAATCAATTATTCCAGAATATATTTTAGTAACTTGGACAGGGTCATAATAATCGATTATTCCACTTGATAATCGATTATTCCAAGAGTTTAGAACTTATTTAGGGAAGAGATAATCGATTATTGAGCGTTGTTTTACAAAAATTTGGAAAATTTAAGTTGTTACTCTTTCAAGAGACTTCTAGTATTCCCAAATCTCTCTTAAGCTCATAAAATCTGTCTTTGGCTAAAGGTTTTGTAAAAATATAAGCCAATTAATGTTTGGTGTCTACATATTCTATCACACAATTTTCTTTACTTATATGATCCCTTAAAAAGTGATGTCTAATTTCTATGTGCTTTGTTCTAGAATGCATTATGGGATTTTTGGTTAAGTTTATGGCACTTGTATTATCACACTTTAGAGGTATATGATTTAGATAGATATTGTAATCCTTTAACTGTTGTTTCATCCATAGGATCTGAGCACAACAATTGCCAACAACAATGTATTCAATCTCAGTAGTTGATAAAGCCACACAAGCTTGTTTCTTGGAGTGCCAAGAGACCAAGGAACATCCTAAAAGATGACAAGTACCACTAGTACTCTTTATATAAATTTTACAGCCACCATAGTCAACATCAAAATAACCTATTAAGCTAGGGGAGGCTCATGATGGATACCAAAGCTCAAAACAAGCAGTTCCTTTTAAATATTTTAAAATTCTTTTTATAGTAGTAAGATATGATTCTTTTAGATTAGCTTGAAAACGAGCACACATACATACAAATTGCATAATATCAGGCCTACTTGCATAAGAACCTATCATGCCTCTAAACATGGTTTGATTTACTTATATACCTGATTCATCTTTGTCTAAATAACAAGAGGTTTCCATTGAAGTACTTGCTTCCTTAGCAGTATCCATTCCAAATTTCTTAAGTACCTCTTTATAGTACTTGGACTGAGATATGAAAATTCCATTTTCCATTTGCTTAATTTGCAAACCCAGAAAGAAAGTCAATTCACCCATCATTGATATTTCAAACTCTCCCTACATTATACTTGTAAAACCTTTACACAGAGAATTATGAGTAGATCCAAATATTATATCTTCTACATAAATTCGAACTAGCAGAATATGTTCACCAACTTTTTTTATAAACAGAGTTAAATCAATTTTTCCTCTTTCAAAATCATTTTCTAACAAAAATGTGCTTAATCATCCATACCAAGATCTAGGTGCCTGTTTTAATCCATACAAAGCTTTCTTTAATTTATAAATATGATTAAGGAATTTATAATCTTCAAAACCAGGAGGTTTCTCAACATACATATCTTCTTTTATAAATCCATTTAAAAAGGCACTTTCAACATCCATCTGATACAATTTAAATTTCATGAGAGACGCATAAGCAAGAAGTAAACGTATAGCTTCTAACCTTGTAACTGGAGCATATGTCTTATCATAATCTATACCTTCTTCTTGTATGTATCCTTTTGCTACAAGTCCGGCTTTATTCTTAGTGATGTTTCCATCTTCATCCAGCTTGTTTCTGAACACCCACTTTGTTCCTATTACTTGGTGTGAATCATCCCTAGGAATAAGTTCCCAGACCTCATTCCTTTCAAATTGATTAAGCTATTCTTGCATTGTAATGCACCATTGATCATCTTGAAGAGCTTCTTCTATATTTTTGGGTTCTATCTGTGAAACAAAGGCTACAGTCATACAAAAATTAGAAATATTTCTAGTTACTACTCCCTTTGATATATCTCCAATGATATTTTCCAGAGACAATCCTCTAGGTGATTTCCAACTTTTGGCAAGATCTTCAAGTTCAGCTAGTGGGTTCTCATTTAAGTACATCTCATCAAGAGCCTCTTTAAGATATTCTTCATCACCTACATTTGTTTTATTTGACTCAAGAGGTTTCTCCTCAGGGTCCACAATTTCATCAAAAGCAAAATGCATAGATTCTTCTACATTTAAGGTTCTTCTATTAAAAACTCTATAAGCTTTACTGGTTAATGAATATCCAAAGAAAATAGCTTCATCTGCTTTAGAATCAAATTTAACTAAATTTCCTTTTCCATTATTTAAGACAAAACATTTACATCCAAATATTTTTAAATGTGCTACATTAGGTTTTCTTCCTTTAAACAATTCCTAAGGGGTAATTTTCAAGATGTGTCTAATGAGCATTCTATTTAGTACATAACAAGTCGTGCTCACAACATCAGCCCAAAAATATTTAGGCACTTCATATTCGTTCAACATTGTGCAAGCTAGTTCCTCTAAGGATCTATTTTTCCTTTCTATAACTCCATTTTATTGATGAGTTCTAGGTGTAGAAAAATTATGCATAATCTCGTTTTCTTCACAAAATTTTTCAAACAATTCATTTTGAAATTCACTTCCATGATCATTTCTCAAAACTTTAATTTTCAAATCTTTTTCATTTTGAATCACTTTTGCAAATTTTTTAAAAGCTTTAAAAGCCTCACTTTTAATGTGAGAAAGAAAGTACAAGTATATCTTGAGTAATCATCAACAATACCAAGAGCATAGTAAATTCCCCTAAAGCTTTTTATCCTAGAAGGACCAAACAAATTCATATGCAAAAGTTCTAATGGCTTTGATGTAGAAATAACATTTTTTGAATGAAATGATTATTTTACTTGTTTTCCTTTTTGACAGGCAGCGCATAATTTATCTTTTTCAAATTTTATTTTTGGCAAACCGATTACTAATTCTTTAGAGATTAGTTTGTTTAGATGTTGCATATGAATATGAGCAGCTCGTTTATGCCATAACCATGGACTTTCTTCTTTAACAACCATACAGGTTATATCACTAGATGATGCATTATCAAGATCAATCAAGTAGATGTTATTATGTCTCATACCTTTCAAGGCTACTTCCTTAGAGTCTTTTTGATGAATGGTGCAGTAGTCATTCTCAAAGACGACTTTGAGTCCTTTATCACATAATTGACTTATACTAAGAAGATTGTGTTTAATCCTTCCACAAACAGCGCATCCTTGATCTCTAATGTATTTCCTCCACCAACATCACCCATTCCAATAGTATTTTCCCTTGTTGTTATTCCCATGTGTAACAAATCCTTGTTCCTTTCTTTTAAAGTTCTTAAACTTCCTTTTATCTCTAGTCATGTGCCTTGAACAACCACTGTCAAGATACCACATTGATTTCCTAGATTTAGAAGTCATATGCAAAATAAGGAAACAATTTCTTTAGGTCCCCAACAACTTGTTTGGGTCCTTGGGGTTAGAGATAAATATTTACCTAAAGACAGGCACCCAATAATACTTCTGATTTAGAACACCAAAATATTTAATGTTGCACTTATTTGAAGTATGACTCTTTTTCATGTAGTAAAAACAAGTAGCAGCACACGCATTCATAGAGTAAGCAATTCCTTTTTCTACCCAGACTCTACAAGTTCTTTTAGTTTTATTTTTCTTATTACAATTATGAGCATGACTGTTCTTATTTGAATTTTTCTTAAGAGCAAGTTTTTTAGAATTTTTATTTTCTAATGCATCTTCAAGATGTTTTTCCAAAATACATATATCAAACATGTAACTTTTACAGAAAGCACATTCAACAATTTCTTTTTCTAAAGTTGAAATTTTATTCTTTAAAATTTCTTCTTCCTCAAGAGATTTTTCAAGTTTATTTTGTAATTCTTTAAACTCAGATTTTAATTTCTTGTGAGCAGTATCTAATTTACTAGATTTAAGAAGCAATTGTTGAAATGCATCATAAAGATCATCATAATCATTTTCATTGCAAGTAGAACTTACCTCACTGTCAGAGACATCATGGTCAACCATCAAACAAAACTTTGCTTATTCCTCATCAGAGTCACTAGAGCTTGATGTACTTGAGGCATTATCTTCCCATGCTATGTATGCCTTTTTATTAAAAAATTTCCTACCCTTCCTTTCTTCACTTTTCTTTGAATTGGGCAATTAACCTTAACATGTCCAGTTTCTCCACATACATAACACTTGAAGTTTGACGATGATCCTTGATTGTCCTTCTTATTGCTCTTGAATTGATTTTTACCTTTGGCCTTCATGAATTTTGTAAACTTTTTAATCATCAGACTTAGATTCTCATCATCATCAGACTCTTCTTCTTCTTTGTGTTTTTTGCCTTTGATGACCTCAGACTTAAAGGCAATATTTTTCTTTCTTCCAAGATCTTCTTCTTCATTTAATCTACCCAATTCAAGCTCATGCTCCCCTAGTTTTCCAAATAGAGTCGCCATTGTCATCGTTGCAAGATTTTGTGACTCCGTGATGGCCGTCACCTTTGGCTGTCAAGTCTTGTTCAAAGATTTAAGAATTTTTATATTTAATTCATCAGTGTCAAAATTTTTACCTAGACTCGTGAGATGATTGATGATGTGTGTGAATCTTTTCTACACATCATAAATGGTCTCTCCTTGCTGCATATAAAACATTTCGTATTCTTGAATCAAGGAGTTCTTACGTGCTCTTTTTACATCTTCTGTTCCTTCATGAGTCACTCGCAAAATTTCCACATCTCACATGCAATGGTGCGTACTGAAATCCTGTAAAACTCATCAAAGGTCAAAGCAGATGCAATAATATTTCTAGCTTTAATATCGTATTGAGCTCGTCTATTTTCATCTGCAATCCATTGTGAAAATGGCTTTGGTTCATGCACTTCATTAACAACATTAATAGGCACAAATGGACCATTTAACACAACATCCCAACTACCCCTATCAACAAATTCCAAAAATATTTGCATTCTAACTTTCTAGAAGAGGTAATTTTCACCAGTAAAAAGTGGAGGTCTATTGATAGACACACCCTCAGCAAAAGTTTGATTTTGTCCAACCATTTTCGAAAATTTTGAAAAACTATCAAAGCAAGCTTTAATACCAATTGTTGGATCAAGCGCTTACCACTTGGCCAAAAGTTATTGCTATTAGTCAGGGCGTAACTCTTTCTACTTAAGAGCATATGAGCTCAAGAGCCATGATTCAATTGTGACTAGGCTCACCTGGCCTCCGGTATGGGACAATTGCTGCCACCTGCAACAATCTCCCCATCAGCAATTATCCACTGGGAATCAAACTCATGACCTTGGCTCTGATACCAATTACTGGTATCGCGCAACGGAATGATTAGCGTTTGGACAAAAACCAAGAGGGGGTGAATTGGTTTTAATATTAAAATTAATACTTTAAAATTTTTCTAAAATTTTACCGATTAATTTAAGAAATTAGTTCCTTCAAATGCAACAATAGACACAATAAAGAGATAGGGAAGAAGATTTAACACAAGTATTTATACTAGTTCAGATCAAAAGATCCTTTGTCCAATTATTAATCTCTTCAAACAAAGAGATTAACTTAATCACTAAAAATATCAGATTACAATAAGATAATAAGATAATAGGGAAAAGAAAACACCTCTCTTGAAGACACAAGAGATAAACAACCTTTCTCTGAATCACACAGAGAACTTGACCTAGCTTTCTTAGCAACAACAGCAACACTCAATATCCTAGAAACCCTCTTAGGAAAGTTATCACTCTACCCACACTAGGCTTTTCAAAGCTTTTTTAAGAACACTTAGAGAACTTCTTTGCAAACATAGCTCTAACACTCTAGCTTCTCAAAAAGGTAAGTTCAAAGTTGAGTTGTAGTTTCTTTAAACAGAGGTTTCAAAAATTAGGTTAAAAGTGGAACAGACATGTTCCAACTGACAAGGATAATCGATTATTCCAGTAGGTTTTCTGAAAACAAATTTTGAATAGGATAATCGATTATTCTGGGAGATAATCGATTATTCCAGTAGGTTTTTGAAAAATAAAAGTTTGCATAGATAATCGGTTATCATTAGTGATAATCGATATCACTATGGTTTTTCCAAAAATGAGAGAACCTAAAGAGACGAAAGTTATGCTGCTGATTCTAAGTTAAGTAAAACTACTCTACACCAACACTTAATTTATTTTACAAGATAACTTTAAACATTTAACAATTTGTCTTCATTCTTGCCTGATCATCATTCAAAATCTCTAGGCTTCCTTCTTTTGCCAACAGTATTATCCCTAAGAAGGGCAAAATATTTTACAATGTTCATTGATGATTGTGATAAGGATTAAGTGCTTGGGATTGTGATAAGGATTAAGTGCTTGGGCTATGTTGACAACGTGAAGGGGTATCACTTATTGGGTCCCACTACCCATAAGGTTATTCTTAGCAAGGATGTAATGATGCTCTAACTAGAAGACGTTAAAAAACAAGAAAACTTGGTTTGCAAGTTAAACAAATCTTGGTATGGTTTGAAAAGGGCGCCTAGGTGTTCGTATGAGAGATTTGTTTCCTTCATCGTTAGACTTGGTTACAATAGACTAAGTTTAAACCATTGTACTTATTACAATAAGCTTGGTGAGGATAATTTTATCATCTTGTTGTTGTATGTGGATGACATGTTAGAGGTAGCCCCAACAAAGCTCGAATATAGGAATTGAAGTCACGATTAACTATAGAGCTTGATAAGAAGGACTTGGGACCGACAAACAAGATTTTAGGGATGTAGATTCACCAAGATAGAAAAGATAAGAAGATTAGGCTTTCTCATAAGAAATACTTACTGAAAATCTTGTGGTGCTTCAACATGCAAGATTGCAAGTCAATCCCTATCCCACTTCCTATCAATTATTCCTCACGTACGAGTCCTAGCAGTGAAGCAGAGAGGATGAAGATGTCTCGAGTATTGTATGCCTTGGTGGTGGGTAGCCTTATGTATGTTATGATTTGTACAAGACCAAACATTGCACAAGTAGTGTGAGTGGTTAGTAGGTGCATGGCATTCAGGTGGGAGATTGTACGAAGAGAAGTCCCACATTGGGGACTTACCTTTGGTGACCATTCCATTGTACCGTCGTTCTACAATGAGACACCCTTTCCTAAAACAGAAGACTTTTAATAAAAGGAACCCAACGCTTAAATTTTAGGGTCCTTCACTTACTTTACACCATACTTATCTAAACTGTCACCAGGATAAACCGTCAGCTCTGATACCACTGAGAGGTTTCTCATGAGGGGAGACACTGAAGATTCAGTATCAATAAGTTGTGAACATGGTTAGTAGGTTCATGGTAAATTCGGTTCGAGAGTATTGAAGTAATTTTAAGAGGATCTTGAGATACATCAAAGGAATCTTGGGTGTTCCGACATAATGGAAAAAAAAAATAAAGAATGGTGTGATGATTTGATTAATTTCATCAAAATCTTCAAGTGTGAGATTATGAGAAGAGAAGTCCCACATCGAGAACTTACCTTGGATGAACTTTCTCATGATGGGAGACATCAGAGATTCGGTGCCAATAAGTTGTGAGTATGCTTATATAAGAGATCAGAACATCACTTTCAATCCAAAATCTTAAGACAATTTATTAGTCATTCTATTCATATACTAGTCATTTTTCTCATTTTTTCCTGATATTGGACTTCCAACTCACCTTGAACTCTTAACACTGCCTACCCTATAACTTGAGATAAATAAAAAATTTGCCTATTATTTTATGTCTAAAATTACACCAAATAAGTAAAACAAAACCACAAATGAATATATGATGTCAATGATTGTAAATGCCTTGTCGACCCGGCATTGATTATTTATCTGAAAATGCATTGACAATTCTGATTCTTTCACTGCTGACAACATTGGCTGCCACAATATTTATTCCTTTTCCAGATCTCATTAAATCCTTCGTATTTTTACGCATTACGGAGTATTTTTCTTTTCATTCTTCATTTTAACCTCTTCCCACAAATCACTTAGCTAATAATTGGAATAACAGCAAGAAAGAGAAGAAAGGAAGAAAATTTTGAAACTTGAAACAGTAGTTACAAAAGTTAAATTTTCTCTTCCTTTTCAATTTTTCCCACTAAAAGACAAAATGGTCTGAATTTTCTTCTCTATGTATTTTCTTTCATCTTAATCAAACATGTCATAAAAATAATCATCTGGGTGATGCATAAATTAGGATTCAAAGTTCTAACCATTTAATTAAAGAATCTAAATCCATACACTCAAATCGACCACTTGTTGATATTCACATGAAATTCTTATTTGAATTATTGCAGTCCATACAATGATAACTACTAGCTTTTTTATCCTAGAGCCTGAGGTACCACCAACCACATATAATTGTCTATATTCCCCTTCCATTACATGCAAAATGAAATGATGCTAGAAATGAAATTTAGCTAGATCCTCCTGAGAGAAAATTTTACCCATAAGTAGGAATAGATGCTCTGTGATGGATTCATATTAAAGGGGGTCTCTATATATCTCTATATACTCTATATACTATGAACCAACCAGTCACAACTTTTGACACAAACCAATGAAGGTGGTGTCACAACAATGCCTCTTCCAGAATAGCCTTCTATCACCTCTCTGCTACCCCTTTCATGCAATCATCAAAAAAAATTGACCCTATATGTCAAAAGAAGGAGTGGTGTTGGTTGTATTTAACTGACAAGATTGTACAATAAGTACAGCTGACCAAAGTTCACCCAAACACTTCAACCAACCATGAATTGAAGCTTCTAAGTTTCAATATGAGAGAACAACCAGTATTTCACCTTGAGGAACATGGTCAAACAGAGAGGTCCCAATGGGTGCTTGATTCTCCCAATCCACCCCCTCTTTGGAAGAAGATATTTACTTCTGTCAAAGAAACCATTCTACCTCATGGGAACAAATTCTGCTTCTCTTCCAAGAGGAAAACCTCCCATGGACGTGCTTTCTCATGCTTGCAGAATCTGTTCCCTATCATTACTTGGTTAAGAGATTACAAAGCCTCCAAGTTCAAAGATGATCTCTTAGCTGGTTTAACTCTTGCCAGCCTCAGCATACCCCAGGTACTTTCTTCACCAATGTTATTTCCCTTTTCTCAATGCAATGCATGCAATGGAAATTGTCCCTTCATTCTTTGATTTCTCATTTGAAAACTGCAGAGCATAGGGTATGCTACGTTAGCAAAAGTTGCTCCTGAATATGGTCTGTGTAAGTACCTGGGTTAAGTTCACACTGTTACTGATATATCACACCAGAAACTGGCATAACCAGAATAGAAAAAAAAATGTGCTTTTGTTTTGTGGATTAACATTTACTTTATTAAATTTCACTGTTGGTTTTGTTTTGTTTTGTTCCATTCAGATACTAGTGTTATTCCTCCTCTTATTTATGCTATGATGGGGAGCTCAAGAGAAATTGCAATTGGACCTGTGGCTGTGGTGTCAATGCTGTTATCTTCTCTGGTTCCAAAAGTGGAAGATCCTGTTGCCAATCCTCATGCCTACAGAAATCTTGTCTTTACTGTGACTTTCTTCACTGGAATTTTCCAAACTGCATTTGGTGTTTTCAGGTGGTTTCCTCATCAGTTTATGAAATTTTTGTTTCCACCCTTGAACTAAGACCACAAAACAGAAAAAAAAACGAGAAAACATCACTGAGCTGTTTAAACTTTTTGGTCTTTAAAACACTTGCTTTAGAAAAAATTCTCAAAACTTAATAGATTTTGAGAAACAAATCATTGACGAATAACATGGAATGGTGTTGGAAAACAGTGTTTTAAAAGTGAAAACATGAGAAAGAAATCAAGCATGGCCCTAGTTAGTAGTTCTCACTTTTTATTATCTTTAAACACTTGCAGGTTGGGTTTTCTTGTGGATTTTCTTTCGCATGCTGCCTTAGTTGGATTCATGGCAGGCGCTGCCGTCATTATAGGTCTTCAGCAGCTCAAAGGTTTGCTGGGGATTAGTCACTTTACCTCCAAAACAGATGTAGTATCAGTGTTGGCATCTGTTTATAAGTCACTACATCATCAAATTGCCTCAGGAGAAAAAGTTAGTCCCTATTCATGTTCTGATAAATTTCACTTAGAATCATATAAAAGTTACGAATTTTCTTCTTCAAAAACTTGAATCCTTTATATTTAGCTGAACTTCTAGCTAATATCTGACACCATTCTTTTTTTATTTATTTCACAGTGGAATCCTCTGAATTTTGTCCTCGGATGTTCATTCTTGATTTTCATTCTAATTACCCGTTTTATTGTAAGTACTTAAATTTCTGCTGCTTACCCACCTCACTATCTTTATGATAAATTCTAAGTTTTAATGATGTATGTGATGTAACTCATATCAGGGAAGAAGAAACAGAAAGTTTTTCTGGTTGCCTGCTGTTGCTCCTCTTCTATCAGTTATACTATCAACTTTGATCGTATATTTGTCTAGAGCTGATAAACATGGTGTTAATATAATAAAGCATGTCAAAGGAGGTCTGAATCCAAGTTCACTGCACCAGTTGCAACTCCATGGTCCACATGTTGGACAAGCAGCTAAAATTGGTTTGATTTGTGCAGTTATAGCTCTGACTGTAAGTCAATTCATTTTCTGCTTTTTTCCAAATTGTTATTATTATTTTTTCCCCAGTTGAGTAACTTGATGTTCTGATTCAGGAAGCTATAGCGGTTGGTCGATCTTTTGCTTCCATTAAGGGATACCATCTTGATGGGAACAAGGAAATGTTATCAATGGGCTTCATGAACATTGCAGGATCTTTGACTTCATGCTATGTAGCAACGGGTGATTTCTTTAGCCAATTAATTTGTAAAGTTTCACTTATGTTTGAGGTGCACCAAAATTGTTTATTTAAAGTTTGTTGGTGAACAATTTCAGGTTCTTTCTCAAGAACTGCAGTGAATTTTAGTGCTGGGTGTCAAACAGCAGTGTCAAATATAGTGATGGCTGTTACAGTGTTTTTGTCCCTAGAATTGTTTACAAGGCTCTTATACTACACCCCTGTGGCTATCCTTGCCTCTATCATTCTCTCTGCTCTTCCTGGATTAATTGACCTAAGTGAGGCTTGCTATATTTGGAAGGTTGACAAGTTGGACTTTCTTGCCTGCATTGGTGCTTTTCTTGGGGTCTTGTTTGCAACAGTAGAGATTGGCCTTCTTGTTGCAGTAAGCCATTGACTATTTAAACTTTTTCTCTCTCTTATTTTATGTGCTGTTATTTCTTTGATTAGAGACATAAAATAGACCTCAGTCATAGTCATAAGCATATGCATATTAAACTTAAGATTAAACATTAATAGATGATTTAATAATGATCCGATAACGGTTGTATGATAAGTCTAATAACAATAAATTTTTATTTTTATTAGTAAGTATTTGCATTCACTTGTTTACTATAAATCACTTTAGAAAACAAAGTAAATGTGACTTTTAAAGTAGTAGTTATTACAAAAGATGATGATTTTCAAATGCAAGAAAGTTTACACAATGTACTCTAATTATGTGAGAATTTGCTGTTATTGTGCAGGTGATAATTTCGTTTGCAAAGATACTGATTCAATCAATTCGACCTGGAATAGAAGTTCTAGGTAGAGTTCCAAGAACAGAAGCCTTCTGTGATGTTACTCAATACCCCATGGCCATAAGCACTCCGGGCATCACAGTGATTCGCATAAGTTCTGGCTCACTCTGTTTTGCAAATGCTAATTTTGTCAGAGAAAGGCAAGCAATTTACAAATGATTTTCAGAGGGATTTAGCCCAAATTAGAACCATGTATGAATTTTTTCACTTGTTCCAGAATACTCAAGTGGGTCTCGCAAGATGAAGATGACCCTAAAGAATCCACCAAGGGCCGAGTCCAAGCAGTAATTCTGGACATGACAAGTGAGTTTCAGTTACATTTTTCAGATTTAAAGAACTTCAATGACAGAAAATTCACAATAAAATTTGATATTATGCCATTGATTGACCCTTTCATATTCTGTTTAACAGACCTGATGAATGTTGATACTTCTGGAATTCTAGCACTTGAGGAACTGCACAAGAGGTTGCTTTCCCGTGGAGTAGAAGTGAGGCCACCATGAATTTCATTACATTCGTTGAATTTATTGTCTCCATTATGTTCTAACATTTGGTGTTATGTTGTTTTTGCAGTTAGCTATGGTGAACCCAAGGTGGCTAGTAATCCACAAGCTTAAGCTTGCACACTTCGTAGACAAGATTGGAAAAGAATGGGTTTTCCTTACTGTTGGAGAAGCCGTAGATGCATGCCTTTCTGCCAAAATTGCAAGAGCTTGATTCATATCATGTGTATGTGCACCCATTCTGAACTTCATCTATTGCACAGGGTTTGGTTTTTGTTTAAAATGTTAGTGCATAATTGGATATCTAAGCACATAAATTTGCGTGATGTATTTTGTATAACACAAACTGAACATCTATACCGAAAAAGGGATCATGCCATGCTATATTGGATGGGGTTTCTAAACCTCCTTGTTATAACATCTCAATTTTGGACAGGGAGTGATGTTTCTGCTGAATGGCCACTCAAATATAATTCAAATAAAGATTTAAATGTAATTAAAGTGCATCCTACTTTTCTTTCCTATGGGACTAATCATTTTGCTAATTTAGTTACATGTTGGGATTTTCATAAAATTGCCAACTTGTTCAAGTAACAGAATAATGAGTAAGTATAGTCTCTATCATACCTTAATTGAATGATCACAGTAAATTATGTATGCTACGGAAAGGGCAAGTAAACACAATTAGAGAATAAAAGATTTAAAAGAAATTAATTGAGGAATATTTTGAAACACTTGGTCTGCGAGACAGAAAATGACTGTTACAATCGAAAAATGGCTGTGTTTAACTTCGTTTATATTACAAATTATCCATGTTCATATAAAGTAATGTAATGTGGCATGATATTTAGTCGTTCTTAAATTTAAAACTTTAGTCTTATAAACACATTTTTATTAGAACATGATAATGTGAAATGAAAAGAATTCTAAAATAAAAAAATCAAGCACTAATAAAACATAATAATTTAATTTTAAGCTGCAGAAAGTTATAAATAAAAAGTTGTAAAAATTTTAATTTTATCATACTCTTATGTTAATAAAACTCTCTTAAAAATAATTAGTGATAGAATTTAGAATAAAAAAAAAATCTTTCGGTAAGACTTATATTAAAAAGAGGGTTAAGTATGTTTTTAGTTTCAAAACTTATATGAAATTTGAATTTGTCTTTCTTTCAAACTTTGATTTATTCTAATTAACAAACTTTAAAAATACATTAATATAGTTATTTTAACACAACAAACGTTAACCTTCTTTTAGGATCATGTTTTAAGTTGGCATTAAACTTGAATTGTGTCACATAATGTAAATCACTTGAATGTCAATATGGAACATCATGTAGCACTTAAAATTAACATCATTGGGTTAACTATACTATGTCTATTAAAGTTTGAAAAGAAAATGTATCAAAATTTAAAATATAAATTGATTTCACATATAAGTTTATGAACTAAAAATATTATTAACTCTAATAAAAAATAGATAATATTATTTATTTAAATGAAAAACACAATTATGTGTTCCTTCATTTCACTTATATCTAGGAATGAAAAAAAAAGTTGTACCTGTAACACCCCATTTAATTAAGTACGTGAAATTAAAGGAGTGTTACGATAAAGATAACATAAAACGCGGTCTGGGATCAACCCCATATAACCCATGGCACACCACGATGCCCAAAAGAAACTAGAGAAAAAGTTAACCTGAGTGCATAAAACTAATGACGAACAGATACATGGGTCGCAACCCTAAATGAACTCATGCAGAAATAACAACTAGAC
>Ga0214542_1005383_pt1 | contig 24336 bp, 21 predicted proteins | sample CNSS1metaG_FD_160096 | JGI IMG/M metagenome (GOLD analysis project Ga0214542, IMG submission 160096) | Root nodule microbial communities from cowpea collected in UCLA plant growth center, Los Angeles, California, USA - CNSS1 | ecosystem: Host-associated > Plants > Roots > Nodule | place: USA...
ATTTCACCATTGATTCATCCATAAAACTTAGATATCATATTATAGTCATCAAATAAAGACACTTCATCATTCTATAATTCAAATTACAAATATTGTTCTACCCACAAACAAATGGTAATAAGAAGAAGAAAAAAGATTAGCTCCCCTTACCTGGTGTTTTAGCTTCAACAATTCCAAATGAATTCTTCCTTGTTTCCCAAAGCTCCCCCTCCTTGCCTCCACTCTAATTCCCTCTCTGGATTGCAATTTCTCAGAACTCCCTAGCCACACAATATGACTCTTTGTTTTCTCACTCACTCCTCCCCCTCTCACCAATTCAACCCAAAATAAATAAAAAAATTATGAAAACGAAATTAATTTAAATTTAAAGTTTAATAGCCATAAACTGCTACCTTTTTGATTTCCAGAGAATTTCTACAGTTTCTAGATCATTTAACCACTTGGCAAAATAGTAAAACATAAGGATAATATTCACTCTAACCGAGATTCAAACCCATGTCCTTCCTACCCATCAAACATATGCACACCAACAAACTATCACATGATTCCTGTTAATTCACACATTCGTATGAACCTAATTCATGCTTTCACGTTCACTATATAATTGCAAAATAAAATAGAATTAAATAAATCTACTAATGACATACTCAGGACTTGAACCCAAGTCCCCTCAACATAATCAAGTGCTCTAAACCACTTAGGTTAACATTATTTCTTGTCTAGGATTTATCAAAGAACTCTCTTATGGTAGTCTCAACCCCTCATTTCTTATACTCTATTAATTATTAATTTTTATGAATTTCCTGGATCTCACAATTACTAATATTTAATAATTAAAATAGGAAAATAAAATAAATGTCTCATTTAATATAATACCATTTCCCAAACAAACACGGGAAATTTAAAACTTAAATACACATGTAATAAAAACAAGAGTCCATAATTTATAAAACTAAAATAACATTCACATGACTCCCAAAGGATTACATATTTATCTCAAAATCAAAATAATAACATATAAACAAAATCCCCAGCTATCCCTCGCTCCGAGTCTATGCATCTCCTGGCCCACCTGTCAAATCATCTGCTCCCGGATAACGAGTCATTCGATCATCGCCACACACACACAAAAAGGGTGAGCTATGCACAATATATAAACAGATACATGAAATAAATATGCCACCCATCCCAAAATAACATAACTAAAATTTCATGATTTTCAAATTACCTAACCATGACCTTATAGTCCTTCATGAGTCATATACATGAACTAGGTCTTGGGACTTCATTGTGCTCCCACGAAACTAACTCATTCGTGGTCCAACCCTATGAGCCTATCTCGCTCATAGTCCTGCCCTATAGACTCCTCGTCTGTAGTAAATCATCCAAGCCTCCTCAACTTGGACCCTGACACGCACGCAATCACCATACTATGGACTCCTCGCCCAATAGTAGCCGATGGGAACATAACAGTTCCTTGCCCATCGTGCGCCCGACACATGTAATCATCATACCAAGGACTCCTCGCCCATTAGTAGCCGACGAAAACTCAACCAGTTCCATGCCCATCATGTGTCCAACCATCAAGCACATCCCAGACCCCTATTGGATTTAGTCCTTCAAGCCCAAACACCACACCACATGCATATACTTCCTATACTTAGGAAAAAGTAGCCAAATCACACACACAAGCACACACAAATATGGAAATTCGCATAAACTCGCTTAAGCCAGGGACTCTTGCCCATGCTAAGCCCTCAGCCTCGCTTAGGCTAGTTCACCCCGCCTGAGCGAGCTTAAAACAGTGGCCGTATCACGTTATCTCGCTTAGGCGGGATCTGTTCGCCTAGGCGAGATCATCTCTCGCCCAAACACCCAATTCAATCTCGCCTGAGCTACAATGCAAGCAACACATCCAACTTGATCATGACATCTCGCTTAGGCGAGACCGTCTCGCCTGAGCAAGACCCTGGTTCGCTCAAACCCATAAAACTCCTCACCTGGAAGAGGTTTCGCGCTCAGAACATTCAGGTCACATCGCGACCTCGCTTAGGCGAGTGTCTCTCGCTTGAGCGAGAGACCAAGTCGCTCAAAAATCCAGTTAGTCACTTGGGCGAGATGTTCGACCCTTATACCAGTAGTGAAACCCTGCAACTCTCGCTTAGGCGAGAACGATCCGCTTGGTCGAGAATTGCAGTATTCTTCTCCTGGTCTTGCGCGAAACCAACCACAACCATACCAAAAAACAATTAACACATTACCAAGCACAAAATAATGACCAGCAATCATTAGGACAGGTCTTATATCATCCATTTAAAATATTCCAACTCGAGATTGAATCATCTCTAACCATTCCATACCCAAAACCCTCATTCTCAAACCAATAACACATGAAAGGGTTTTGCAACCAACAACAACTCAGCCAATTCTTAACCACAGTGCATATAATCCAGAATTCATACCATAGAGATTTCAATTGAGATGATAAGGACACAAAATCATATACAATTCATTCAAGTTACACACGCAAAAGAGGCAGCTCCCCTAACCTGGAGTTTTTAGTCAAAAATTGAGAAGATAGAACGCTCCTCCTCAAACCTTCTCCCAATTCTCCCTTGTGCACCCAAAATTCACCACACGCAAGCCAATTTTCGTTGCTTCTCTCACAGCCACTAACCAACACTGCCAAAACCCTTACTTCTACCTATAGTTGGGCTTTTATAGGTGTCTTGTTAATGGGTTTAAATGAAAACACAAAAATACCCTTAATGAGGTGTTATACATTTCAATTTAAGAGTAATGACAGTGGTTTAATACTGGTTTTTCAGCCCTTTGGCTGCTCCTCCCTCTGATTTTTACCTTTGCCCTTTCAACTCCACTCCAAGCTAAAATTAGCAAAAATAAAGCCTACTTTATTTCCAACAAGGTTTGAACCCGTGACCCTCCCCACTCATGAGGCCAAAGCACAATCACTATGCCAATTCAAATTTAGTGATACACTCTAATCAATGTAAGTTTACAATACCAATTCCATACTCATACATATCATTAAAATCAATCCTTAATTACGGATTTTTGATGACTTGATCATGATTTGTAGCGTCTATCCTCGGAGTAGCCAGAGTCTCCTTAATTACGGATTTTTGATGGCTTGGCTTTGTGCAACTTGCCAGCTTGGACAACAGGTCTGCCTAATTATTGTCTTGTCTGGGTACATGAATCAACTCGAAAGAAATGAAAGCTTTTGATAATACTTTTATATATTCCAGATACCCGTCTAGTTGCGGGTCTTTTGTTGCAAAACTTCCATTAATTTGACTAGTAACTAATAGTGAATCACTTCTGGCGGTGAGGTGAGTAACTCTTACCTCTTTGGCCAAAAGCATGCCAACAGCTAAAGCCTCGTATTCAGCTTGGTTTGTTGCTGGTCTTGACAGAAAATTTGAGAGATTGTTCGATAAGGATGCCTCCAGGTCCTTCCAAGACTACCCCAACTCCACTTCCCCTTTGATTGGATGTGCCGTCGACCGAGAGTAACCAAGTTGTCGGCTGACTTGGTTGTTCGTAAATGGGAGGCAGAGTGAGTTCAACCACAAAGTCAGACAACACTTGTGCTTTGATAGGGCCTCTTGGTTCCTAATTAATCTCGTATTCTGCTAGCTCCATGGCCCACTTCACTAACCGACTTGTCATGTCCAACCTTTTGAGGACCTGTTTCACAGGAAGGTTGGTCTTCACAGATATACTAAAGCTTTGAAAATATGGTCTGATTTTCCTAGCAGTGATAACTATGGTTAGTGCTACTTTCTCCAAGGTTGGGTACTTCTTCTCTACGCCATGCAGTAATCGACTGATGAAGTAAATCGGCCGCTGGACACCATCTCTTTCTTGTACTAATACCGAGCTAAGTGTGTGCTCTGTCACCGTCACATAAAGTTGTAGGGGAAGACCCTCTTGTGGTTTGCTAAGTACGGGTGGTCGGCTTAGATATTGTTTTAGCTCCATAAAGGCTTGTTCGCATTCAGGGTCCACTAAAATTTTGAATTTTTCCCGAGGCATTAGAAGTAGGGAAAACCTTTGTCACTGCTTTTCGCTAGAAATCTAGCCAATGAGGCCATCCTCCCTGTCAACTGTTGCGCTTCACGTAGGCAACTAGGACTCTTCATGTTTATTATTGCTAGGCATTTATCTGGGTTAGTCTCTATTCCTCTCCCGATCAACATGAAACCTAAAAACTTTCCAGCTTTGAATCCAAAGACACACTTCTCAGGATTCAAATTTAACTGATATTTATTTATAATGTCGAATAATTCTTGGAGATCTTGTGCATGTCTTCCCCTAGTGGTGGATGTGACCACCATATCATCTACATAGGCCTCTACATTACGTCTCAGCATCGGTCGAAAGATCATATCCATCATTATTTGATAAGTTGCTCCTGCATTTTTAAGACCAAAAGGCATGACCTTGTAGCAGAAATTTGCTTTTATCCCCATGAAAGCAGTTTTGTCTTGATCCTCAAGGTGCATCCTGATATGATTATACCCTGAGTAGGCATCCATGAAACTTAGCAGTCCACATCCAGAGACCTTGTCCACCAAAGTATCGATGTTCGGTAGATGATATGAATCTTTGGGGCAAGCTGTGTTGAGATCCGTAAAATCAACGCACATTCTCCACTTCCCATTACTTTTCTTAACCAAATCTACGTTGGCGAGCCATTCAGGATACTGTATTTCCCTGATATGACCCGCTTCCAGTAACTTCCGTATTTCTTTCATGGCCGCTGAAGACTTTTCTTCATTTAGTCGACTTCGTCACTACACCTTGGCCTTTATTTTAGGGTTTACATTCAGACGGTGACAAATTATATCAGGATCTATTCCAGGCATGTCATTTGCGGTCCAAGCGAAGGATATGAGGTTGGACCATAAAACTTTACATATCTCGGACTCGGTCTGAGCATCGAGATCAAAACCAACCTTAACTTTTTTTCCTGGTAGGAGTTCCACCTCTTTAAGTTACCCTACTGGCTTAGGACCACGGTGATCATCTGATGACCTTGGATCAAGCTCGGCTCCTTGGTCTCCGACATCTGGAAGGTGTGTCTGAGCTGTCCGAGCTATGTTGTATGTTCTCTTACATGTACGTAAGTTGTTTTCATAACACTTGCGGGCGACCTCCTGATCGACCTTCGTAGTGATTACATCGCCATTTTCTGCTGGGAACTTCATCTTGATATGCACCATTGATACTACTACTCCTAATTTGTTCAAGGATGGTCTCCTGAGGAGAAGGTTGTACGATGATGGGGCATTTACCACGATGTACCTGATCACAATCGTTTTTGCAGCTTGGTCGTCTGTGAATGTCGTTCGGAGGTCTACATATCCCCGGACTTCCACTGGATCACTTGAAAATCCTACTAAGACCTCATCGAATGATTGAAGCTGATCCCTGAGAATACGCATGCCGACGAATGGATCCCAAAACATAACATTAGCAGAACCTCCTTGATCGATAAGGACTCGGTGGACATTTCTCCCCACCATAATAACAGATAAAACAACTGGATCATCTTCATGAGGGATCACGTCGGCCAGATCCTCATTTGAAAAGGTCATCACTAACGTCAGTTGTGGAGATATGATAGTAGCAGTTGTCATTACACATCGGGTATAACGTTTTCTAGCTGATTTGGTTGGACCTCCTCCTGTAAATCCACCAGCTATTGTATTGAAATCCCCTAAGATAGGAATTTCATGGTCAGTGGTGTCCAATGGTGAAGGCCGATGTCCACCGATTTCTTGAGTAGCTATGTTTACATATGTCCTAAGCATACCTCGTCTGGCTAAGTTAGTGAGTTATCCTGTTAGAGGGAAACAACTCTCCGTGTCATGCCTGTGCGTCTTATGAAATTCGCACCATGCTGTCGTATCTTTGCCTAACAATCTTCCCGTTTCTAAGGGAAAATGTAGGAGTCGAGCTACTTCATCGTCTTTAATTAATTGCTCTTTTGATTTACTGAGAGGTGGACATACTGGTTTCGCCGCTCTGTTCACTAGTGTTTGTTGCGTCGCATAAGGTGAGAATTTGCTACTTGTTTTTTTATGAGGTGGTGATGTTTCCATAACCTGACGTCTGGTGTCTTTCTTTATAATCTGAAGTGAGTCACTTTTCTTCTCTTCTTTTTCGCTGCATGCCCTCCTCGGTTTCTATGTGAATTGCTACCTGACTCCTTACTTATGTTAGGGTAGCTGCGGGAGACCTGATTAGAGACTCACTAAATAGGGTTGCACGCATGCCCTTTACAAAGGCCCCAACTAACATTTCCTCACTGGGATTCACTAATCCCATACTCACATCACATAATCGGTTGAGGAATTGTTTCAAAGTCTCTTTAGGGCATTGTTTCACATCGAACATGTCTGCCAGCTGGAGCTGCTTGGGTCGATTCACAACGAATCGCACTAGGAAGATTTTGGAAAAGGAGGAGAAAGAAGTGATCGATGCGGTGGGAATTTTCCCGAACCATTTTAGTGCGGTCCCGATGAGTTTTCCCACAAACATTTTGCATCGTATGGCACCATTCCCTCCAGAGATCAACATCTGTGCTCGAAAGGCCTTAAGGTGGGCTTTTGGATCACCCTCACCGGTAAAGGGCAACACCTTCGAGACTATGAAATATGGAGGGATTGACTCTTCCATGATCCCATTTGCGAATGGATGTCCCTCTTCAACGTCTGAACTTCTTCTCACCATAAGTTGATCTTGGACGTCACCGCGATTGTGCAGCCATGTCCGCAATTCATCATTGCTCTTCCGCAATTCCTCCTGCTGGCGTAGCGATTCTTTTAGACGCTTCCTGGCCTCCAAGGATTCCTTTCGCATCCTCTCATTTTCAGCTTCAGTTTCTTCTTGACGTCTATCATTTTTTGCTCGCCATTGGGCACGTTCGTTTTCTGATTGCGCACGTATAACATCATTCTCGCGTCTTGATTGCTCAATATGCTGCATAACTTGCTCGATGGTCAGGGGATTACCACCATTATTGCCCGAATTTGTACTGGTCATCGTCATGTATTCTCACTACGTATGGTGTTGGCTTCTAGTTTTACCGAAGCCCCACGGTCGGCGCCAATGTTCCTGTCCTGGAATATAGGTAAGCAAGAACAAGTTGTCTTCTCCGGATATTGAGAACCAGCCTCTGTTTCTTTTTACTCTCTCTCTTTTATAAATCAAATAATTCTCTCTCTCCCAAAGAAGACCCCCTTCACTTGTCATTGAGTTTGGTTTATATAGCCATCATTACTTTTGGCAATTCTTTCAGTTCCTTATCATTCGGGATTATCAATGTATTTATAGAACATGTATACAGTTTTTGTAACGTTCCATTTAATCGATAAGCATAATTAAAGAAACGTCACACTGAATAAAGTAGCAACATAGTCCTAGAGTCTTAAACCTAACTCCTTACAACCCAAGGCACACCACGATGCCCAAAAAGAAACAAGTTATCAAGTTTACTAGAATTAAGTAGAAATTTAAAGACGGACAAGTACATGGGCCGTAGCCCTAAAGAAAGCCCCAAGAAGGACAGGAAGTCCAGCCCAAGAAGACTAGGCAGCGGAATCATCTCTCCCCTGTTGACCACGAGTACCTCTCGCATCTGCTCTCATCAATAAATTGATGATCATCGCAAAGGTAGAAGAACGACATACAAAGCAATCAAACAAGCATAGGGTAAGCTAGAGCCAACAAGATTTTTGTCATGCAATCAAATATACCTTCACAGTCTCATACATATATCATCCAAGCATGTTATGACCTTTCAATCAATACACTAAGACTTGACTCGACTCATCCGAATACATATAACCTGGTTGGATTCAGCGGATGCTGGCACTTGTGGTGGATACCTCTACTCACCCCCGAGCTGTGTGTTACAAGTGTTACAATGAATAAATTTCCCTCACGCACAAGGTTAACCCTTAATGAGTTTCAGGCCTCCTGCTACTCTCACCACAAGAGTCAGTCCACTCTAAGTGAGATTAACTGACTCCTTAGAGTGTCAGGATGCAATCCTTACCTTGTACCAAGTTATATAGATAGGGCACCACCATGGACTCCCACTAACAGGGGTCATGGAATTACGTCTCGACCATTGAAGCACGACCCAGAAGTCTCACCTAGAGACTTATGAATTTACGTACTGACCACATACCACATATATTCAAACAACCAAATAATATTAATCATGCATTAAAATCTCATGCCAACCTTTGTACCCATTCCTTATCCATATTCCATGTTGAATCAATAATAACTCATCCTTCTCAAACTACGAATATAGAATTGTACCTCATGCTCATACCATGTCAAGAGTCATCCTTTCTTATCCATGAATCTTTCCATATCTCATATCAAATCCATACCCAACTCATCGTATTCAATCCATGAAACCAACCATACATGTAACATGCCCAAATCATATTGAACTCATCCATTACAAACTATAGATTATCTCATTCATACATAATCACCCAATTCATACTTTAAGAGCAAGATCAACATAAACATAGAGCCAACAATTCAGAACCAAGAAACAACCAAATAGGCCACATTCTCACCCAGCTTCTCGCTCAGGCAGAAAGGCCTCGCTCAAGCGAGCTCCTTTCTCCTAGGCGAGAGCTCGACATCAGGAACAGTGGCCTTCAGCTCCTTCTCGCTTAGGCGAGACTTCCCTCGCCTGAGCGAGACACTCGCTCGCTCAAAGCGTGGTTAGTCGCTTGAGCGACAACTCGCATGAAGTGGCTTGGGCGAGCTTTGTTAATCTCGCCTAGGCGAGACATGCTCGCTTGGGCGAGAAAACCAGCGCTCACCACTGTTCTCTCGTGCAACAGTCACCAAAACATGCTCCAAATAGTGCAAACATGTATTCCAGCAACTCATATTCACACACAGTCTATTTAATCATGAAATAAACGTACAACAAGTAGATCTCATGGAATATACAAAAGGATCTAGCTTCCCTTACCTGGAAAGAGGTTAATAACAGACTGTGACCCTTAAGCCAATGAACCCAGCAGCTCCAAAAGCAGGCTTACAAACTCGAACAGCGGCACAGAGAGACTAACAAGGTTACTACGGTGAACCCTAACAGAAACCACAAAAACAAACTTAGAAAGGAGGGAGTACGGTTTAAGGACCAACTTACGTGAGACGAGGTGAGCTTTTGAGCTAGCACGAACAAGAGGAAACCAAACCCTAGCAGAGCTTCTCTTGATGGGGAAAGGGACAGAGTAAGGTACTGTTTTCGCAAGAATGGAAGAGATGAGAGGGATTAGGCTGCCTTAGGGCCTTTGGACACCCTATAGACAAGTCCTTAGGCCCAACAGATAGGGCTAAGCCCCTTTAAATTTTAGGGCAGAAAAAGAGGGTTTGACAGTTTTTATCATTAAAATATCAGATATAAAGATATTCAAATAGATACATTTGAAGATTATTTTGTTAAAATTTTTGGTTTTGATTATATATAATTTGTTAAGATTTTTAGTTTAGATTATTTGTGTATTTATCTTTATCTTTATTTTTATTTTTTATATAAAATAATTTATTTATATTTATTTGAAATATGAGACACGCATATATCTAGTAAAATATATTAATTATATAATCATATAAATTAATGTAATATAAATAAAATTATTTAAGTATAAAAAATAAAAGATGTCATATATTAAAATTAATTATAATATAATATATTATATACTAATGAAACAAATTAAAATTTCTTTAAATAAAATATATTATATTGAGAAAGAAGAAAATCTTGATAAGGTGAGAATATGATAGGTGAAAAGGATTATTTTGGAATCCGTGAAATCAAAAGAAATTTATTAAATAAAATAACTAAATTATTAAATTATTAAATTATAAGAAAAAGATTATGTTTTGTTTTCGTATTCTTTTCTCTTCTCTTTCATGTGGCTTTCCCTTTCCTATCTTCCTTAATCTCTATTTTTCCTACGATGGCAACTCTGCAACGATAAGTGTCTGTGGTATCAATTCCCAGCTTTCTCTAGCAACGCAAAACGTGTCTTCTTTGCACGTCTAGAAAGAAGGCGGTGTCCAGCCTAAATAACGGTGTCTGACACCGCGTCGTACGCGCTTCCGATATGTCTGTGTCCAGTGCGCTTCCGAATCGAAGAAGTGCGGCTCCAACACCGTGTCAGAGCTTCCTATTGTTGATCAAACTAACAACATTTGAAAGTAAACAATGATGACATTACATGGAACAATATCAATCACATACAATAACGAGTCAATTTGTGAATTAGAGAACCTGAACCCTTGTTCCATCATTGTTCTAATTCCAATGCAACATAGTCAAAATGCCATTTTCAACTTTTCTTACCTTAACACCCACAGTCCAAGAATTGTCGTAATTCTCACAATTCTCACCCCAACAGTCTCATATTGATTCCCAATTTCAACCCTACCTATCTATGCACCCTCCTCCTCCTAACCTCATGCGTCGCCACCCTCCATCACCGCAGTCAACCTTGCTTACCTATTCACCAATATACTATAAGTATTTTAAAGTTGTGAAATGAATAATTTATTGGATAAAGAGATGTCAAGATAATAGAACTGTGAAAGCAGTAGTTGGAAGAAGTATATTTTATAGTTGTGTTCTACCTCAAATGTTAGTGTATATGGGTATTTACAAACTTCATTTCATTCACATGATTATTCTAGAAAATTCTAGTCACAACTGTCTTTTGTAGTTTTTCATTTGTCATTGGCAGTCTGCTTATCGGTTTGCATTCGTCTAGTCACAACCTAAATCGCGACAGGACGACGACGAAAGGATAAAATAGTTGAAATACAAAATTTGGAGTCGTAATCATAATTTATTCTAGAAAATTGCAGAAAAACCATAAAATAAGACATGCTCTATGAAAACCATATTTGGTTCGAGAGTTGGCTACACCTATGAAATATATATTTTAATTTTTGGACCTAACAAGGATTGACATCGGTCCTATGTATTTCCATTAACAATGAAAATTTAGGGACCACGTAGTTCTAGGTTAGAGTACTATTAAGAAAATACTTTTGAAGAATTTAGAATTTGTTTTAAGTGAATCCAATAAGGATTAGTCTCAGTCCTATGTATCTCCATTCAAAATGAAAAATTAGGAATCACGTAGTTCTTTGAAATATTTTATGGATAGAAATATTTAATATTATTTTTAATTTTAATATTATTTTGTAACACCAAAAATATGAAATACAAAAAAAGATTCCAAATAATTTTAAAACAATTCAATTAGAAATTTATCCAAAGCGGTTTTAAATTTGAAAATAACCAAATTAGAAATGCATCTAAAGTGATTTTAAAATTTAGCAATAACCAAATTAGAAATGTAGCTAATAGTGATTTTCAAATCTTGGAATAACCAAATCAAAAGTGCATCTAAAATGGTTTTAAAATCTTGGAATAACTAAATTAGAAGTGCATCTAAAGTGATTAACATTAAAAATAAACAAATTAGAAGTACATCTAAAGTGGTTTGAAATATTGGAATAACAACATTAGAAGTGCATTTAAATTGGTTTAAAATATTGGAATAACCAAATCGAAATTACATCTAAAGTTGTTTGAAATATTGGAATAACCAAATTAGAAATGCATCTAAAGTGGTTTAAAACATTAGAATAATCAAATTAAAATTGCATCTAAAATAATTTAAAATATTTAAAATGTTTTAATTTGTATTTTTATTATTTATCACAAAAATATTTTTAATATTACTTTAAAACATATATAATTTTTTTTATTTAATAAAAAGTTGGTACACATTTGATAATATGAAATGAAAAATGATATAAAAGAAAAAAATATAACTAATAGGATAGAAACCTGGAAATAGTGAAAAAATGGGGTGAAAACAATAGAGTGTAAATAACATAAGCTACAATTAGTAAAATGTGGGGGTGCAACAAACATAAATTTATAGCAAATAGATTACAGATACAAGAATCAAAATGTGGGGTGCACGAAGTGAAACGTAAGTGCATGAAGTAAAATAAAAAAGACCAAACAAACATGCAGGGGTGGGGGGATAATAGAAGCATGCTGCCATGAGCAATTAATGTGTAGTGTATGTAGTGAATATGCAAAAGCAGTTAGTAAAATACAAAAACAAACAATAAAACACTTAATGGTGGGAGGTTAACAGAATATAGGCGTGCGACGAGTAAATAAGCATTGTCTAGGATGCAAAGAACAAAAACAAGGGTGTGTTAGAGTAACCATGGGTGTTAAGATAGTAAAAAGTAAGGAGGTGCACACAGTAGTGATCCAATCACCAAATAAACAAGAAACAAACATTAGGGGTGCAAAATGTTAAAAAATGGGGTGCATGGAGTATGAATTGGCGAATACCTAATTTCTCTACTATTTTCAAAACCCTAAGTTAGGGTTTTCATCTTCTTCTTTGTCACGTGAGAACAACAACACCACCTCTACCCACGACAACACCTTCCTCACCCAGTGGAGGTTATCGCTTGGCCTTGCCGTTATCCGCCACCGTCGTCATGACCAAAAGCGTCATTGACATCCTCCTCTTTTCTCTTCATAACATATTCTGCGTCCCTTCCTATCATTGCTACATTTTCTTCCATCGCTGTGACCAAAAGATCACCAGAGCCACTTCCATTCATTGATGTGATTGTTGATGCCATCGTTCACTCACGAGATCGAGAGCCAATCTCGCTAACTTTGACTGGTGTCTTGCAGCAACGTTGATGCTTTGCGAGGTCCAAGTATACTCTATAAACTCTCCTAAAAGGAGTTCACAAACTCACTCATGAAGGGACAATCGTCTTCCAAAGTCACAAATAGGGGAGAGGTGCCTGCAAAAGACACCCTCATTGCGAAGTCATTCCGAGATGTTATATAGAAAATGTCAGATAAAAGAGAAAATGTAATCATGTGCTTCTTCAAATGTGCCTTTTATATTAGAGTTCATGGGTCTTACTTAGTTGGACTTTGGTTTAGTTGACCTAATTACTTAATAATTAGACTGCGATAATTAACTTTGGATTTACCTTCTTTGAATGAAGGTCATATTGGGTTGGTTTGTTAGCATTGTTTGAGTACATGTTGTCCTACAAGGTCGACATGTATTCGGTTGGGTCGTGTGCTTTGTAGGATATCTTGGCCATATATGGCACACTAGTCTCTCAAGTAGTGTACCTTATACGGTACTTTTGTCATGTAAAACACACTAGCCTCGCAGTCTTAACCTGTTCTATGTTGGAAACTTTGATTTAGGGCCACATGTGTTTCGATGTTCGAATGTTGGCTTCTCGGTCTTGGATGTTTTGCAAAGAAATTTTGTATGATTGGCCTCAAGGTCTTATAGGTATAACAACCCCCTAGCCTTGTGATGTTTGATGTTTTGGGAAGATGCAGAGTTTATGGTTGATGGGATGCGAGCAAATGACTATAAGAGTTTTGTTGGAATCGAGGTAACTTTTGGGAGTTGAAGAGTTGTTATTTTGGGCATTTTTGTTAAAGGCTTGCGATTGTTGACATGGAATGTGGTGGAAAGGTGAAAGATTATGGTCCGTTTTATAAATAACACTTTAGTTTTTTGTATTCTTCACGAAGTTCTCTAAATTTTCTTAAGTTGGTATTACCTTTCCTTGAGATTTTTTTACGACAAGCACAAAAGTGAGTACTTGAGGTATGTCATTTAATGGTTCTAATGCAAGTGCCGATGAGCAGTCGCCTAGTAGTTGGTCTTTGACATTGTTAGATGATTCTCTGTCTAGTGTATTAGGGTTGATTATGGAGGTTACTAGGGAGTGTATAGAGGATCCTCCTGAGGAACATGCTGAAAGTTCCTTGCCTAGGAGTACTGGGTATGATTAAGGGTTCATGAGGAGGTTTAACTTGCAACCTCTAAATTCAGGTGGTCACAACTGCTGATTTCTTGGCTTAATAGCATATACGTTTTTTACCGGGGTGTAAGTCCTGATATAGTGTCCCTAGAGGGTAGGCGGCGTAGATAGTGTATGTCATGGCCACGAGGGGGATGAAGACAAGTTCTTCTATGTATACATGGCCTTTTTTGTGCAATTACATATTCGACTTTCATTTGACGAGTTCACCATGGGTGTTCTCCATCTCTTCAACATTGCTCCTTCTTAGTTTCACCCAAATAGCTAAGGCAGTTTGCAAGCTTATCGGCTTGTCTGCTAAGCCTTATATCTATTTGCTACCCCTAAAAGCTTCATTTATTTTTATGTTACTCGTCCTAAGGACCCGATTAAGTGGTTATATCTTCATCTTCATCTTCATAGAATTTTTCAAACTTGTGAGATATGTACTCTTTGTCACGATTACTTCTATATGTTTTCCACTTTACTTCTCGATAAGAGCTTTGAATTTCTTAAATATTCAGAAGACTTATGACTTTGCCTTTAAGAAATATACTCGTTACATTATACAGAAGTCATCAGTGAAGAGGATAAAATACCTATTGTTGTGATGTGAAGGCATCATCATCGGTCTACAAACATCGCTATGGATAAACTCTAGTAAGTCATTTGCTCTCCATACTTTGTCAAAAATGGTAATTAGTGTTGTTTGTTGAGGAGAAGTCCTTCACGTGATTAATTATTCTAATTTAAGCATGGAAGATCTCTCATCATATTTTTTTTATATAGAAGCTTTAAGGCATGTGTGTTGAAGTGGCCAAATCTCCTATGCCAAAGCCATGAGTCATCAAATTCTACCTTCATGGCAATATTTGTTCCAAGTTTGAAGCTTATGAGAAATTTTCCATTTCTTTTTTTCATTTTTAGTTCACAACTTCTAACCTTCTACTATCATAAATTTTGCATGTATCTTTCTCAAAGTGAAGAAAATACCCATTTTCCATCATTTGACCAATACATAAAAGATTTTATTTAAGATTGGGACCTAGTAAAACGACCTAGATGAATTTCGTACCTTTATTTATCTCCACCATGACAATTTCTTTGCCTTGGGACTCCACTACGGCGCCATTTCCAACCCGAACTTTAACATTAACAGATTTGTCAATGTCTTTGAAGATGCTTTGATGTTTAGTCATGTGATTGTTGTATCCACTATCCAAGTACCAAAATCTTTCCCTAGTAGGAGATTCTCTATTAGCATAACATAAATGTTGCTCCTAATTATGTTCTTCGTCGAAGTTTGTTTGATGTTCATTTTTATTATGACAATACTTCTCCATGTGGTTGAGTTTATTGCAATAATGACATATTGGCTTCCCACGATGCCAACAATGTTTTTTTGCTTGACTTGACTTATTGCAAATGCCACACAGAGGATATTTATCTTTTTTTTGTTTCTAGAATATTCTCCAACATTTTTCTTCTCTCCCTCTTCTTTATTTTTGGACTGTAATTTAAGATTTGATCGGAATGCATTTTCAACTAAATTTGTATAAGGACGCCTATATAATCTTGCTTCATGCGCTCTGTGGAGACCAACTAATTTATTTATTGATAGGGAAGATGGATCAGAGGAAGTTTCATGGAAGCTATTATGGAATCATGTCTTTTTGTGATAGTGATAAGAATTTTTTCTACCACTATTTTTTCCTTTATTTCTTTTCCATATACTTTCATTTGATTAACTATTTCTTTTATTCTTCCATGTTATTCTTCAATAGTCTTAGATTCCTTCATTTTAATGGTCTTGAATTCTCTTCTTTGATAGTGTAGTTTAATGGAGCATACTTGTTCATTGCCTTTAAATTCTTCTTTCAAAATGTCTCACGCCTTTTTCTATATTTTTGCATCTATGATCATCTTAACGATAGTTTCTCCCATAACTTGTTGAAGAACAAACAATGCTTGGGCATCCTTTTGCTCAGAATCTTCTAACTTTTTCTGCTCCTCCTCAAAAAGAGAGACAATATTGCTTGGTTTTGTATAACTGAATTGAACAATTGGTGCTGAGCCTAACAATTGGTGTCGAGCTACATAAGAAGACTTCCATCATTTAGGATACTAAGAAGAATGGAGAAGAAGTAAATTAGCAGAAGGAAGTCATGCATTATTCATCAAAGTAAAAAGGCTGAGCAGAAAGAACAAAATAATCTTATGAAGAAACTCATGTGGCTGAGCACAGAAAACATGACTGAGCATCAGCCAAATTTGTCTATAGAACAAAACTTCCTCTTTAGTTTGGATCATCTTGTTAGTAAAGAATTGGCTCTTTCTCTTGCAAAATTCTTAGAATACTGTGTAGAAGGGAGAAATAGAGATTGGAACAAAGATTAATGCTTAGGTCTTTGCTTGCTCATCAACATGAGTGGTTAATTTCTAAAGTGTGTGAGGTTGGATGTAATTCACTTACTTTCTCTATTTATGAATACTCCTCGCACACACCACACACACACACACACACACACACACACACACACACACATATATATATATATATATATATATATATATATATCATTTTATATCAGTTTATAATTTGTTTTATAATATTTGTTATATTTAACTGGTCTGAACTTAGTTGAAAGATTAATTCAAATTGTCATCCAATCAAATTACCATGCCTATACTAGATGCTTCATGGAATCTAGAGGGAATGCTGGGTAAGGAAAGTCTTGTATAGTAAAGCAAGGATTTATTCAACCAAGAGCGTGTATATCACCTTGGATCTAAACTCTCTAGGTTCAAGGTTGTAAAAATGAGTCTAGATATACATTAAAGAGCACTTCTAGAGAAATGAATCATGATAAATATTAAGTAGGAAAAGGCGAAATAAAAACAGTTTAAGGAAGGGAGAAGACGTCCAACCTCACCACAAATTTTTAATATTTTCTGTATACCAGATTTTGAACTGCATGATTGAAATTAAATTCTTGAATAAAAATATTATTTTATTGCAAAATTAGATAATGGTAAATCTTGACAAATCTTTGTGGATATGACACTTGATTTATACTTCAACACACCAATGCTAGAATTGATTGTTGAAAAATAGTTATCATTTGGTGAGATAAAAATATGTCTTTTTGTTTGAGTTTCTAAAGGTCAAAATTTTCACTTGTAAAAACTGATATAGGGATGGAAGAAAAGTGAACATTGTTAGAAACCATGGATATAGAAGGAAGGTTTTAAAAGTAATAGGATAATTTTTTCTACGTCCAATAGATGATCGAACATATTTCTGGTACCACTATAAATATTTTGAAGTTGTGAAAGAAATAATATGGGATAAAGAAAATGTTTTGTAGTTGTGTTCTATCTCAAATGTTAGTGTACATATGTATTTATAGACCCCATTTCACCCAAATGATTATTCTAGAAAAGGCTAGTGTCAACACCCAATTTCGTCCGGTGAATAAATTTATTTAAAAAAAATATATAAAAAAATAAAATAAAGTTTTTTAGTTAATGGAAAAAAAATGTGAAACAAAATTTTCTTCAAAGATTTTCAAACTTTAATTTTAGAAAAAAGAAGAGAGATGAAGAAAAAAGGAAAAAAAGAAGGAAGAGACTAATTTGTTATCACACCCCTCTTCATGAGCCCAACAACTCAACATATCTTCTACCTTTGTTCTGATAGAGAAATTAGTGATATGATTCTAATAATTAAAACTAATATCTCTTCATATAATTAGAATCAATATTAATTGGGATTCATTTTTGTGCTCTGATTTGTTAACGGTTAGAATCAATATTATTGATCTTGATTGATTTTGTGCTTTGATTTGCTATGATTTGATCTCTATAATGTGCTGCTATCATGGCCAATTCCTTCTTTATATTGTTCATTACAATTAAGACTGAGATTGCATTGATATTGCAAGGTGTGAGTATAAATACGCACTCTATCATGATCAAAAGGGAAAAAAAGATTCTTTACACTTCTCTAATTCTTTTTCATCACCACTCCCACATACATACCTCCTTTTTTATCTCTCTTTCGAAAAAACAATATTGAAGTAGGTAGATAAAAAAGAAAAGAAAACATTCTCCACACTCTCTCTTTCTCTCATTACTACCCAGATAGACACCTCTAATTTTTATCTTTATTTGAAAAACAAACACAAAATTATTAGAAAATGAATCAAGAAAAAAAGAAAAGAGAAAAGGTGAGGAGATATTGAAAACTTTTGAAGGTACGTCACCCTCAGTTCTTTTATCTTTTGATTTAGGTTTTCCAATTTTCATTTTTTAATCATATAAAAATATTTTTCCCCTTCAAGTGTTTAGCTGGTTACTCGCATCGCGTGACACCACTTTTAAAATAATTCAAAATACGAAAAATTTAAATAAAGAGGTTTTCAAAAATATCAAAAAATTCAAATCATTTTCGAAATAGTTTTCCAAATAATTTTTTTTGTAAAAGAACTACATAGCCCTGATTCTCCAATGTAAATGGACATACGTAGGAGTGAGGATTAATCCTTGTCGAGCCCAAAACCAAAAAAAATATTGTTTCTTTTGTAAATTCATTTATTATTATTTTTGGGGAAAATAATTATTTTGAAAAACTACATAACTTTTTAAAGGTACCGTCTTAGGACGAGGGTTGTGGGGTGCTAATACCTTCCTCATGCGTAATCGACTCCCGGACCCAAAATCTGGTTTTTTGCATACCTTGTTTTATCTTTTTTTGGTTTTTCCTTAGGTTTCCAGAATAAACTATGGTGGCGACTCCAAACTCTATTTTTTTCAAATTAAATTTTTGGTTTGCCATCCGGGTGCAATTTTGGTTGCGATAGATGGCGACTCCACTAGGGATGGTAGAAAGTCAGACCATTTATTTGGATGTGCAAAATTGATGTGGTTTTTCTTCATATTTTTTCTTCCTCATTTTTTTTGCATATGTGTATTTTTATCTTATTTTTATATTTAGAATAATTGTATGTGTATATTTTTCTTTATTTTTGTATGTGGAATAATTGTCAAGAGTGGGTTTGGGTATACATTATATTCTCCCTTCACATACACATTTTGTTCATTACATGAGTGGGGCCCTATACTCGGGTCTGAGTTGCTTAAAATTAGAGGGGATTGTGTAGCAGTGTCACGGTGGATCTACTTCCCAAGTGGTTATTGTGAGAACCCCAGATAGATTTTGCTTGCTTCATTGGTGTAACATCCCATTTAATTAATAAACCAAATTAAAAGGAAACGTCACGTAGAATAATATGTTAAGCAGTCCTGGAGTACAATCACAACTCCGTACAGTAACCAAGGCTCACCACGATGCCAAAATAAAATATAGAGGAATAACGACAAAGTTTTCAAAAAAATAAGCCCAAAGGCCAGACAATTCATGGGCCATTGCCCTAAAAGAAAAGCCCAATCAGCACAAGAAGTCCAGCCCAGGAAGACTATGCAGCGGATTCATCTCTCCCCTGTTGACCACGATTTCCTCTCGCATCTGCTCCCATCAATAAATTGATGATTATCGCAAAAGTAGAAAAACAACATACAAGCAATCAAACAAGCAAAGGGTAAGCTAGAGCCAAAAAGATTTTATCATGTATACAAATATACTTTCACAGTCCAATATACATACAAAATCCAAGCATGTTATGACTTTCAAATCAATACACTAAGACTTGACTCGACTCATCCGGATACATATAACCTAGTCGGATTCAGCGGATGCTTGTACTTATGGTGGATACCTTTGCTCACCCCCGAGCTTTGTGTTACAAGTGTTACAATGATTCAATTCCCTCACACACAAGGTTAGTCCTTAATGAGTTTCAGGCCTCCTACTACTCTCACCACAGGAGTCAGTCCGCTCTAAGTGAGACTAACTGACTCCTTAGAGTGTCAGGATGCAATCCTTACCTTGAATCCTTACCAATTTATATAGATGGGGCACCACCATGGACACCCACTAACAGGGGCCATGGAACTACGTCCTGACCACTAAAGCACGACCCTGAAATCTCACCTAGAGATTCCAAGGAATTACGCACTGACACAGACCAATCATACTCAATCAATCAAGAAAGATTTATCATGCACATAACTCTCATGCCAACCTTTATAACCAAATCCTCATTCATATTCGATGTTGAATCCATTCCAACTCATCATTCCCAATCCATGAATATAGAATTTCACCTCATACCAATACCATGCCATTTTGATACCTACCATTTCATTGAAATCACATGCCAAGATTTCACCCTCTTACTCATGCATATTCACTCATCTCATGCTTTAACATAGCAATCCAACTTAACATCACATTATGCAAACGCTTTAGGGATTTTAGAAATAAAACTACAACTTGTGTAAAGCTTAGAAAATTTTTGTATTTATATTCAAATTAAATATGATTGAATCAAGAACCAAATGAAACAAGAACCAACTTAATTGAATAACTATAAAGAAAGTTGTAAACCAAACAAGCAACAAGGTCAATGTTGTCAACAACTAAACTATAGTGATCTTGCGATAAAAGCTGCTCTCACTATAGAACTCTGATTCAAGATCGGACCGGTCAAAGTCAAAAACTATGCGTTAAGGATCTGCTGTTAAAATATCTGCTCAATCCAACAGTTAACGAAGTAGTAACGTTCATTTTACGAAAAGTGTGCAGTATTGTCAACAACCAAATTATAGTGACCTTGCGATAACAACTGATCTCACTACAGAGCTCCGATTAAAGATCCGACCGGTCAAAGTCAAGAATTTTGTGTTAAGAATCAGATGTTAAAATTTCAGCTCGATCCAACGGTTAACGCAGTAGGAATGCTCATTTTCCGAAAAGTGTTCAATGTAGAAAAAGAGTAGCACCACATCAATCAAACATACTCACACACCATACATTTTTATTCGACCAACAACCTCATTCAAGCATCACAGCCATACAAACGGACCAAAAATCGGCAAAATAACTTTAAATACATAAACCCTAGCTTTCCTTTCCTGGAAATAAGCTAGCAAGGACTTCGACACTCAATAGCCGAGCACGACAGCTCACGAAACAGATTTATGAAATGGAGCAAGAAATGAGATTGAGCTACTTGACCACGATTGGGGCTAAACCATAGCAAAGCCTCTTAGGGAAAAGGAGAGTGTGAGAGTACTATTTCTGAAAGAATGACAGAAGTGAGAGGGGTTTGGCTGCCTTAGGAGCCTTGGACACCCAATGGGCCAGCCCTTAGGCCCATTAGATTAGGGGCAGCCCTTTAAAAATTAGGGCAGAAAAAGAGGGTTTTACAATTGGTACTCTCACTTCCTTTTGTTTACCAACTGTCGTGGGAAATGCCATGAAATGGGCCATAGCTTTAGTGACCTTGATATTAGGTATTAGGAAACTATCCTTGTGAGCACATATACTTTCCTTTAGAATTTTAAGCGTCAAACCTATGTTAAATAAAGGCACTAAAGGGGGACTATTTACGTTCTTTACCCTCACATTTCCTTGTATATAATAATAAATTCATCACAATCACACAATTATAAAAAAAAAAAATGTCCCTTAAGGCATAAGCATACATTTCATTAGCATATCACGTAAGTGTCCCACTATGCACAAATATGTATTGCATTCCCATTTTATGGTCATCCAAGGTACCATGTTCATAGTTTCAACATGTAGCATGTATTTGCATAATTAAAAAAAAAAAAAAAAAAAAAAATTTTCATAGCAATAAATTCAATTTGTTTCCCAATTTCCTTATCACCAAATTCTTGGAATCTTTCTTATGAAAAAGGAGAAAATAATAAAACATTCTTTGGTCAAATTAGTGAATTTAATAAGGAAATAAAATTTTGTTTGTTATCATTTCTTTTGAAATACCCATTTAATCTTGCATGCATGAAATTGCTCAAATCTATTTTCCTATCCATCTCTCTTCCACCATAAACCTTGTTTTCATTTCCATGGAGGATCATCATAAAAGGGACACATACCTTAAAATGATTTCAAGAAACTCTTTGAACATAAAAAAAAAACAAAAAAAGAAGAAAAGTTCGCTAGACTAACAACTTTGAAGGACAATCTAGGCAAAAAATAAGGCAAAAAAAAAGTGAAAAAAAAGAACAAAACAAGGGACATCATGTTACATGAACTAAATTATTTTCCTCTGAATTAAAGTTTTTGTTGAGAAAAACAACCATGATTTGAAATTATGTGTGACCATGTTTCTTTATAAAAAAAACAAACAAAAGTAATTATCCTTTGCTACCTAATTTAAGCCTTCCGAAAAATTTCTTTCAAATTACCCTAAACAAGGGTCACCCTCACATTAAGGGTTGACATAATGTTTGCATTTATTTCATCTGAATGGTAGTTCACCAATACAAAAATATAAAAAAAGAAAAAGAAAGAGAGAAATGGTTATATCAAGAAAATTAAAAGAGAAGCAAAAGGTGAACAAGAAGAAGTCAAACAAATTCTGAATGAAACATTATTCAAAGATCCTTGTTTGAAACAACCCTCACATCACTTGTTTGGGCCTTTACTATCATTAACTTCCATACCCCTAGCCTTGACCACAATACAAGCCTAATAAAGTCCACACAAATCAAATATTGATTGTTATCTTTCAAAGGTTTTAATTTAGAGGAAAATTTTTATTTTCTAACAGGTTTGTTCTAAAAAGTTTATAAAAAAAAGGATTGAAAAAGTGTGTTCAGAGGTTTTCTTTTAAACACTGGGGCAATTTATGTTTGGTTGACATGTTTTCAAAGCTCCAAAATCAGCACAGACAATCAAGCAATCTGGTTAAATTTGGGTTGTCCCATTTCAATTCATTCTTCATGAAATTCTATGTTTGCTCATAAAGTATCCTTCGCTCTAAGCCTAAACCTTGACCAACCTTAACATAGTCCATCTTTATCAATCTCACCCCCAAACTAGGGCAGTCACTTTGTTTTTAATTCATATATTCCCATCATTCAATCTGAATCGGGGCATTTATTTACAATGAAGAATGTGATCAGATTAGGGGCAGCTTGTGAAGACCCCGTCATTTTTTAATCTTCTCATTTGGGAAAAGTAAAACACGCTTTTGCACCCTAAGATTATCCTAGGTTCTCACATTAATGGCAAATTTTTGAAGTCCCCATTCTTTCCTTCATACCATCAATAATTGGGGAAAGCCCAAACACATTTTGTGCCCCGAGACCAATTCAAATTGGGGCAACTACCTAGTTAATCTTCATCACCTCATCCAAGCCTTTTCAAGCCCTTGGCAATTTCATGGATGTCATTCAAATTATGTTTCAAAAGAAATGATTTAAAAGAAAGTGTTTGTTAGTAAACTGATTAGACCAAAGAAATGATTTGAAAAAGTAAAAAATATCAAAGTAGAATGATTCCATGAATTTGAAATAACAATGAAATGGGGAACAATTCGAATTTGTTTTCAAAAGAAATATGCAAAAGAAATTCATACATAAGGTATTTCATATATCATACTAAGTCATGCATACATGTGTCATCCATCTCTTTGAATAAAATATTTTCCACTTGTAACATCCCGTCAGGATATTACGGATTTATAAATAAAAATAAAGAAGTAAATAAATAACAGAGAACTTAATAATACCTCATTTTCCCAAAACGCGAGAATATTTAAAATTTATTAAATAAGTCAATAATGTTCATAACCATCAGTCATAAAAACCAAAACTCAAATGTTATAATATCACCCATTAGGGTTTACAACTAATCCCAAAACCAGAGAAAACAAAACATAAGATTTCCCCGAGTCTATCCCCTCTCCGCGACTAAGCTTCACCTGAGCCACTTGCATCAACAACATCTGCTCCCGTGTACCACGTACACGATCATCGCCAAACACACGTAGATAGGGTGAGCTTAACAGATAAAACATATATAAGGTTGCAGATATATCTATATATATATATATATACACACACACAAGTCACTATACATAACTTAACATCCCACATTGTTCCATCTTTTAATTCCTACCATCTGACCCCCAATCAGATTATTCGTGATGATAAAGACATATCCACCTCCTTAGAAGCTCCCTCAAGAAGGATCACTAGAAGCATGTGTAGAGGGGAGTCTTCTATTCCATCACCTTTATCTTTGTTTTGCATTACTTTAGTTTGAATTCCCTAAGTTGGTTTCTAGTTGATTTATTTTGGTTGACTTGTTGACTTTCATCCAAAGTTGACCTTTGACCAAGATTAGATTAACTTAAACCAACATGCTAATCCTTGTTTGTCTTGTTTTGTAGGTAATTAAGAGAAAGTAGAGCATGGCTAGGTGGCACTTGGTGATTGGAGCAC